>ERZ772967.364-NODE-364-length-37933-cov-8.351787_pt1 | contig 37933 bp, 29 predicted proteins | sample MGYA00511677_ERZ772967 | MGnify/ENA primary metagenome ERZ772967 (study PRJEB29015, sample SAMEA2737931) | human oral metagenome | biome: human oral; feature: human-associated habitat; material: dental | place: China | collected 2146 ...
TGCGCGACACCGCCCGCCAGTCGAGCCTGCCCCGCACCCGGCGTCAGAAGAACCTGCGCGGCGCCTTCAGCGTACCGGACCCCGACCGCGTGGCCGGCCAGCGCCTGGCCCTGGTGGACGACGTGATGACCACCGGCAGCACGCTGGACGAAGCCGCCCAGACCCTGCTGGCCGCCGGCGCAGCCTCAGTCATTGCATTGGTGGTGGCGCGCACGCCGTAAGGCATCGACCCATCATGCCGACGCATCCGCGATGCACAGAAGCTGCCGGGTCGTGATCCTTTTCTCCTGCGGATAGCCGAGGGCATTGTTCACATAGCGCACACCGTCCAACATCACCGACTGGTTGATATGACTGTGACCATACACGTGGATAGTCGGCCCAACCTGCCGGAGCTGCCGTTCCAGCCGCGTGCTGCCAAGCACCGGTGTGAGAGTACGATACCGCGCCGGCACGAAATCCGGCACTAGATCGATGCGCGGCAAGAAATGCGACACCGTGATCCGCCTGCCGGCTGCACCGTCGGGCGTTGCCCCGTCCTGCCGGCCAAACGTTCCATCCTGCCGGACTAGCACCTCGTTCAGCCGGGTGAAGTGCTCGGCCACGCCGGACAGGCCCAAATGTGCGGGCCAGCGGCAGGCATGAAAATCCATCCATACCTGGCGCAGCTCTTCGACTGGCTGGCCAAACGTACCGTCATACCACCCCAGCAGCGGCACCACCTGCCAACCGCCAAACGACACGGTGCCAGTGTGCACGCCGCAATCGGCCGCAACTTTCATCACTGCCTCGAACTTCGCCAGCGAATCCATGCCGGGCGCTCCATCCATCACCCAGAGGTCATGGTTTCCGGGCACGAACAGCACCATCCGAAAGCAGCGCGCCAGCGCACCCAGGCTGGCATCAACCAAGCTCAGCCGATGACTGATATCACCTGCCAGGATCAGCATGTCATCGACATGATCAAAGCGGGACACGCCCCGAACCCACTGCATGTTGGCGTCGTAATCGACATGGAGATCGGAAAGCGCAAATATCCGCATGAAGAACCGTCATCTACTTGGAAAGGTTGAACCGACCATGTGCACCGAGCAGCCGCCTTGCCATGCCACCGGATAGCGGCCGTGCTAGGGATCCTCTGAATAAGTCCCGCGAACCGGCGCGCCACGGAACGGGATGCAGGGACTTGTTCAGAGGATCCCCAGGTCAGTCGCCTGTTCCGTCGGCCCCTTCATCCGGCCGGACCCGCCAGTAGGGCGCACCATCAATCCGGCTGCGCGTGACCTGCGGCGCCTGTCCCTGACGCAGCACGATGCGCACCGCACCATCCCTGTCCGTACGCAACAGCCGCGTGCCCTGGTTCTCCAGACGTTCCACCAGCGCGGCATCCGGCCTTCCATGCTGATTGCGATGCGTCGTCTGCACCACCGCCAGCGTGGGCTGCACCGCGGCCAGCAGCTGCTTGCCCGTCCCCTGGCGGCCACCTTCCTGCGGAACCACCAGCACATCCGCCGGCAGACGATCCCCCTGCGCCTTCACCAGCGCTGCCTCGGCCCGGGCCGGCAGGTCGCCGGCCAGCAGCACGCTGCCTGCCGAACTGCGCACCCGGATCACGCAACTGTTCTGGTCCTGACGTGCATCCTCGGTCGTATGGGCCACCTGCTGCGGCTGCAGAACCTCGATGGCACCATCAGCCCACGGCAATACGGTACCTGCCAGGCAGGGCTGGAATCGCCCCTCCGCCGAATCGTCCATCCCCAGCAGCCGCGGGTCCATGGCCGTCAGCAGAACCGATGGATTCAACACCGCCATCGCGCGTGCTGCGCCGCCGGCGTGATGCGCATCCAGATGCGACACCACCAGCACATCCACCCCGTTCAGCCCCCGGCTGTTCAGCCACGGCACCAGGGTCGCGTCGATGGCGCTGCGCCCGCCAAGGCGTGACGCCCCCGTGTCGTACAGCAGGCGTTTATCGCCCTGCTCCACCACAATCATGCTGCCCTGGCCAATGTCCAGTGCCGTCACCACCAGTGCATCCGGCTGTGCGTGCCGAGGACTGGCCAGCAGCAGCGGCAGCAGACACAGCATGCCCAGCCTCGGGCGGCGCAGCCCCTCGGGTGCCAGCATCAGTACCGCCCCCAGCAGCGCACACCCCAGCGCGAACACCCCGGGCCGGGGCAACTGGATACTGGCCAGCGGCAAGGCATCCAGACTGCGCAGAAACGCCATCAGCCAGCCCAGCTGCAGCAGCAGCGCCTTCAGCAGCCAGCCGGCCAGCCATGGAAAAACCGGTGCCAGCAGCATCACCCCGATGGCCATCGGCGTCAGCACCAGCCCCACCCACGGAATGGCCAGCACATTGGCCACGGGGCCGATCAACGACCAGGTGGAAAAGAAGGCAATCGTCAGCGGCGTGAGCAGCACCGTCGCCGCCCACTGGTTGCGGGCCCCGTCACGCAATGCCGCCCACCATTGCCCCACGCGGCCCTGCTGCCACCATCGGGCCCCGGAGAGCGCATCGCCTTCTTCCATCCCCCCGCCCAGCGGCTGCTGCGCACACCAGACCAGCGCCAGCACCGCACAGAACGAAAGCCAGAACCCCGCCTGCGCCACCGACCACGGATCCAGCGCCACGATGGCGGCCGCTGCCAGCAGTACCGGCGTCACCGCGTTCTGGCTGCGCCCTCCCACACTCAGCACCGCAGCCGCCAGCAGCATGAAGCAGGTCCGCTGCGACGGCACGCCCCAACCCGAGAGCAGCGCGTAGCCAAAGGCCGTCAGCACACCAGGCACCAGCACCAGCCACTGACGCGGAACGCGCGACAGCCGTGCCAGCCACCGTCCGCTGGCACGACGCGCCAGCGCGCGATGCAGCCCCAGGCAGCCCGCCGACACGACCATGGCCAGCAAGGTCACATGCATGCCGGAAATCGCCATCAGGTGACTCACGCCGGTCCGGCTGAAGAGCCCCCACTGCTCGGCCCCCATGGCGGCCTGATCCCCCAGCGACAGTCCCGTGACGATGCCCATCAGGGCCCAGCGCCCTTCATCCTGTCCCCGTGCCGGATCGATGCGTGCCTGCAGCGTCTCCAGATGCTGCCTCAACACCGCACGCACCGATTCGACCCAGCGCATCAGCCCCGCCGTGCCCTGCTGCCAGGCGGGTTCATCCTGCAAGCGCTGCCGCTTCACGACCCTGCCCACGGCCCCGATGCCCTGCTGCAGCATGCGCTGCTCGGTATCGAAAGCGTCCGGATTCACGGCAGCCACCGGCCTGCGCAGTTTCACCAGCAGCCGCCAGCGCTGGCCCGGTTCGGGCCATACGTCATCCGCGGACGGCCCACCCGCATCATCCTGCGCCCCGGACTTCGGCGTGCCCCAAGACAGCGACACCTGCCCCAGCCCCTCACAGCCAGGCAGGGATGCTGCCTCATCCAGCGGCCCGCAGGCCTGTACCGCAAACAGCACCCGGTCACCAAAGCCCTGACGCGACGGCAGGCTGCTGACCGTACCCTCCACCACCAGCGGCACATCCTCCAGCGACGGGTCCAGCCGTGTCTGAAGCGCCTGATGAATGGACAGCGCCAGCGCAGCACTGACCATCAACCCCATGCCCAGCGGGCGCAACCGCGCCGGCAGCACCAGCAACACCCCCAGCAATGCCCAGCCCGGCAGCCAGCCCACGGGCGGCAGCCAGCCGGAGAACTCCAGCGCGCAGGCCGACACCAGCAGGCAGCCGGCCAGCAACGTCAGACGGGGAATGAAGGATGCAGGATGGATCACCCCGCAAGGCTAGGGCAAAGCGCCTGCCCGAAGGGCTTCACGAAAGATGACGGGCCTAGGCCGGATGGCGGATTGCCCGATGCCTCGGCGCGCGCTCGGCCGGTTGGACATCATCGAAAGCAGGGCCACAAGACCGCTCAAGGGGATCGTCGAGGAGGGCTCACCTCCGATCGGAAGCGCCCTTCACCTCGTCCTTCTCGTGCAGCTCCACCAGATCGAGAGCTGGCGGTATCGGACGGTCATCAGCCTCGGCATCCAGCGAAGGGCGGCGCAAGTACAGCCGGTCCGACCACGTGGCCAGCCAGCTGGGCTTGAACGCCACGAAGATGGCCGTCCACATCCCGGTAAAGAAGCCATCGCCCCAGGCCAGAAGCCAGCGCGCCACCATGGACGAGAACTCGTCGCTGCCATGCCCCAGCCGCATGCCGGCCCACTGCGCCAGCGCCCCACTCAGGAACAGGCAGATCACCGTCGTGAGAAAGCCCCGGCCCAGAATGTAGACGAACAGATGCTCGCCCAGCAGGCGACGCACCAGCGCCCCCAGCAGCATGGCGAAGGTGGCCGGCGCCACGCCCAGCCACAGGATGCTGTCGAACACGTCTGGCCACGGCTGCGGCACGAACCATCCCGACAGCACGCCCACCAGGCACAGCACCGGAATGGCCAGCGGCCAGCCCAGCATCAGCAGCACCAGACAGGCCCCCGACCATTGCAGCTGCACCGGCGCAATGTGCAGGCGCGGCAGCGCCCACATCCAGGGCAGGAGCACCAGCGTAGCCAGCACCGGGGTCAGCAGTGCGCCCCCCCGCAGCATCCGCCAGGGACGCAGAGCCAGCGAGATGCCCAGCGCAATCAGAACGATGTAGAAAGATCCGTGCATGCCGCTATTGTCCGAGTATGGTCAACGCCACACAAGCGGCCCGCAGACCGCCCGGGCCGCGCCAACCGCACGAGCTACCCTGCCCCTGCTGCAACAGCGACCCACCCTTCCCCTGCTTTCTCGTTGACATGCGGGCAAGTTCTGGCATAATCCGATGTCTTGACCGCAAGGACACGGAGAGGTGGCAGAGTGGTCGAATGTACCTGACTCGAAATCAGGCGTACCGGTAACGGTACCGTGGGTTCGAATCCCACCCTCTCCGCCAGAACATGAAAACGGCCCCTGATGGGGCCGTTTTTGTTTTCGCAGCTTCGATGGGTGAACGTGTCAGCCGGACCAAGGTGCTCAGCCGGCGTGGCCGTTCATGATGAAGCGCTCCCCAGCTCTGTCGCATGCGACGAGGCGCGCCTATCCGAGCCACCACAGCCACTTCCCGTAGAGCAGCACGCCCCCCAGGTAGCAGCAGGTAAGGAAACCCACGAAACGAAGGATGACGCCCAAGTGGTGAAGGAAAAGCATGCGGTTGACATCGGCCAGTGTCCGGTCTGTTCGCTCGATAACCTCGTATGCCTTTCGGAGAGTCTCGGACTGCTCTTCGTTTCGTGGATCCATGCCGTGCCCTAGTCACCTTGCCTTGGGCGGGCATTATGAAGGACGTGGTGCGCGTGATATCCACGGTATCAGACAAGCGGCCTCGCGACCCTCAATAAACGACCGCATGACAGGAACGGCCCCATCAGGGGCCGTTTCCGCTTTCATGATGCTGCGCCTCAGGGCTTCAGCACTTCCACCCCACCCATGTAGGGCTGCAGCGCCTTCGGAATGCGCACCGAGCCATCGGCCTGCTGGTGGTTTTCCAGCACGGCCACCAGCGTGCGGCCCACGGCCAGGCCGGAGCCGTTCAGCGTGTGCACATGCTCGGGCTTCGCCTTGCCCTTGCCACCCTTGCCTTCGGCATCGGCCGGGCGGAAGCGTGCCTGCATCCGCCGGGCCTGGAAGGCCTCGGTATTGGAAATGGACGAGATCTCCCGATAGGCCGACTGCCCCGGCAGCCACACCTCCAGGTCATAGGTCTTGGCGGCCGAAAAGCCCATGTCGCCCGTGCACAGGGCCACCACCCGATACGGCAGCTCCAGCGCCTGCAGGATGGCTTCGGCATGGCCCACCATCGATTCCAGCGTCGCGTAGGAATCCTCGGGACGCGTCACCTGCACCATTTCCACCTTGTCGAACTGGTGCTGGCGGATCATCCCGCGCGTGTCACGACCATACGAGCCCGCCTCGGAGCGGAAGCACGGCGTATGCGCCGTCAGCCGCAGCGGCAGCGCCTCGCCCGGCAGGATCTCGCCCGCCACCAGGTTCGTCAGCGACACCTCGCTGGTCGGAATCAGGTACATCGTGGCCGGCACCGCCTGACCCGACGCCTCCTGCCCGGCCTCTGTCCCGGCCGCCGGTCCCTGGTCACCCAGTTTCTGCACCCGGAACAGGTCTTCCTCGAACTTGGGCAGCTGCCCGGTGCCGAACAGTGCGGAAGCATTCACCAGATACGGCGTGTAGCACTCGGTATAGCCATGCCGCGTGGTGTGCATGTCCAGCATGAACTGGGCCAGTGCCCGGTGCAGGCGCGCCACGCCACCGCGCATCACGGTGAACCGTGCACCCGAGAGCTTGGCCCCAGCGGCCGCGTCCAGCCCCAGCGGCTCGCCCACGTCCAGATGGTCCTTCACCGCGAAGTCGAAGGTGGCCGGCGTACCCCAGCGGCGCACCTCCACGTTGTCGGCCTCGCTGCGGCCCACCGGCACCGACTCGTGCGGCAGGTTGGGCAGGCTGGCCAGCAGCGCATCCAGCGATGCCTGCACCGACTCCAGCTCGGCCGGAATGCCGGCCTGCTCCTGCGTCACGGCGTTGACCTCGGCCAGCAGCGCGCTGGCATCCTCACCCTTGCCCTTGGCCTGGCCAATCTGTTTGGACAGCGCATTGCGCTGCGCCTGCAGCGCCTCGGCACGCGTCTGCAGCGCCTTGCGACGGGCCTCCAGGGCCTCGTAGCCGGCACGGTCAAAGACGAACCCACGGGTCTTGAGACGACTTTCCACTTGTGCGGCGTCTCGGCGCAATGTTTGAATATCGATCATCCCGCCATTCTAGTCGCTTGTCGGCCCATTCAGGCGCTGCCGCTGCCCCTCTGCTGCGCCCAACGTATCATCTTCACCAAGGAAAGGCATGCCGGGGCGTGACCCCGGCACGGATGTCCAGCCCCTCCCCCATGCCGGGACATGGAGGGCCAGGACTGCTCGGCGCCTTTCCGAGGGCTTGTCCGGATCTCCCCGGGGGGATCGGGCATAATGCCCGCAGCGCCGCCGGCCGGGACCGGCAGGTGCTGGTCTGCGCCCCTGCATCACCCGAATGCCCGATCCGGAGGAAACCGTGTCATCGAAACCCCAGTTTCGAGCCCCGAAACGCCGAACCCTGCAAGCAGCGGGTCTCGGCGTCCTGCTGCTGGCAGGCTGCAACGTCATCAGGCCCGCAGCCCTCGATACACACCCGTCCATCCTGTTCGTGCACGACAACGGCGAAAGCGCCGCCAGCTGGCAGACCATGCTGTGGCGCTTCGAGTCCAACGGCTGGCCCACCGCCAAGCTGCACACGCTGAACCTGCCCTACCCCTACGCGCGTGACGACGACACCCAGCCCCAGGCCGGCCGCAGCAGCAGCGCCGACTACATGGCCTACCTGAGAGCCGAAGTCGCCGCCATCAAGGCCCGGGACAAGACCGACAAGGTCATCCTCATCGGCAGCGGCCGCGGCGGCAACGCCATCCGCAACTACATCCAGAACGGCGATGGCCAGGCCAGCGTCAGCCACGCCATTCTGGCCGGCACGCCCGCCCATGGCGTCTGGGCCGTCAAGGGCCTGCGCGAACAGAGCGAGTTCTCGGGCCTGTCCAACTTCCTGAAGGGCCTGAACCGGCCCAAGGACGCCCAGGGCAACGAAGTGCCCACCGGCATCCAGTGGCTCACCCTGCGTTCCGACAACAACGACAAGTACGCCCAGCCCACCGGCGAGTGGATCGGCAACCCGCTGCTCAGCACCAACATCCGCCCTGAAAGCCAGGCACTCAAGGGCGCCCGGAACCAGATCCTGCCCGGCGCCGACCACCGTGAAGTGGCCCATTCCGCGGCAGCCTTCGGCGTCATGCATCAGTTCATCACCGGCAAGGCGCCAGCCCAGCCCGAGATCGTGGCCGAACAGGACGTCACGCTGGATGGCATGGTCAGCGGCGTGGAAGGCCAGAACGGCGGCTTTCCCACCAACCTGCCGCTCAAGGGCGCGCAGGTCGAGGTCTACACCGTCGATGCCAACACCGGCATCCGTACCAGCCAGACCCCGGTCCACAGCCAGCGCACCGGCACCAACGGCCGCTGGGGCGGCTTCCAGGCCAGCGGCAGCCAGACCTATGAATTCGTGATCAGTGCGCCGGGCTACCCCACGCACCACATCTACCGGAGCCCCTTCCCGCGCAGCAGCGACATCGTCAACTTCCGCCTGCAGCGCATCGTGCATGCCGACCCGGACGCCCGGGCCATGGTCATCATGAGCCGGCCGCGCGGCTACTTCGACATGCGCCGCGACACCATGTCCTTCGGCCGCGCCGTCCCGCCCCCGGGCATCCCGCCCCGTGGCGCTGCGGGTGTCTCCACCTCGCGCATGAAGTCGCTCAGCGACACGCCCGAGACCGTCGTCGCCCGCTTCAACAACGAGCGCATCGCCGGCCGCACCTGGCCGCTGGCCGACAAGCACGTCGTCATTCTCGAACTGACCGACTGAACCGTTTCCGACCTGCAAGCCCGGGCCAATCCTCATGCCCGGGCGGAGCTCGTCGGAAGGCCAAAGGCGGGCGGCACATGCCCGCCCGGATCACACCTTCGGCCATGGCCTGCCCGGCCCCTCCTTGGCCCCCCTGCGCTCAGGCCACCTCCCCAAGGGTTAACCCTGCCTCGCGCGCGCCGAGGGAGGCGATGAGTGCTGCAGAGCAATATACTGGGAGCAAAACGACATCCAGGGCTTCCAGACCATGACCACCGCAGCACGCACGGCCACCCCGCTCGACCCCAGCAGCACCCGCCGGGTGGACGACACCCGCATGAAGGCGATACGCCCCCTCATCACCCCGGCCCTGCTGCAGGAATGGCTGCCCGCCCCCGACACCACCACCCAGCTGGTCGAGGACAGCCGTGCAGCCGTCTGCCGCATCCTCTCCGGCCAGGACGATCGCCTGCTGGTCGTCGTCGGTCCCTGCTCCATCCATGACCACGCCCAGGCCATGGACTACGCCCGCCAGCTCAAGGCGCAGGCCGACGCCCTCTCCGACGACCTGCTCATCCTGATGCGTGTCTACTTCGAGAAGCCCCGCACCACCGTCGGCTGGAAGGGCTACATCAACGACCCGCACATGGACGACAGCTACGCCATCAACCAGGGCCTGGAAATGGCCCGCAGGCTGCTGCTGGACGTGCTGCAGCTCGGCATGCCCGTCGCCACCGAATTCCTCGACCTGCTCTCTCCCCAGTTCATCAGCGAACTCATCAGCTGGGGCGCGATCGGCGCACGCACCACCGAAAGCCAGAGCCACCGCCAGCTGGCCAGCGGCCTGTCCTGCCCCGTGGGCTTCAAGAATGGCACCGACGGCGGCGTGAAAGTGGCAGCCGACGCCATTCTGGCCGCCCAGGCCTCGCACGCCTTCATGGGCATCACCAAGATGGGCGTGGCCGCCATCTTCGAGACCCATGGCAACCCCTACTGCCACATCATCCTGCGCGGCGGCAAGGCCCCCAACTACAGTGCCGCCGACGTGAACGCCGCCTGCCAGCTGCTGGCGAAGAACGGTCTGCGCGAACAGGTGATGATCGACTTCTCGCACGCCAACAGCAGCAAGCAGCACCGCCGCCAGATCGACGTGGCCCAGGACGTGGCCGGTCAGATCGCCTCGGGCGATGCCCGCATCACCGGCGTAATGATCGAGAGCCACCTGAACGAAGGTCGCCAGGACATCCAGCCTGGCCAGCCGCTGCAATACGGCGTTTCCGTGACCGACGCCTGCCTGAGCATGGAACAGACCATTCCCGTGCTGCAGACACTGGCGCAGGCGGTGCGCAAGCGGCGTCAGACACAGGGACGGTAAAGCGGTTCAGGCCCTTTCAGTCACCTTTCAGTCACGACAGGGCCGCGCAGGGGCAACATGGCCCCTGCAACGTCGAAAAGCACCTGAAACAAGCTGCTCCACTGCTTGCTCTACTGCTCTTCCTGGTTCGGCGCCGTATCATGAGGTGACGCAGTGCTTCTTGCCTTGCTTCTTTCACGCCGCCGAGCCTCCGCATCCCACGCCCGCAGCTGCGTCAGCTTCTCGCCGATCTTCAGCTCCAGTCCGCGCGGCACGGGCTTGTACCAGCCCGGTTCGCGCATTCCTTCCGGCAGATAGGTTTCACCGGCGGCATAGGCATTGGGCTCGTCATGCGCGTAGCGATAGGCATGGCCGTAACCCAGCTCCTTCATCAGCTTGGTGGGCGCGTTGCGCAGGTGGACCGGCACCGGCCGTGACTTGTCCTTCTTCACGAAGGCAGCCGCCTGGTTGTAGGCCATGTAGCCCGCATTGCTCTTGGCTGCCATGGCCAGATAGATGACGGCCTGCCCCAGCGCCAGCTCGCCTTCAGGGCTACCCAGGCGCTCATAGGTAGCGGCCGCATCGTTGGCCAGCTGCATGGCCCGCGGGTCTGCCAGCCCGATGTCCTCCCACGCCATCCGCACGATGCGTCGGGCCAGGTAACGCGGATCCGCCCCCCCATCCAGCATTCGGCACAGCCAGTACAGCGCCGCATCCGGATGGGAACCCCGCACCGACTTGTGCAGGGCGGAGATCTGGTCATAGAAGCTGTCGCCGCCCTTGTCGAAGCGTCGCGCATTCAGGGACAGCGCCTGCTCCAGGAAGGCCGGCGTGATCTGCGCCACCCCGGCGGCGCGTGCGGCGGTGGCCGTCTGCTCCAGCAGGTTCAGCATCCGTCGGGCGTCGCCGTCGGCATAGCCCACCAGCGTGTCGATGGCCGCCGGCTCGAACGCCAGTCCTGGCAGCGCGCGTGCCCGCGCACGCTCGACCAGCGCCTTCAGCTCCTCGTCATCCAGCGACTTCAGCACATAGACCTGCGCGCGCGACAGCAGCGCGGAATTCACCTCGAAGGACGGATTCTCGGTCGTTGCCCCGATCAGCGTGATCAGTCCCGATTCTGCATAGGGCAACAAGGCATCCTGCTGCGCCTTGTTGAAACGGTGGATCTCATCGATGAAGAGGATGGTGTGACGCCCCGCCTGCAGGTTGCGCTCAGCCTGCTCCATCGCGGAGCGGATATCCTTCACCCCCGAAAAAACAGCCGACAGCGCAATGAATTCATGCCCGAAGGCGTTCGCCGTCAGCCGCGCCAGCGTGGTCTTGCCCACGCCCGGCGGCCCCCAGAGAATCATCGAATGCGGCTGCCCCGACTCGAATGCCAGCCGCAGCGGCCGGTCCGGCCCCAGCAGGTGCTTCTGCCCGATCACCTCATCCAGCGTCGCCGGCCTCAGCAGTTCTGCCAGCGGCACGCCACTGCTGTTTCCGGTCGCAGCCCCCCGTGCCTGCGTGGTGGTCTGAGCCTCAACCTGAGCCTCAACCTGGGTCTGTGACTGCGTCTGTGTCTGTGATTGCTGCGGTACCTGTTCCGGCACCGCCTCGGGCAGATCGTCGAACAGATCACCATCCATCACGCTTGCTCCCTGATGCGCCACTCACTCCAGCACATCCACGCCGGCCGGTACCTTGAAACGGAAGCGCTCGGCCGGAATCCGCTCATTCGTGGACAGCCTGGCGAATTCGAAGCGATTGATCTGCCCGAAAGCATCCACCACCTCCATCACCACCGGCAGCCCATCCCGCATCCCGATCCGGATCCGATCAAAACCGCTGTCGGCCGAGCGGGGCACCGCTTCCACCCAGGCGACCCCGTTGTACTGGCCCACTTCCGACAGCTTGAATGCCTCGTCCAGATCGCCCACGCCGAACAGCACCGCCGCCGGCGTGGCCTGGATCGCTTCGCTGGCCTCACGGACCGTCACCTGCCGAAGTCCTTCATCGTAGAAATACAGCTTCTTCCCGTCCGTCACGATCAGCTGCGGATCGGGCTTGTCGATCTCCCAGCGGAAATTGCCCGGCCGCGCGAACGCAAAGCTGCCGCTGGAGCGTGCCGAACCGCCGCGCCCGCCGCCTGCCAGCTGCGTCTGCACGAACGTGCCCGTCGCGGCCGGCGTTCGGGTGGCAAAGCGCCGCAGCTGGGCAATCCCCTGCCCCTGGGCTGCCGTCCCCCTGGAAGCCGAGGCCTTCCCGGCCTCCGCGGCTCCATCAGCCGCCTGCACCTCCATCACCTTTCCGGACGGCACCACCTGCGTCTGTGCATGAGCGCTCCCGACACCCAGCCCGCCCGCCACCATCAGCGACAGTACAAGCTCTGTCCGTTGCCTTGCGGCAACACGGCGCGCACGCCCCTGAAACGATCGGAAAACACCGGAAACATCAGAAACAATGACAGGAAAACGAGTGATGTCAGGCATGGATCCAGGTCAAAAGTAAGCGAATGGCCTAGCTTAACAGACAGTCCTTGACCCCCATCAAGCCAACAAACCCGACCATCCCCCTAGGCCTCTGATCCTCCCTGATAATGTGCAAAACTATGTCACTCACAGGACAGGGAGCCTCATGCATACAGCAACGGCAGACATCATCGTCCTCGGGGGCGGCGGTGCCGGATTGCGCGCCGCCATTGCGGCCGCCGAGCTCAATCCCGGACTGGAGATCGCGCTGGTCTCCAAGGTTGTTCCCATGCGTTCACACACCGTCGTGGCCGAAGGCGGCTCGGCGGGTGTCATTCGCCCCGACGACAGCCTGGACAACCACTTCGACGACACCGTCTCCGGCGGTGACTGGCTCTGTGAACAGGACGTGGTCGAATATTTCGTCGAGCACTGTACTGAGGAGATGATCCAGCTGGAGCAGTGGGGCTGCCCCTGGAGCCGCAAGGATGACGGACACATCAACGTCCGCTACTTCGGCGGCATGAAGGTACCCCGCACCTGGTTCGCGGCCGACCGAAGCGGCTTCCACATCCTGCACACCCTCTTCCAGACCTCGCTCAAGTACCCGCAGATCCGGCGCTACGACGAGTTCTTCTGCACCGACCTGCTGGTCGAGGACGGCCGCGTGCGTGGCGTGCTGGCCGTCGAGATCGCCAGCGGCGAACGCCTGGCGCTCTTTGCCAATGCCGTGGTCATGGCCACGGGCGGCGCAGGCCGCGTGTTCCGGCAGAACACCAACGCCGGCACCCTCACCGGCGACGGCATGGGCATGGCCTACCGGGCCGGCGTGCCGCTGCGCGACATGGAGTTCGTGCAGTACCACCCCACCTGCCTGCCGGGCTCCGGCATTCTCATGACCGAAGGCTGCCGTGGCGAAGGCGGCATCCTGGTCAACCGCGACGGCTATCGCTACCTGCAGGACTACGGCCTGGGCCCGCTGGATCCCTGGCCGCGTCCGAAGGCGATGGAGCTGGGTCCGCGTGACCGGCTCTCGCAGGCCTTCTGGCATGAGCGCCAGAAAGGTCGTACCGTCGACACCCCCCATGGCCCGGCCGTCCACCTGGACCTGCGCCATCTGGGCGAGAAGAAGATCCACGAGCGCCTGCCGCTCATTGCCGAGGCCGCCGAGACCTTTGCGGGCGTCGACCCCGTGAAGGATCCCATCCCCGTCTGCCCGGCCGTGCACTACACCATGGGCGGCATCCTCACCGACGGCCGCTGCCAGACCCCCATCCAGGGGCTCTTCGCCGCCGGCGAGTGCTCCAGCGTCGGCATCCACGGCGCCAACCGTCTCGGTTCCAACTCGCTGGCCGAGCTGCTGGTCTTCGGCCGCCTGGCCGGTGAAGGCGCGGCCACCGTGGCTGCCGAGCGTGGCCGTGGCCAGGCCGACACCACCATGCTGAAGCAGGCCGAAGACGCCGAACGGCGCATCCTGGCCTGGCTGGATCCGGCTCGCAATGCCGGCCCCGGCGCCGAGCGCCCCGCCACCATCCGCGACGAGATGCGGGTGGCCATGGAAGATGGCGTGGGCATCTACCGCGACGAGAAAGGCATGCAGGCCACCTGCGACAAGCTGGCCGAACTGCGTGAACGCTATCACCGCGTGCGCATCGACGACCACAGCCTGGCCTTCAACACCGACTGGCTCACCACCCTGGAGCTGGGCTACTCGCTGGAAGTGGCGCAGGCCATGGCGCATTCGGCCCTGCAGCGCAAGGAATCCCGGGGCGCCCACCAGCGACTGGACGGCTACACCGAGCGTGACGACGCCCAGTTCATGAAGCACTCGCTGGCCCACTACACCGGCGACGGCGCCCCCGACATCACCCTGCAGCCCGTGGTGATCACCAAGTCTCAACCCCGTGCCCGCGTCTATGGCGGTGCCGGCAAGAAAGCGGAGATGTCCTGACCATGACGACAGCCACCGTGACAGCAATGGAAACCCTGCAGGAAACCGTCCTGCGTCGGGTGCGGCACGACGAGACCGAGGCTGGCGGACACCACCGGCCCGCCACGACCAGCGCCGCAACCCCTGCATCGGCCGGCAGCACGCCCCAGGCCTCGACGGGCCAGGCCGCTGCAGCCACGCATGCTCAGGGCGCAGAGACGCGCACCATCACCATCGAGTGCATGCGCTACAACCCCGACACCGACAGCGCTCCGCACTACCAGTCGTATGAAGTCCCCTTCACGCACGACATGTCGGTGCTCGATGGCCTGCAGTACATCAAGGACCATCTGGATGGTAGCCTCACCTACCGGTGGTCGTGCCGCATGGCGGTCTGCGGCAGCTGCGGCATGATGGCCAACGACATGCCGGTGCTCAGCTGCCAGGCCTTCCTGCGTGACTACTACCCCGGCACCCTGCGCATCGCGCCCCTGTCGCACTTCCCCATCGTGCGCGACCTGGCCGTGGACCAGAGCGACTTCCTGGCCAAGCTCGAGCGCGTCAAGCCCTACATCATCACCGAAGAGCCCAGGACGCCGGCGGACGGTCCCAATCTGCAGACGCCTGCGCAGATGGACCAGTACTACCAGTTCTCGCAGTGCATCAACTGCATGCTGTGCTATGCCGCCTGTCCGCAATACGGGCTCAATCCCGAGTTCACCGGCCCTGCTGCGCTGGCGCTTCTGCAGCGCTACAACGCCGATTCCCGGGATGAGGGCAAGGCCGAGCGCATGCAGGTCATCAACGCCGAAAGCGGCGTCTGGGGCTGCACGCTGGTGGGCGAATGCTCGGTCGTCTGTCCCAAGGGCGTCGACCCCGCCCGCGCCATCAACCTCAACAAGGTCAACTCCACCCAGGACTATTTCTTCCGCTTCCTGATGCCCCGCGCCAAGAAGAAGGCGACGAACAAGGCCCCGCAGTAACGGCGGAGGCGGCCCTGTCCGCCCCCCGGAAGCAACCGACAGAAACCGCATTGGAGTCCGAAGACCATGAATCAACCCCGACGCAGAGTCGCTCCCCTACGACAGGTCAAGACCTACCACCGTCCCATGGCGGGCTGGTACATGCACGGCCGCAACACCTACAAGCGCTACATGGTGCGTGAGCTCACCTCGGTGGCCGTGGCCTACTACGCCCTGCTGGTGCTGTATGGCCTCTTCCAGCTGCACGCCGGTCCCGAAGCCTTCGACGGCTTCATCGCCAGCCTGCGATCGCCGCTGTGGATGATCATCAATCTGGCCACCCTGGCGCTGGTCACCTACCACGCCATCACCTGGTTCCTGGTCATGCCCAAGACAGCCCCGCTGCTCTTCATCAAGCGCCGGCCCGTACCCGACAAGCTGATCGTCAATGGCGCGCTGGTCGGCTTTGCCGGTGCCAGCATCGTCCTGCTCGCGCTCTTCCTGCTGACGGCGCCCTGATCACGCCACGCGCGGAAAGACCCTTCACAAGCCCAAGACAACAGACAGGCAGTTGACCATGACCCCATCCCACACCGTCGACGAAGCCCCGCTCAAGCGCACCCACGAACCCATCGTCTGGTCCCTGTTCGGTGCCGGTGGCGTGCTTTCGGCCATGTTCGGCCCCATGCTCATCCTCGTCACCACCATCCTGGTGCCGCTGGGCATCCTGCTGCCCACCGGAACACTCAGCTACACCCGCGTGCTGGCCTTTGCCCAGTGGTGGCCCGGCAAGATCGCCATCCTGGCCGTCGTGGCGCTCTTCCTCTACCACGCCATGCACCGTCTGTGCCATTCGCTGCACGACCTGGGCTTTCACACGGGCACGGGCGCCCAGATCGTCTGCTACGGCTTTGCCACCGTCATGTCCGGCGTCTGCGCCGTGCTGCTGCTGACGTTCTGAGGTGTTCCATCCGGGCTTCCCTCACGACAGGGAAGCCCTTCAGAGGCCTGGACGGAGACGCCAGGCACGGGGGGCAGATTCCCATGGGGAGGCAGACCCCCATACGGGAGCAGAAGATTCCCCACGGCCCCTGTCGGGAAGATTCCAACGGCCTTCCGAAAGCCTCTGTTGTCTGAACAGGGGTCGGAATGCTCAGAAGGTGTAGCGGAGCCCCACCACCGCCGTCACGCCCGAGCTGTCCCGCACGATCGGGCTCTTCTTGATCTTGCTGGAAAACTGCTGGTACTTACCCGCAACCAGCGTCGCCCAGTGCTCGTCGATCACGTGTGTCCACTGGGCCCCCAGCGAATACGCATACACGCCGCTTTCGGCATTGAACTGCCCATAGCGGCTGCGCAGTGACTGCTCCGGGGTCACGCCAAAGTACGTCCTGTTGTAGTCCTTGTCCCCGAACAGGGCCGACAGCCCAAGTTCCACCTGGTCGGTTTCCGTCGTCCACGGCCGCAGGGTCACGCCGGTCATGTACTGGTTGCCGCGGTGCTTCTGCCCCGAGATGGCAAATTCTCCACCCACCTTCACCGCCAGCCAATCAGCCACGTCCTGAGAAAGCTCCACGTTGATGGTGGCACTGCGCTTGATCTTGCCCATGCCCTGCAGCTTCTCACTGCCACTGCTCCAGTAGTTCCCGCCCTCGTTCTTCTCGGCACGGCCCGGATCATAGGACAGTGCCGCACTCATGTGCAGTCCGAAGGGCGTGCTGTACTCGGCGCCCAGCCCGCGCATCGAATCCAGGAAGAAAGGTCCGTACTGCACCGAGAAGATGGCCGACGGGCCGGTTGCCGTCTCGTCAGACCCCAGGTAGCGCGGTCGGGTAGCCAGACCCACGCCCAGCGCGTACTGGACGCCATCCTTCGGCGCCGCCGCCGGATTCTGGATGGGTCCCCGGTCCTACTTGATGCCCGTGCCCACGTCGGATTCAACCTGACCAGCCGCGCTCGCCTCGCCCCCGGATCCCGGGGCCTGCAGTGTGCCCTGCTCGCCAGACGGCACGCCTTCCGTGCCGTAGGAAGGTGATTGGCCATAGGCGCCACCTTCACCAACCTGACCTGAATACCCGCCGTCCTGCGCCCAGGCGCCGGTACTCAGCAGGCCAAGCCCGCCCAGCACCACACACAGCTTCTTCATGCCAACAATACGAGATAGGACATTCATGACAACCAGACCTCCAGAAACGCAATACCCCTTCATGGCTGCACCATCATCAATCCGTCATGTCGCCTGAAACAGGGCTGGATCGGCCCCGCCAAGCCAGCGGCATGGAGATTGCAGCCCACGAAGGGCAAAAGGTCGATTGTCACACGCTGCAAACAGCGCAGTTCTGCAAAGCCCCCGAACCCCCAACAAAACAGGTAGGTCACAAAACCCCCTGAGACAGGGGCCCACGTCAGCCGCCCCGCCCACTGAATACAGGCGCGCGCAGGCATGGGCCCGGCAGTGCAGGATGCCGGGCAGAAGCGTGACGGGAGGGAATGATGAGGACGGAGCCCGGCCAGGCTACCGGGCTACCAGGCTGCCGGACGGACTGTCGGACATCCGGCAGTCCGGGCAGGCATCAGCCCTCTGCCTCGCCCCGGCCCCCATTGGCCGGGACCAGGATGTCCCGGTTGCCGTTGCTGGTCATGGGCGAGACGATGCCGGAGCGCTCCATCTGTTCCAGCAGGCGGGCAGCACGGTTGTAGCCGATGCGCAGGTGACGCTGCACCAGCGAGATGGAGGCGCGGCGGTGCTGCAGGACGATGGCAACAGCCTGGTCATACATGGGGTCGCTTTCGCCGTCCATGCCGGCTTCGGCCAGGGTGCTGGAGAGCCCCCCGAAGCCGACGGCGCTGCCGGTGTTGGTCTCTTCGGGAACGCCGCCTTCGAGGATGCCTTCGATGTAGTCGGGCTCGCCACCGACTTCGCGCCAGCTGGTGACGACCTTGTGGACTTCGTCATCGGCGACGTAGGCGCCGTGAACGCGCTGCGGCAGGTTGGTGCCGGCGGGCAGGTAGAGCATGTCGCCCTGCCCCAGCAGGGTCTCGGCGCCCATCTGGTCAAGGATGGTGCGCGAGTCGATCTTGGAGGAGACCTGGAAGGCAATCCGCGACGGGATGTTGGCCTTGATGAGGCCAGTGATGACATCGACGGAAGGCCGCTGGGTGGCCAGGACAAGGTGGATGCCGGCGGCACGGGCCTTCTGCGCCAGACGGGCAATGAGTTCCTCGATCTTCTTGCCGACGACCATCATCAGGTCGGCCAGCTCGTCGATGACAACGACGATGATGGGCAGCCTGGAAAGCGGCTCGGGTGCGTCCGGGGTGAGCGAGAAGGGGTTGGGGATGAACTCTTCGCGCTTCTCGGCATCTGCAATCTTGGCGTTGTAGCCGGCCAGGTTGCGCACGCCAAGCTTGCTCATCAGCTTGTAGCGACGCTCCATCTCGCCAACGCACCAGTTCAGGGCGTGGCCCGCCTGACGCATGTCGGTCACGACAGGCGCCAGCAAGTGGGGGATGCCCTCGTAGACACTCATCTCCAGCATCTTGGGATCGATGAGGATCATCCGGACCTGGGAGGGGTCAGCCTTGTAGAGGATGGACATCAGCATGGCGTTGATGCCCACGGACTTGCCGGAACCGGTGGTACCGGCCACCAGCAGGTGGGGCATCTTGGCCAGATCGGCCACGACCGGGTTGCCGGCGATGTCCTTGCCCAGCGAGACGGTGACGGGGGACTTGGCGTCGACGTAGACGCGCGAGCCGATGATCTCCGAGAGGCGCACGCCCTGACGGCGGGGGTTGGGCAGCTCCAGGCCCATGAGGTTCTTGCCGGGGATGGTCTCGACCACACGCAGCGAGATCACGGAGAGCGACCGGGCCAGGTCCTTGGCCAGGTTGACGATCTGGCTGCCCTTGACGCCGGTGGCGGGCTCGATCTCGTAGCGGGTGATGACGGGGCCCGGATAGGCGTGGACGACGGTGGCCGAGATGCCGAAGTCGGAGAGCTTCTTCTCGATGAGGCGCGAGGTGTATTCCAGCGTCTCGGGCGACATCGTCTCGACGGTGGCCGGCGGAGCATCCAGCAGCGACAGGTCGGGCAGCGGGGAGTCTTCACCCTGGTGACGGTACACCGGGGCCGGCTGAGGCTTGCTGATGGTGGTGCTTTCGCGCACGGGCTCGCGCTGGACCCCGACGGTCTGGCCGACGTAGGCGTTGCCGTGCGATGCGCCGCCATGTGAAACGTTTGCGGTGGGTGCGTGGCCGGCACTGACGGACTGGGCTGCGCCCTCCGATCCGCGCCCCGAAGGGGCAGGATGCGGTTCCTGCCATGCTGCGCCTGCGGTGCCGCCGCGGGTGGCAGGCATGTCGGGATCGTCATCCAGCCCGGGCTCACCAAAGCCGGCAATGGTGGGCTCGACGGCGCCATGGCGATCGGTGACACCTTCCCGGCCGCCCGAGACGGCGTCCTTGGCAGCGCCGGCGACGCGACTCAGAAGACCGCCGAACAGGCCCCCACGGGCGGGGGTCTCGTCGGCATCTGCCGCGCCAGCAAGGTGGCTGCCCGATCCACCAGCAGCATCATCAGGGTCGGCGGCATGCACGCCCTGCCCCCCTTGGGCAGTTCCGGTGACAAGACCATCCAGGCTGGACGATGCGCTGGCAATGCCGTCAGTCGCAGCGTCGGGAGCACCGGCATCGCGGCTGCTGCGCCCTGCCCTGCGGCCCTGAGCCGGCAGGGTGTCGTCATCCAGATAGATGTCGTCTTCGTCGGGTTCGTCGGCGCTGGCAGCGCTACCCTGGGTCAGTCGGGCAGGACGGATCAGCGGCGCACCGCTCTCGTCACCGTCCAGGTCCACGGGCGCGCGCCCCAGCAGGTTGCCCCGCTGACGGGCCGCACGCGCACCAGCCTGACGATCGGCACGTGCAACCAGTTTCTGACGGATGTAGTCGACGCTGCCTTCCAGGACAGCCCCGGTACGCTCGAAGATGGACATCCAGGAGACGCCCGTGGCCAGGCTGAAGCCGATGGCAATGAGCAGCAGAAGCGCCAGCGTGCCGCCGACGGCACCCAGCATGACGTGGACAGGCCCGGCAACCAGTGCCCCCAGCAGCCCTCCGGGGGCCAGCGGCAGATTGGCGCTCAGGTTGTAGAGACGCGAGCCTTCCAGGGCGCTGCACCCGACCAGCAGCAGGATGAAGCCGATCCAGCGTTCCCACGCAAAACGAGAAGGCGGCAGGGCCTCCGGCACGTCGGCGCTCTGGCTGACCGTGCGGGCGCGACTGACCGGCTTGGCATCGGCCAGCGGCAGCGTGCGCGCCAGCTGGGCTTCCTGATGCAGGCGCCGGTAGCTGGCCAGCACCCGCAGCATGAGAAAGAACGAGAACAGGTAGGCCGAGAGCCCGAACAGGTACAGGATGAGGTCGGCAAACCAGGCACCGATGCGCCCGCCGAGGTTGTGGACCTGGCGGGTGGTGACGGCATGCGACCAGCCCGGATCGACCGGGTTGTAGCTGAGCAGGATCAGAAAGAGAAAGATGGCAAGGAAGCACAGGACGATCCAGCGGGCTTCCCGCAACAGGCGGATGGCCCGCCCGGAAAGCCCGATGTGCCGACTGGCCCAGTGTTCATTGGCGGTTGCCTGAGCTGCGCTGCGCGCCATCGTTCCCTTGTCCTCCGGAAATTGGGTGGAACCCCTGATCATACCGCCTTGACCGGGGACGGGACGAATCCTCCGGGGGTTTCGGTCGTGTGTGGGCTATCGTTCAGGCCAGATAGCTGCTGAGTTTCTCGCGCAGCAGCACCTTGCCCTCGGGCAGCGGCACGATGTAGCCCTCGGTTTCCAGACCCTTCATGACGCGCGAGACCATCTCGCGGGAGGCACCGATCATCTTGGCGATCTCCTGGCGCGGCAGACGGCTGCGGATCATGCGCTCTTCGCCGACCTTCTCGGACATGTCCAGCAGTACGCGGGCGACGCGGCCGTAGACATCCAGCAGCGCCAGCGTCTCGATCTTCTTGTCGGCCTCGCGCAGGCGGCGCACCAGGCCGGCCATGATGCGCAGGGACATCTCGGGGCTGGAGAGCATCATCGACTTGAAGCTCTCCTTGTTGATGGCCATGAAGTCACTGGTGTCGATGGTGATGACGCTGGCCGAGCGCGGCGAATCGTCGATCAGGCTCATTTCACCGAAGCACTCGCCCGGGCCGATGACGGCCAGGATGACTTCCTTGCCTTCGGTGTCGGAACGCTGCACCTTGGCGCGGCCCGACAGCAGGATGTAGAGGGACTGCGAAGGCTCACCTTCGGTGACGATGACCCGGCCCCGGGGGAAGTTGCGGCGGACACTGCCGGCGGCCAGACGCTCGATCTGCTGCTCGGTCAGGCCGGAAAACAGCGGTACCCGCCGCAGGAATGCAATGTTCTGCTCTTGTGACATGCCAGTTCTCGATGGTTCCAGGTGGCCAGGTGTTCCGGATAGGCGTCATGGATCGGTTGTGCTGCCGTTGTGGCAGCAACAGGAACCTGTCCGGAATGCCCCCTGGATGTATGAAAGTTGAAAACGACGACCTTCGCCTTCAGGTACATGCCGATAGCTTCTTATAATTTCCGTCCGGCGGTCGATGGGTCCGACACCTACGGCCTTCTGGCCGCCCAGTGGTTGTTTTTTTGGAATTTCTGCAACGTTCAGCCAAGGAGAGCCTCTCGATGAGCGCCCCACGTCATACCCGTCTGCTGATCCTGGGCTCCGGCCCGGCCGGCTACACTGCCGCCATCTATGCGGCGCGCGCCAACCTGAAGCCGCTGCTGATCACCGGCCTCATCCAGGGCGGACAGCTGACCACGACGACCGAGGTGGACAACTGGCCTGCCGACGTGAACGGGGTCCAGGGCCCTGAGCTGATGGCGCGCTTCCAGGCCCACGCCGAGCGCTTCGAGGCCGAGCTCGTCTTCGACCACATCAACAAGGCCGACCTGTCTCAGCGCCCCTTCGTGCTGACGGGTGACAGCGGCACCTACACGTGCGACGCACTGATCATCGCTACCGGTGCCTCGGCACGCTATCTGGGCCTGGAGTCCGAGACAACCTTCGCCGGCAAGGGCGTCTCCGCCTGCGCCACCTGTGACGGTTTCTTCTACCGCAACCAGGAAGTGGCCGTGATCGGTGGCGGCAACACGGCCGTGGAAGAGGCGCTCTACCTGAGCAACATCGCCAGCCGCGTGACGGTGGTGCACCGGCGTGACCGGCTGCGCGCCGAGCCGATCATGATCGACCGGCTGATGGAGAAGGAAGCCGAGGGCAAGGTGCGCATGCTGTGGGACAGCGAGCTGCAGGAAGTGCTGGGTGATGCCAGTGGCGTGACCGGCATACGCGTGAAGAACAACAAGACCGGCGAGGAAAGCACGGTGCCGCTCACCGGCGTGTTCATCGCCATCGGCCACACGCCCAACAGCGAGCTGTTCACGGGCCAGCTGGAGATGAACAACGGCTACATCCGCACGCGCAGCGGCCTGGACGGCAATGCCACGGCCACCAGCGTGCCTGGCGTGTTCGCCGCCGGCGACGTGCAGGACCACGTCTATCGGCAGGCCATCACCAGTGCAGCCACGGGCTGCATGGCAGCGCTGGACGCCCAGCGCTACTTGGAAGGCCAGGACTGATGCCGATCCGGCTGCGGCTGGAAGACCTGGGCCGGCTGGCTGGCGAGATGAAGGCCCGGGCCGCCGCCGAGCGCGCCCAGGCCGAGGCTCGGCGGCGCGAGGCTGCGCGGCTCAAGGCCGAGTCGGAGGTCTTCCGGCGCGAGGTGGCGGACGTGACGCCCCTGCGGCCCACCGGACGCCGCGAGCCGGAAACGCGCCACCGCTCGCCTCAGGCACGTCAGCGCCAGCAGGACGAGCAGCAGGCGCTGGCGCAATCGCTGTCGGACGAGATCGACATCGAGCAGCTGCTGGAAGCGGACGAGGCGCTTTCCTTTCGGCGCGCTGGTGTGGGGCAGGATGCGCTGGCGCGGTTGCGCCGGGGACACTGGACGGTGCAGGCCCAGCTGGACCTGCACGGGCTGCGCACCGATGAGGCGCGCGAGCAGGTGGTGTATTTCATCAGCCAGGCACGCCGGAACGGCTTGCGCTGCGTGCGGGTGATCCACGGCAAGGGGCTGGGATCGGAGGGGCGTCAGCCGGTGCTGAAGGACAAGGTGCTGCGCTGGCTGCCGCAGCAGAAGGAAGTGATCGCCTTCTGCCAGGCACCGCCCTCCATGGGAGGCAGCGGCGCGCTGCTTGTGCTGCTGCGGCAGGCCAGCCGGCCGCAGGAGGCGGGCTGATCAGACGGCCGCTTCGTCGATCTCGCCGGTCCGGATGCGGATGACCTGCTCGACGCTGCGCACGAAGATCTTGCCGTCGCCGATGCGGCCCGTCCGCGCGGCCTTGACGATGGCGTCGATGACCGCATCAAGGTTCTCGTCGGAAACCACCACGTCGATCTTCAGCTTGGGCAGGAAGTCGACCACGTATTCGGCGCCGCGATACAGTTCGGTATGCCCTTTCTGGCGCCCGAACCCCTTCACTTCGGTGACCGTCAGGCCAGTGACACCGACCGCGGCCAGGGCTTCACGGACTTCATCGAGTTTGAACGGCTTGATGATTGCCGTGATCTCTTTCATGAATCTCTCCAATTCGTTGTAGGCCGGGACGTTCAGGCTGTCGACACGTTACCCGGCTAGCCTAACCCCTTTCAGGCGCCCTGTCCGCCGACTGGTTCACGGAAGGCTGATGTGATGGGATAGCGCCAGTCACGACCGAAGGCCCGGGCCGTGACCCGCGGCCCCACCGGCCCCTGCTGACGCTTGTATTCGGCCAGTCGCAACAGACGGACCACCTGGGCCACGGCATCCGCCGGCAGCCCCTCGGCCACCAGCGAGGCAGCCGGACGATCCTGCTCCATGTAGCCCTGGATGATGCGGTCCAGCACATCGTAGGGCGGCAGGGAGTCCTGGTCGGTCTGGTCGGGGCGCAGCTCGGCGCTGGGCGGCCGGGTGATGATGCGCTCGGGAATGATGGGCGACTGGGCATTGCGCCAGTTGGACAGCTGATAGACGACCGTCTTGAGCACGTCCTTGAGCGGTGCAAAGCCCCCGGCCATGTCGCCATAGAGGGTGCTGTAGCCGACGGCCAGCTCGGACTTGTTGCCGGTGGTGAGCACCAGCCAGCCCGTCTTGTTGGAAATGGCCATCAGCAGCGTGCCCCGGATGCGGGCCTGGATGTTCTCTTCGGTCAGGTCCTCGGGCAGACCGGCAAAGGTGTTGGCCAGTGTCCCGCGGAAGGCATCGAAGCACGGTGCAATGGGCAGCACCTCGTGTTTCACCCCCAGTCGGGCCGCCATATCCTTGGCATCGGCCAGCGAGATGTCGGCCGTATAGGGCGACGGCATCATGACGGTGCGCACCCGTTCGGCCCCCAGTGCGTCCACGGCCAGCGCCAGCGTCAGAGCCGAATCGATGCCCCCCGACAGTCCCAGCACCACACCGCCAAAACCGTTCTTGCCGATGTAGTCGCGGATGCCCAGTACCAAGGCCTGATAGATCTCGGGCAGACGCTCCAGCGCCGGGGCCATGCGGCCGGCAAGTGCCAGTGCACCATCGGCGCCCCGTTCGACCGTGACCAGCAGCAGATCCTCGACAAAGGACGGAGCCCGGGCTGCCAGACGCCCCTGGGCATCCAGGGCCAGACTCTGACCGTCAAAGACGAGCTCATCCTGACCGCCCACCAGGTTGCAGGCCACGACAGCCATGCCCTGTGCACAGACATTGCTGCGCAGCGTGTCGACCCGCAGGTCGCCCTTGGCCGACTGGAACGGCGAGGCATTGAGGCTGAGCACCAGCTCGGCCCCGGCGGTCCTGGCGCGAGCCGGTGCAGCCGGCAGCCAGGTGTCCTCACAGGTCAGCAGTGCACAGCGCACGCCCGCCACCGTGAAGACGGTGGCATCGGCCTGCGGCTGGAAGTAGCGCGTCTCGTCGAAGACCCCGTAATCAGGCAGCTCGGCCTTCAGGTATTCCGCCACTTGGCGTCCCTGATGAAAGACACCGGCGGCACTGTGGCGCCGACCTTCGCGCAGCACCGGATACCCCACCACCCAGTGCAGTCCCGGCTGCTGGGCCGAGGCCTGTCGGATGGTCTCGACGGCGGCATCGACCTGCTGCTGGAAGGCGGGCCGGAACAGATTGTCCCCCGGCAAATAGCCGCACAGCGACAGCTCGGGGGTGAGCAGCACCTGGGCGCCCTCCCCGGCTGCGCGCGCCGCAGCGGCGATGATGCGTTCGGCATTGCCGGCCATGTCACCCACACGCTGGTTCAGCTGGGCGCACGCGATCTTCAGGCTCATCAAGGAGTATCCGGGGACAGGGTGGACAGGACGCGATCAGGCCGACTTGTGGGCCTTGCCGCGCTCGATGCCGGCCAGGATTTCCTTGGCAGCGGCCTCGGGGCCTTCCCAGGCACCGACCTTGACCCACTTGCCAGGCTCCAGGTCCTTGTAGTGCTCGAAGAAGTGCTTGATCTGGGCCAGCACCAGCGGGTTCAGGTCATCGGCCGTCTTCACGTTCTTGTTGGTGGCCAGCAGCTTGTCGATGGGCACGGCCAGCAGCTTGGCATCGCCACCGCCCTCATCTTCCATGTTCAGCAGGCCCAGGGCACGGCAACGGACCACGCAGCCATGCACCAGCGGGTACGGCGTGATCACCAGCACGTCCACCGGGTCACCATCCTCGGCGATGGTCTCGGGGATGTAGCCATAATTGTGCGGATAGCGCATGTTGGTGGCCACGAAACGATCCACGAACAGGGCACCCGTTTCCTCGTCGACCTCGTACTTGACGGGATCGGAGTTCATCGGGATTTCGATGATGACGTTGAATTCTTCGGGCAGCTTCTTGCCGGGACCGACGCGATCGAGATTCATGATTTCCTGTCTGTGGAAGGAGTTGAGGAAGAGGGAGTGGCTGCCACACCGGACGACGGCCGGGATGCAGCAGGGATGCCTTTCGTGCTGGCAGCAGCAGGCTGGGCCTTGCTGGCTGGGGCGGGCTGTGCCGTGCTGCCTGCGGAGGTCTGGGCGGACGTCGGTGCAACACCTGAAGCCGGAGACATCGAAGCCGGCGTCGTCGCCTGCGTCAGGGTGCCGCGGGCGGCCTCGACTTCCTGGGCCGAGGCCTGCAGGGGTGCCCCACCCTGTCCCAGCGGGGCGGTGTGCGGAGCGGACTGACCCTGCAGCCGGGGCGCGGGGATGTCCGGCGGCAGCGGCGAACTGCCGCTTCGCGCCCCCGCGCCGGCACCGGCTGCGCCCGGCAGCGACGCGGCGCCGATCGGCTCAGGCAGCGGGGGCCGCTCGCCCAGCGACAGCCGTGCCGCGTACTGGAACTGCAGCGCGGCTTCCTGCGGACGACCCACCGATTCATAGAGCTGGGCCAGGGCAACCCGTGCCGAGACGGAATCACCCGCCAGCAGCGAATCCACCAGGTAGCCTTCGGCCTTGCCCCACAGGCGCTCCGATGCGCAGATGCGTCCCAGCATCTCCAGCAGCCGGGGCTTCTCGCCGTGGCGCAGGCGCCAGCGTTCCAGCTGCTCCAGCCGCTGGCGAGCCGGCAGGGCCTCCAGGGAAGCGTAGGCTTCCAGCACGCCCTCGTCATAGCCCTCGTCAAGCAACCCGATGCCGATGCGACGCGCATCGCCCGTGGCATTGGCTTCCGCCAGGGCCGTCATGGTGGGAGCGGCCAGCATGCCCTTCTTGCGTTCATCGGCCGAAAGCGATTTCCAGAGCGCATTGAGCGCCTCGGCATCACCGGCGCGGCGCGCCAGCAGCTGCCGATAGGCCGACAGCCGCAGGTTGTCCGCCTCGTTGGCAGCCAGCTTGCCCCGACGCGTGAGCTGACGGACCGTTTCCAGCACCTGATCCCAGCGGCCAGCCTGGCCATAGCCGGCCAGCGCCGTTTCCAGCGCAGCCACCTGCTGCTCGCCCCCAGCCGTGATCTGGCCGACAGCCATCAGAGCCTTCTCGGGCTGATGATCTTCAAGGGCGAACTCGGCACGCGCCATCAGGGCCGCATTCTTGCCGCCCCGACGCACGGCCTGGCGCGTCCAGTCGTCACGCCGGGCGTAGTTGCCCAGCCGGTGAGCCGAGAGCGCGGCCAGCAGTGCAGCCGCCGCACCCTGATCCTTGCGGTTGCCTTCGGGCGTATGGGCCAGCACCGCAGCCGACAGCCGCTCGGCGCGCTCGAAACGCCCTTCGAAGTGGGCCAGCACGGCTTCCTGCAGCGACCGGTTGTTGCGTTGCAGACGGCGCTGCTCGCGTTTGCGACGGATGCGCTGGGGCAGCCCCAGTGTGCGCAGCACCAGCAGCAGGGCCAGATGCAGGATCAGGAAGCCGATGATCAGCAGCACCAGCAGCATGTTGCTGGAGAGCTCGATCTGGTACGGGGGCCAGGTCAGCGTGACGTTGCCGTGATTGCCCTGGAAGAACAGGGCCAGGACGACGGCGCCGGCAAACGCCACCAACAGCCAGATTGCGTTACGGATCATCAGAATCGCTTCTCGCTTTCAGCCCGTGCCGCGGCCAGGGCCGCCATGCTGTCGGACAGCGTGGGCAGCTTCAGCTGCAGCGGCTCGGATTGCAGTTCGGTCAGGAGGTTGATGGAGGACTTGACCTCGGGCTTCTCGACATCGAAGAAGCGCTGGATGGTCTCGACGCTCTTGGCCAGGTCCTGCCGGAACAAGGCTTCGTTGCGGTTGAGCAGGTTGATGCGCGCGCTGAGCAGCTGCAGGCGCAGGCCCTGACGGATGCTGCGCTTCTGGTCCGGACCCAGCAGGTAGCGATCGGGCTCGTCGATGCGACGGATCTTGACCAGGCTGGTGAACTCCTCGTGTGCCGCGGTGGCCGCGCGCGAACCGGCGCCCAGCAGATCGTGATACCACCGTTTGAACTTGCCGGAAAGACTGTCGTCGGTCGGCTCATCGGCCGCCGGCGCTTCGGCAGGCGCCTCCTCGGGGGCCGCTTCCTCGGTGGCGGCCGGTGCCATGGCCAGACCGCCAGGGGCGTCGGCCGCCGGCGCGTCCGGATCCCCCAGGAAGGGCAGTGTCTCGACGCGCGACAGCACCTCGTCCATGCGGGCCACCGAACGGACCAGATCAACTTCGGGCAGCGACTTCAGCTTCTCGATGTCCTGCAGGATGACGCGACGCAGGCCGATGGCCTGGGACTGTTCGCTGTCGGCCAGCTGCTTCTCGGCACCTTCCAGCGCCAGCAGCGCCCCCTTCACGTTGCCCGACACCGCCAGGTGCTGGTTGGCCAGCGTGATGGCGCGCTCGACTTCGGCCAGGCGGGCATCGCCCCGGACCCGGGCCACGTCGTCATAAAGGGCCTGCAGCTGCTCCTGCTGGGCCGAGGACTCGGCCACGCGGGTTTCCAGCGCATTGCCACGCGTCTGCAGCTGCTGCTGGAGGTCGCGCAGCTGGCGGACCTGTTCCTCCAGGCTGGCAGCCCGGCTTTCGGATTCCTGCAGGCGCAGGGCATTCTGGCGCTCCTGTGCCAGGAAACGCTGCTGCATGTACCACCAGCCCGCAGCGGCCACGATCACGACCAGCACGGATACGGCCAGCCAGCCCCAGCCGCGCCGCTGCACATAGACGGTCTTCGGCTCGTCACGGCCCGTGCCGCCCCCCGAATTGGCCTTGATGGAGGGTTCGGAAACGACCAGACCGGTGCCGGAGGCTGCCGCACGCAAGGGGCTGGGGGCTGCAGGGCTGGGGGCCGCAGCGGCACCCTTGCCGGCCTCGGCGGGCTTGCTGCCGGCCGGAGACGCCGAAGCCGCGGCAGGCGATGCCGTGCCGGGCGCAGACGCTGCAGGGCCGGACGACGTGCTGCCGGCCGTGGCCGACGGGGTCTTGCCGAGAGCGGATGCGGCCGATGCGGGGCTGGCCGAGGCAGAGGATGGGGTCTGACCAACCGTGCGGCCCATGGGGGGCGTCACGGAGATCTGCTTTCCCGATGCGGGTGCGGGAGGTGCCGGCGGCTTGCCGGCACCTGCAGCCGCGGCGGGACGGGAGGATTCAGCGGGCTTGCCACTGCCGGCCTGGCCGGCAGCCGGCGTCTTGCCGGCAGGCGCACTGGCGGACGATGCCGTGGCGCCGGATGACCCCGGTGCGCCACGCTGCGGGCTGTTTTGCTGCTCGGAACTCAAGACTTCGTATCCTCAGGAATGGATGCGCCCTGCCCCAAGGCCATCAGGGACGGTGGCGCTGACGAGGCCCGAACACGATGCCGGCTGCTGGGCAGACGACCCGCCCGACACCCACCGGGTGAGCAGTGTCATCGTTTCGAGCGAAATTCCTCCGATTGTAGCCGTTCGATCAGCTGCTGCCGATCATGGTAGACCCGGGGACTGTCGAAACCCAGGTTTCGGGCCGCCTCGATCAGCCTCGGATGCGGCAGCCAGACCGGGCGATGCGCCGCAAAATGCGCCAACCGAGGCGGCAGCGTGGCCAGCCATCCCGCCACGGTACGCAACACCGATGCCGAGCCGATCAGCCAGTGGGGACCACGCGACAGGACCGTATCTTCATCGGCCTCGTCCGGATCCTGCACGGCTGACAGCCCCGATACCTCCGCGTCGGGCGCAGCCGCCTGCCAGCCCCGCCAGGCTTCCATGAAACCGGCTGGGGCCGCTGTGCACCACCGGGCCTGATAGGCGGGCTGCCAGTCCACCCGGATGCCAGCATCCTGCAGCACGCCGGCCCACTCGCGGCGCCCATCCGGGCGGTTGAGGACCACGATGTGCCGTGGAAGGGACTGCAGGCCGAGCACGAGACGCGCCAGGTGCGCAGCGTCCTGATACGGCGGAGGCGGCACCAGCAGCCGAGGACCGGTGCCGAACTGCCGCGTGAAGGCATGCGCACTGCCGGCCCCCGGCAGCCCGGCCCAGACACCGGACGGCCAACGGCGCCCGCCTCGTTGCAGCGCCTGGGCCACGACCCGAACTGCGGCAGGACTGGGGAGCACGACACCCTCCGCGCCACTGTCGAACGCCGCCAGGATGTCTGCGTCGGACAGCGCCTCAATCTGGAAGGCTGGCCAGTGACAGGAAACGAGGCCAGCCGGGTCGAGCAGCGCCCGCCATTCGGCCGCGCTGACATCGTCCTGGGTCAGGATGAGGTTCGGAATGGGCGGCGCCCCATCCGATGCAGCGCGCGTCCCCGAAGCTTCAGGCATCAGGACTGTCCGGACAGCTTCGGAGCGGCAGCAAGCTGCGCCTTCAGTTCGGCGGCCACGGCCTCGCCCATCACGCGGGCCTCCTTCGGATCGGCCACCTTACCCACACGGGTGACGCGGGCAATGCGTCCGTCGTCATCGGCCAGCAGCGCGTCCAGCTGCATCTGTCCGGGCGCGGTGAAGCGGGCATGCGCGGCCAGCGGCGTCTTGCAGTTGCCCCCCAGCTGGCGCGATACGGCGCGTTCTGCCGCCGCAATGCGCGCTGCCTCGGGATCATTCAGGAAGGCCAGGGCCTGGCGCACATCGTCACGATCGGCCCGGATCTCGATACCCAGCATGCCCTGCCCCGGTGCGGGCAGCATCTCGTCCAGCGGCAGGTACTGGCGAATGCGCCCCGCCAGCCCCAGACGGGTCAGCCCCGCGGCGGCCAGGACGATGGCGTCATACTGACCGGCATCCAGCTTGCCCAGGCGGGTGTCGAGGTTGCCCCGCAGCGGCTGGATGCGAAACCCCGGGTGCCGCGCCTGCAGCTGTGCAGCCCGGCGCAGGCTGGAGGTACCCACCACCGCATCGGGCGGAAGTTCATCCAGCGAGGCATACCGGGTGCTCACGAAGGCATCGCGCGCATCGGCCCGCGTCATCACTGCCGCCAGGTCGAAACCTTCGGGCAGATCCATCGGCACATCCTTGAGCGAATGCACGGCCAGTTCGGCACGCCCGTCGAACAGCGCCACCTCCAGTTCCTTGGTGAACAGCCCCTTGCCGCCGATCTCGGCCAGCGGCCGGTCCAGGATCTGGTCCCCGCGGGTGGTCATGCCCAGCAGCGCGACGCCTGCAGCCGGATGGCGGGCGCGCAGCAGCTCGGCCACATGGTTGGCCTGCCAGAGTGCCAGTCGGCTTTCGCGCGTGGCAATGCGCAGGGGGGCGGAATAGGCGGATTCGGTCATGCGGCGCGCGCTCCAGAAAATGACAGGATGCCAGGCGGCATCAGGGCAGGATCGGGGATTCGACCCCGCCAGCGGAATTCTAGGAGCTTGGGCGCCAGAACGCACGCCAGCCGCGCCAGAAAGACAAGGGGCCGGAAGAACCGGCCCCTGCGTGCAGCCCGGATGGAAACCCGGGCGGGAAGATCTCGACTGAAGCGGGTCAGCTGACCAGGCCCTTGACGATGGACCACTGACGACGGCTGACCGGCAGACGATCGGGCACCTCGCGCAGCACCACCTGCCAGTACGGGTCGCCCGACTCGCCCTCGCCCGAGGGCGAGACGCGCTCGAAGCCGGCGATGGACGGGCGTGCCACCAGCGCATTGCGGTGGATGCGCACGAAACGGTCGCTGAATTCCTCTTCGAGCGAGGTGAGCGATTCCTCGATCAGGTATTCACGCTCGCGCGTGCGCACCGTGATGTATTTCAGTTCGGCCTTCAGGTAGATGACCTGCTCCAGCGCCACCAGGATGACGCGACCGCGCTCATGCACCGACAGGTGACGACGACGGGTGTTGGTGGCCTTGGCCAGCGCGTCGATGGCATCCAGATGCTCGGACGGGATCAGCGTGCGGGCACGCAGCAGCGCAGCCAGCAGACGCTGGGCGCGCACGGGCTTGAGCAGGTAGTCCAGCGCGTTGACTTCGAAGGCATCAACCGCAAATTCGTCGAAGGCCGTGACGAAGATCATCAGCGGCATCGGCTTGGGATCACTGCCATCGCCCTCGCCGGCACGGGCGGAAATGTGCCGTGCCAGCTCGATGCCGGTCATCCCCGGCATCTGCACATCCATCAGCACCACTTGCGGACGTTGCGACTCGATCTGCGCCAGTGCTTCGGGCGCGTTGGATGCCTCGCCGACGATGCGATGCGGAAACTCCGGCGCCAGATCGGCCAGAACCTCTCTCAGCCGGGCGCGCGCTGGCGCCTCGTCATCAACGATCAGGATTGAAGTGGCGTCGGACATCTCGTCGTCGTCTCTCTTTGCGGTAGGGGAATTCAAGCAGTACCTGATAACGGTCGCCCTGCGGACCTGTTCTCAGTTCGGCCGCCATATCATAAAGCAGCATCAATCGCTCCCGCACGTTGGACAGGGCCATTTGGTTACCTGGACGCGACGCTACTGTTGTAGAAATGGGATTATCGATCTCAACCCGCACGCGCTCCCCCACCAGGGTGATGCAAATATTCAACACCCCCGTCTCGGTACGCGGTTCGATGCCGTGGTGAACGGCATTTTCCAGCAACGGCTGCAGCAGCAGCGAAGGCACCAGCGCATCGCCCGGCATGCCGTCGACCTTCCAGCAGACATCCAGACGCGGCGCCAGTCGCAGTTTCTCGATCGCCAGATATTCCTTGCAGGTCACCACCTCGTCGTCCAGCGGCACCATCTCGCGGGCATCACGCATGAAGACGCGGAACAGATCGGCCAGATTCTCCAGCGTGCTCTCGGCAAGCTTCGGGTTTGAACGAATCAGACCCAGTACCGTGTTGAGACTGTTGAAGAGAAAGTGCGGACGGATGCGGGCCTGCAGCGCCTGCAGCCGCGCCTCGGAAAACGACGGCGCATAGGCACGACCGCGAAGCCGGAAATAACGATAGATTCCCCCGGCCACCAGCACGGCACAAAGCGCGGCACCCAGCGCGTCATGCAGGAGCGGCACGTAGGCATCACGATGCTCGCCGGCCGCCACCCGTTGCACATTGCCGACCACCAGGCTGACCACGCCCCCGATCGCGCCGGGAATCACCAGCCCGAGGACCCACTGCATGCGCTGGCTCAGACCGTTGACCTTCTTGCGCGCCAGGCACAGCAGCAACATGGCCAGCAGCATCGAGGGCTCGAAGATGGTCAGCAGATAGAAGAGCGTGTCCAGCGCCCGGTTACCGTCATCCCAGAGACTGACCGACGCCCCCAGCACGGCCAGCACGCCCAGATGCACCAGCAGCAGCGTGCGCGAGAAGACGCCCGGACTGCAGAACTCGGGGATGACCGGCGCAGGCGCCCCCTCGCTCTGGCGCCGTGCCTTGGCGCCCTCTCCCGAATCGGCCAGGCCGCCCGCGGCGGGCTTGTCCTTATAATTTGCAGCGACATCGCCATTCCCGCTCCCAGGCTGCGGGCTGGTGCCCGAACCTGTCGGTTCCTGCGCACCGGGTGCCGGCCCGGGGGCCGACTGCATCACACTACTCATAGAAGATCCATCACATGACCGGACAATTTGGCAACAAGAACAAGGCATGGTCGGCACGGTTCTCCGAACCCGTGTCCGATCTGGTGAAACGCTACACGGCCTCGGTGGACTTCGACCAGCGCCTGGCCGAGGTCGACATCCGGGGGTCACTGGCCCACGCCGCCATGCTTGCCGCGACCGGCATTCTGAGTGAAAGCGATCTGGCGTCAATCCAGCGTGGTTTTACAACCATTCGTGAGGAGATCGCCGCCGGCCGCTTCGAGTGGTCGCTGGATCTGGAGGATGTCCACCTCAACATCGAGAAGCGCCTGACCGAGCTGGTCGGCGACGCCGGCAAGCGCCTGCACACGGCCCGCTCGCGCAACGACCAGGTCGCCACCGACATCCGCCTGTGGCTGCGTGACGCCACCGACGAGATCCTGGCCCTGCTGCGTGCACTGCAGGAGGCGCTGCTGGCGCTGGCCGAGCAGCATGCCGACACGATCATGCCGGGCTTCACCCACCTGCAGGTGGCACAGCCCGTCACCTTCGGCCACCACCTGCTGGCCTATGTCGAGATGCTGTCGCGCGATGCCGGACGCCTGGCCGATACCCGCCGCCGCATCAACCGGCTGCCGCTGGGTGCGGCGGCCCTCGCCGGCACCACCTTCCCCATCGACCGCGAGCACGTGGCGCACACGCTGGGCTTCGATGGCGTGTGCGAGAACTCGCTGGACGCCGTCTCCGATCGCGACTTCGCCATCGAGTTCTGTGCCGACGCCAGCCTGCTGATGATGCACCTGTCGCGCTTCTCGGAAGAGCTGGTGAACTGGATGTCGCCCCGGGTCGGCTTCATCGACCTGTCGGACCGCTACTGCACCGGCTCGTCGATCATGCCGCAGAAGAAGAACCCCGACGTGCCCGAGCTGGTCCGCGGCAAGACCGGTCGCGTCTATGGCCACCTGATGGCGCTGCTCACGCTGATGAAGGGCCAGCCGCTGGCTTACAACAAGGACAACCAGGAAGACAAGGAGCCGCTCTTCGACACCGTGGACACCCTGGTGGCCACGCTGCGCCTCTTTGCCGACATGACCACCGGCATCCAGGTGCGCGCCGAGCGCATGCGTCAGGCCGCCGCGGAAGGCTTTTCCACCGCCACCGACCTGGCCGACTACCTGGTCAAGCGCGGTCTGCCTTTCCGGGATGCCCACGAACTGGTGGCCCAGGCCGTGCGCGAGGCGTCGGACGCTGGCGTGGACCTGGCCGGTCTGGGCCGCGAGCGCCTGAAGGCCCTGAGCCCGCTGGTGGGCGATGACGTGCTGGAGACGCTCACTCTGGAAGGGTCGGTGAACGCACGCAACCACATCGGCGGCACAGCCCCGGCTCAGGTGCGCGCCGCCATCGCACGTCACCGGGCACGACTGGCCAGCGCCTGAACACGCCCTCGGGCAGCTCACACGTACCGACACGTTGTCCTGCACGCTGCCCGGACACGACCTGCACCGCTACCGGACCGGTGCACCACGGCACCCGGGGCATGTCCGCGCATGCTCCGGACGGCCAAGCGCCTTCTGTCCATGCCTTCCTGCCGCCGGACGGCCCGCCGTCCGATCCGGCACGAATCGTTTCCCCATAAAACACGACAGCCGGGGTCCAAGGCTTCGTGATGGGAAGGGCTCTCGTTATAATCGGCCCTTCCCTAGCACTTTTCGGACCACCCCGTGCCGGCCCGCCCAGGGCTCATCCAGAAGCCCGGCAGGCAATCAGGGCACGTGCCACGGTCCGTGTCGATGATCACCGAGCCAGAGCCCCCGTCCCGCCAGCGTTGCGGCACCCCCTTTTTCACTCCCGCCTTCGGGCAGCCCGCCGACATGGATGACCGGGCGCAGATGTGCGGATCCATGATCACGGCCTGCATCCCGTCCCGCCAGGCCATGTTCCTTCAGGAGAGCCGCTGATGGAAGCTGCTGTCCTGCTGGGTCTGATCGTGCTCAATGGCCTGTTCGCCATGTCCGAAGTGGCGCTGCTCACGGCGCGCAAGGCGCGACTGCAGCGTCTGGTGGCCGAAGGCGACAAGAGCGCCGCGGCCGCCCTGGCCCTCGGTGAAGACCCCACCCGCTTTCTCTCCACCATCCAGATCGGCATCACCTCCATCGGGGTGCTGAACGGTATCGTCGGTCAGGCCGCCTTCGCCGAACCGCTGGCACGCTGGCTGCTGTCGCTGGGTGTGGCCCAGAAGACGGCCGAGATGCTGGCCACCACGCTGGTGGTCGTGCTGGTCACCTATGTGGCCATCGTCGTCGGCGAACTGGTGCCCAAGCGTCTGGGCCAGATCAGCGCCGAGACCGTGGCCCGGCTGGCCGCCCGTCCCATGGGCATCCTGTCGCTGGTCTCTCGCCCGTTCGTGATGGCGCTCACCGGTTCCACCAACCTGATCCTGCGCAGCATGGGCGTCGATCCGGACACCGAGCAGAAGGTGACGGAAGAGGAAATCCACGCGCTGCTGGCCGAAGGCTCCGAATCCGGGGTCATCGAGCAGAGCGAGCACGTCATGGTACGCAACGTATTCCGCCTGGACGAGCGCCAGATCTCCTCGCTGATGGTTCCCCGCAGTGACGTGGTGTACCTGGACGTGGAAGATCCGCAGGAGGAGAACCTGCAGAAGGTGGCCGAATACGAGCATTCGCGCTTCCCGGTGTGCCGTGGCGGCCTGGACGATGTCCTGGGCATCATCCACACCAAGCAGCTGCTGGCGCAGTCGCTGCGCGGCGAGAGCATCGACTTCTCGCAGAACCTGCAGGAAGTGCTGTACGTGCCCGAGACCCTCACCGGCATGGAACTGCTGGAGAACATCCGCAACTCCAACACGCAGATTGCCCTGGTGCTGGATGAATACGGCGAGGTCCAGGGTCTGGTGACGCTGCAGGACCTGCTGGAGGCCATCACCGGCGAGTTCACCTCGCCCGACGACGATGACAGCTGGGCACTGCAGCGAGCCGACGGTTCGTGGCTGCTGGACGGGCTGATTCCCATCCCCGAGCTGAAAGACCGGCTGAACCTGGCCACCGTGCCCGAAGAGGACAAGGAACGCTACCAGGCACTCTCGGGCATGATGATGCTGCTGCTGGGCCGCATGCCGCAGACCGGCGACATCCTCACCTGGGACAAATGGAAGTTCGAGGTCGTGGACATGGACGGCAAGCGCATCGACAAGGTGCTGGCCACTCCGATCCTGCCCGGGGAAGATGCCGACGAGGAAGACCCTGACGTCGAACATGACGGGCACAGCCGATTCGATGGCGACGACCCGCGCGAGGACGCCCACCCCGGGCATCCCGAGAATGGCGCACACCGCCACGACGGCGACTCGCACCGCACCGGGCATCACTGAATCCCACCCGATGCCACACCGTTTCGGGAAACACCCGTTTCCCGGAACATGACCCATGACGCATCGCGGCCGCCCAGCGGCCGCGTCGATTTCCCGGACGATGCTGCATGACCGGGCGTGCCTGCTACACTAGCGCGCTCAGTCAGTAACGTATCTCATTCCCGGGCTCTCCCCATGGCGTCATCCCCCCTTCCCGCTGGTGACCAGGCCAGCACGCAGTATTCCCGCCTGCTGAAGCTGCGCTGGCTGCTGATGGCGGTCTTCGTGGCCGTGATCCTGCTGTCGCTGGTGGCAGACTTCATGCTGGGTCCCTCCGGCCTGAGCTGGTCAGAGCTGATGCGCACGCTGTTCTCGCCCGATCAGGCCGAGCCCACCACGAGCGTGATCGTCTGGGACGTGCGCCTGCCCTATGCCGTCATGGCCGTGGTGGTGGGCCTTGGCCTGGGCCTGGCCGGTGCCGAGATGCAGACCATTCTGGCCAACCCGCTGGCCAGTCCGTTCACGCTGGGCATCTCGTCGGCGGCGGCCTTTGGCGCCTCGCTGGCCCTGGTGCTGGACCTGAGCCTGCCCTGGCTGCCGGCCGACTGGGCCGTAGCCGGCAACGCCTTCGTGTTTGCCATCCTCTCGGCCCTGCTGCTGGACGTGCTGGCACGCTGGGGCGGCATGAGCGGCTCGGGCATGGTGCTGGTGGGCATCGCGCTGGTCTTCACCTTCAATGCGCTGGTGTCGCTGATGCAGTTCATCGCCAGCGCCGAAGACCTGCAGAACCTCGTGTTCTGGACGATGGGCAGCCTGTCGCGCGCCACCTGGCCGAAGGTGGGTGGCATGCTGCTGGCCTTTGCCGTCATCCTGCCGCTGTGCCTGAAGGATGCGTGGAAGCTCACCGCGCTGCGGCTGGGTGAGGACCGCGCCATCAGCTTCGGCATCGACGTGAAGCGCCAGCGGCTGGTCTCGCTGCTGCGCATCAGTT
>ERZ772967.365-NODE-365-length-37932-cov-4.134435_pt1 | contig 37932 bp, 34 predicted proteins | sample MGYA00511677_ERZ772967 | MGnify/ENA primary metagenome ERZ772967 (study PRJEB29015, sample SAMEA2737931) | human oral metagenome | biome: human oral; feature: human-associated habitat; material: dental | place: China | collected 2146 ...
GCGGCTCTAATCGTTTCGGAAGTTTAGAATGAGAGTATAGGTCTCTCCAAATCGGATCATTTGAATTCTTTGACTGAATTTTCATACGTAAGTTTTTTGATAATTGCCCGACAAAGGTAATGCAATTTTCGTGTAAAGCAGGAATGACGCCTCGTTAATTTTTTCATGCAATACTCTCAACAGAGTGATTTTTTATGGATTTACAGCCGTTAAATATCATTTATTCAAAAATGCAAGAGATAGTGTAAAAACACGTTGTGGTTTAGTCTTCTTGCAAGCTGTGGCAAGCATGATTTTCATGTAGATAATTACTGGTTTTGAATTTTTATGACAATCAAAATCAGGTCTGTTTAAAATAATATTTATTGCATAAAAAATGTAAATATACAAAACTTTTTTGTATATATTTATATACTATTTTTGAAACGTTAGATTATTAAATACATTAGAGCATGAAAAAGTACATTATAGTATTAACTTTACTATGGGTAACAGGGGGAATGATTTCCGCACAGACAATTACGGGACCTCAGCACCCGATGAAACCGCGAATGCCGAGAAGTATGGCCGATTCGTCAGTCAGAAAAACGTATCTAGAGGGAGGCAATGATAAACCGCTATATACGGTATCCGAAGCTGTTTACAAATACAGTAAAGACCGACTGACGGATACAGCTACTCACATCAGTGGGACGATCGATTGTTTCATTAGTAAATATTCTCAGGATGGGCACTTGCTTTATCGGTCGGATTATTTTCCACGGAAAGTAGAATTGGATGGTAAAGTCTATCCGGACAGAGAATGGAATATCTTAAAATATACGTACGGTGATGACGGTCGGCTGCTCAAAACGGAAAACTATGATGTGGACTACAGCCATCCGAATAAAGATAAGCTGTTCGGCATATCCGAATATACATATATGATAACTGACAGCGGATACATAGTCGACCGGACCATAACGAAAGACCTTGACAAAGGTAAAGGCAACATTGAAAAGGAAAAGATTGAATACGTGTTGGACAAGGGAGGCCGCGTGGTTCGCTCGATCAATAGAAACGATGAAGATAAGTATGTCTCAGGCATCAATGGGCATCGTTACCGTATTGGCGATCATTATTATTCATACACCGACAGCGGATACACGGATGTACGGTATTTGGACGTCACCACCGGATTGCGAGCAGATTTTATGTATAAAGACAGTTGCTTGCTAAAAGAGAATGTATAATCGGGACAACCTATAACATCACATACGGTTTCTCTGTTTCGCCTTCGCAAAAGCCATATCAAATGCTTGATAATAATATGTAATGAATTGCTTCCATTCAGCCTGTGCAGCTAATTTGCGACAATTCTCTCGAATATATTCCCGATCGGCTGCATCTTTGCATATCAGAGAAAGTAAAATTTCCGAAATATCATTCACGACATCAAAATAATTATCATCTGTCCGGTGAATCACGGCGACTCCCTCCGTGATGTCATCGCCCGAAACCTTTGCCTTGGCCCATAACCCGAATCCGGCCAGATCGGTGGTGACCGTCGGGATGCCGAACGCAATGCTTTCCAGCGGCGTATAGCCCCACGGCTCGTAATACGACGGATAAACGGTCGCATCCATACCGATCAATAGGTCGTAGTACGTCATGTTGAATATACCGTCTTTCCCGTCCAAATAGCAGGGCACAAAGATGATTTTCAGGTTATCGTCTGCCGTATTCGTAAAGCCGCAACGGAGGATGAAATTCGTTATGCTGTCTTCATTCATATTGTTAAGCCAATGCGTGATGCATGAGGTCTGCATTGGCTCCGTCGTATGAAAGTCTTTCGCAAGAATTTCCTTCAGGTCGGCACGCGGAGCGAAAACCCACGCCGGGACAAGCAGAAAAGCGACGACTTGCCGATTCAGTTTGCCGGAAGTGCGCAAACGGTTCATGGCCTCGATATAAACGTCGATTCCTTTGTTATGATACTCATACCGGCCGCTCGTCGAGATGAGAAAAGCATCTTCATCGATCGTCCGGCCGCATAACGTTTCGGCTACCCTGAGCAGTTTTTTACGGGCTTCAGTACGACGTGCCGGATAAGCATCGGCAACAGGCACAAAGTCCGGCTCGAAACCGTTGGGGGTCACGATATCCGGTGCTCTGTCCAAGAGCTGCCTGCATTCGGTGGCCGTAATATCGCTTACGGTCGTGAAACAGTCGGCATAACGGGCAGCCTGCTTCTCGACCGAGTGCTTGGCTTCCATGTTTAATTCTCTTGCCATCCGATTGCCGTCGTATCCATTCATGCATCCGTAGAGGGGTTTACCGTTTCCGGCAATCGAACGTCCGATGGAGGTAGCATGTGTCGTGAACACCGTAGCAATCTGCGGTACGTATTTCTGTAGATATAGCTCTCCGAACCCCAGCATCCATTCATTGAAATGGGCGATGATCTTTTTCTGTTCCAACCCATGAAAGCGGTAGAAACTTTCGATCGTTTTTCCGGTGGCGTAGGCGAAGATACAAGACTCGTCATAATCGCCATAAGCCTTTGACGAATCGACACCGAACGATTCCCACATTTCGTAATAGACTTCGTTTTTCTTTTCGAAGAAAGGCTGATAGTCGACTAAAATCACCGGAGGTGTGCCCGGTATCTGCCATCGTCCTTTGCGCACGGACAGTCCTTCGGAAGCTGCCGCTTTCGCCCAGTCGGCGTAGAGCGCAGGGTCTTCTCGAAAATCGGCATCCGGCTTTCCGCGGTCCGGCCCGATGAAAATAATCGTATCGGTAAAACGCTGTTGTAACGTGCGTGCTTTTGTGGACAAGACGGTATAAATACCGCCAACTTTATTGCAGACTTCCCAGCTGCATTCAAAAATATAATCCGGTTGAGTTATTGCCTTTTTTATCATAGTTGTCTAACCTTATAAAAGGTAGTTGTTTAGCCGGCAAAGATACGTCTTTTTTTCTTTTTCTTGTGTTTCTTTATCCAAATCCCGGAGAATTGTCATACCTTTGATTGTCGAAAAAAAGAAAATGTTTAACTCAAAAAGAAGAAACTAAAATGGCAAAAAGAAGAAAATTAAAGAAACATATCTCCCGTCTGTTCGGGATGTTGTTTTCCGACTTGTTAATCTGTCATTATTTACTTTCGAAAATAGACAATGAGAAAGTTTTATTATTGGCGACGCGCATGGGCGATCGGAACGATGAGTTTATTTGCCGTGCACATCATGCTCCGGGCACAAACCGGGCAGAGGTCAAGAAATATTATCAAAAGTTATCTGCTGATCTGAGAAAAGAATGGAATGCGTTGGCCGAAGAGATCGTCCGATTGACCGAAGCGCTTGATAAGAAAGCATGAAAAAAGCGATCTGTAGATGGCTTCTTAAGTGCATGGGATGGAATATCGGTCTGACGGGCGACGATGTTCCCAAGTGTGTGATTTGTGTAGCCCCTCATACGAGCAACACCGATTTTCTGATCGGCAAGTTGTTTTACAACGCGGTCGGGAAACAAGCTAAATTCCTGATGAAGAAAGAATGGTTTTTCTTTCCGTTAGGATTAATCTTTCGGAGCATGGGCGGCGTACCGATCGACCGGAGCCGCAACCAGTCCATGACCGAACAGATGGCGGCTGAATTTGCATCACACGATTATTTCCGTGTAGCTATCACGCCGGAAGGGACGCGCAAGAGGGTCGATGAGTGGAAACGTGGTTTTTATTACATTGCTTTGAAGGCCCGGGTGCCGATTCAACTCGGTTATATCGATTACGGCAGGAAAGAAGTCGGGATTATGTCGACTTTCCGGCCGACGGGCGATGCGGATGCGGACATCCGTTATATCCGTTCATGTTATAAGGGAATCAGAGGCCATCATGGAGAGAAATTCGGAGAAGTCGGGGAAGAACGCGATAAGAAAAACGGAAAGATCGATGAATAGTAACAGCTCGTTGCGTGTCAGTATGATTCAAGCTCCGATTGTGTGGGAAGACAGAACGGAGAACGTGGCTTATTATGGGAAATTGCTGCATGGTTTAACCGGCAAAACCGATCTGGCAGTCTTACCGGAGTTATTTACGACGGGATTGTCGATGCGCGTGCACGACCTGTCGGAGCCGGTCGACGGCAAGACGATCGCTTCGGTGAAGCAGTGGGCCCGAGAATACGGCTTTGCCGTGACAGGGAGCTTTATCGCTTCGGAAGAAGGGCGTTTTTATAACCGTGCATTCTTTATTACCCCCGATGGTCGGGAGTATTATTACGATAAGCGTCATCTGTTTCGTATGGCGGGCGAAGATCGCAGTTTCTCGGCCGGCGATAAGCGGCTGATTCTCGATTATCGCGGCTGGAAAATCTGCCCGATGGTTTGCTATGACTTGCGTTTCCCGGTCTGGAGCCGCAATGTGAATAACAAATACGACGTGCTGATTTACGTGGCCAACTGGGTGAGTGTGCGACGGGATGTGTGGAAGACGCTGCTGCATGCGCGGGCGATCGAGAATATGGTGTATGTGTGCGGGGTGAACCGTGTCGGTGTGGATGGCCGCGAGTTCGCTTATCACGGCAGCTCGAGAATATATACTCCGAAAGGAGAAAAGCTGGCGGATGCCGGCGAAGAGGAAGAAACAATCGTCACGTGTACGCTGGAGCGGGAGCCGTTGGATACGCTTCGGGAGAAGTTTCCGGTGTGGCGTGATGCGGATCAGTTCGATATCCGATGATCTGCACACATCACAGAGAATGGGCGGATCTGCCGGTCCTCGCTACTTACAGCGAATTTGCTCTGTCCGGGCAGGCTGCCGAGTACCATTTGTCGATACGAATCACGGCAGCGGAGTCGGATACCCCAACGCAATTTACACAGCTTGAAGAGGCTTTGAGCCGTTGGCAGCGCGAATATCCTCATACGATACTCGTCTGGAGGCGTTACTTCCTCAGCGATGTCATGAATCAACACGGTTTTTTGTGTGGATACGATAACGAAGATGCGGCGTTGTCTGTCGTACAGCAGGCGCCCGGTCTGACAAAGGTAGCCCTCTGGGCTTATTGGGTGACATCCGAAAGTTCACGTGTGTCTAAAAACCTGTCTGTACAGGCTACAGAACTGATCCGTCCGTATTACCGTCACTTCTATCATACGCAGCTTCGTTCATCGGCTACCGACGAAGAGAAGCAGACGACCGACATTTTAGATCGTTACACAGCCTTATTGGCGACGCAAGCATGTACGTTGAGCCGTCACTGTATTCGTACATGGCTTTTTGTGCGCGACATCGACCTGCGTTATGCCGGCATGGTGAAAGCGCGCCGAGCATGTTTCGAACGTGAAGGACTGACAGCGCAGACCCATTTCATTGCCAGCACGGGCATCGAGGGACGGCATACCGGTCCGCAGACATTGGTGATGATGGATGCGTATGCAGTGCACGGCTTGGAAACGGAGCAGGTCCGTTATCTCTATGCGCCCAACCGTCTGAATCGAACGAGCGAATACGGCGTGACGTTCGAGCGGGGTACCATGGTGCAATACGGTGACCGGCGGCATATCTTTATCTCGGGTACGGCAAGCATTAACAAGTATGGCGAGATCGTGCATCCCGGCGATCTTTCCGGTCAACTCGACTGTTTATTCGGAAATATCAGGGCGTTGTTGGCCGAGGCTGATGCCGGCATGCACAACGTCATGCAGATGATTGTCTACGTGCGCGACCCGGGCGATTACGTAGCGGTCGGCACATGGATAGACGCTTATTTTCCACAAGTACCCCGTATCACGGTCTGTGCTGCCGTCTGTCGTCCGGGGTGGCTCGTCGAGGTCGAGTGCATCGCCGTCACTTCCGACGGCGACAACCGTTTCCCCGTATTTTGAGAATGCGTCAGGCTATTCCGATAGCATACGAATAACCTCCTGATTGGCAGCACGTACTTCGGCTTCGTTGATTTTGATCTCTTTCCGGTCGTAGGTCATCAACCCGTTCACTTCGCCTTCCACATCGGTTGTCTGCGTATAAACGGCTGCGGAGAAACCTTGTCTGACGAATGACTGAAGCGTTTTGGCAAACTGCACGTATTCGGCCGTTACTTCTTCTTTGTTTTTAAACTGCACATATCCCCAGTTGCGTTTATCCCACCATAGATGGCCTTCGAGCGCCAATCCGATACCACCGTATTCGCCGAGAACCGTTACACGTTCTGGATCGAACAGGTACATTTCCGGACCGGGATAATTGTGCAGGTCGAGTATGCTTCCGCACCGGCGATGGTTTCCTCCGCTGGCCGGATTGACGAGTCGTGACGGATCACGATGTTCCGTCCATGCCGTTACTTTTTCGGTGTCGAATTGTCCCCATGCCTCGTTGAAAGGTACCCAGATAATGACGCAAGGATGGGAGATGCACAAGTCCATGATTTCTCCCCACTCATGATAGTAATTGGCGGCAGACTCTTCGCTTCGCTGTTTGTCTGAACCTCCGCCGTATTGACGCGGCTCCCACGCATTGCCCATGTCGCCGCTCGGCATGTCTTGCCAGACGAGTATCCCTTCCTTGTCGCAGTGGTAATACCAGCGCGCAGGCTCAACCTTGACATGCTTACGTATCATATTGAATCCGAAATCTTTCGTCTTTCGAATATCATAAAGCAGCGCTTCGTCAGTCGGCGCCGTATAGAGTCCGTCAGGCCACCACCCCTGGTCGAGTGGTCCGTACTGGAAATAATTCTTATTATTGAGCTGCATGCGCATGATGCCGTTGGCGTCACGAGCCGTCGATATTTTGCGCATAGCCGTATAGGACGACACTTCGTCTATTTTTTTGCCGTTGTGCGTGAGGCTGATCTTCATCGCATAGAGCGTCGGAGATTCGGGCGACCACATCCGGGCGTTCGTAACTGGTATACGCAAGGTCTTTCCACTGATGCCTTTGGCCGAAGATACCATACGATCACCGTCGAAAAGACAGACTTCAATGATATCATGGTTCCGATCGTCGTTGGTCGAGACGGTTACTTCAACGATCTCATGGTCGATATCGGGAATTGAGCGCACGCTTGTGATATGATGCTCCGCAACCGGCTCGATCCATACCGTTTGCCAGATACCGGTAACAGCCGTGTACCAGATGCCTTCGGGGTTCAATGTCTGTTTGCCTCGCGGCTGATACCCCTTGTTCGTCGAATCCCATACCCGTACGACGAGTTTCTGCGGTTCGTTTGCTTTAAGAAATGGGGTTACATCGAACGAGAAGGGTGTATAACCTCCTTGGTGTGTGCCGATAAAGATATCGTTTACAAACACGTCGGCGCGCCAGTCGACGGCTCCGAAGTTGAGTTTTACATGCCGACCTTTCCATGCTGCCGGCACCGTAAACGTACGTTTATACCACAGTTCCTGCTGTTCGTTCACGGTCTTTTGTACGCCCGAAAGCGATGATTCTACAGCGAAAGGCACGAGAATCTTTCCGTCGAAATCGGCCGGTTCGGCTTTTCCTTTGTCTCGAATCGCATACTCCCAGAGACCATTCAAGTTCATCCATACCGATCGTTCCAATAGGGGACGCGGATATTCGGGTAATATCCGGTTCGGGTCAAAGCGTTCAGTCCAAACGGTTTTTAACTTGTCGCCGGCCGGCTTCCATTGTGCCGATACACCGAAAGAAAAGAGCACGATAGATATAAATAAGATTGTCTTTTTCATGATGATTTTGTGTGAATTTTTGTAAGACAGATAAATGATGATTGAATTTTGTGTATTGTCGATTGTACTGATATGCCGGAGAAAAATAGATGCCCTCCGTGTCCGTGCCGAGAGGTATTCCATCCGGCAGACACAGAGAGCATCCATAAGGGTTATTTATTCCACACCCGCGGCGCCGGAGTTTTGGGCAGCGGCTTGCGGTTCTTCAGTTCTTTCATGACTTCTTCGATGGCGCGGTTGAGCTGCTCGTCTTCGCCGTTCCATTCTTTTACCGGATCGTTGTCAATGAGGATATCCGGCTCTACGCCTTCGTTCTCTACCATCCAGTTACCGTTCATGTCGTAGCTTGTGAAGAACGGTACGCGCACGTCGGTACCATCGATAAACGGTAACGAGGCTGTGATCCCGACAATTCCGCCCCATGTGCGGGTTCCGATCAGTTTACCGAGCTTAAGCGCGCGGAATCCCCACGGGAACAGGTCGCCGTCGGAAGCCGAATATTTATTGATCAGACACACTTTCGGGCCAACCAACACCGCATCGGGTACGGTACCGTTACGGGTCGATCCGCGGCGCATGGTCATGCGGTACGGTTCGCGGGCCAGGCGTTCGAGGATCATCGGGGAGACGTTACCGCCGCCGTTTGCGCGGTCATCGATGATGAGTCCCTCCTTGTCGAGTTGCGGATAGAAATATTTGGCAAATTCGTTCAGTCCGTCTACTCCCATATCGGGGATGTAGATATATCCGATTTTGCCGCCCGAAGCCTTGTCTACTTTCTCGATGTTATTTTTTACCCATTGGTAATGATAGAGCGAATATTCTTCTTCGAGCGGGCGGATCACCACCTTGCGGGCGCCGTTGAGCTGTGCTTTGCCGTTGAGCGACAATTCCGTCGGAACGCCGGCTTTCCCTACGAGGAGGGCATACAGGTCGTTGACCGTGTTGGTCGGCACTCCGTCGATGGCGACGATGAAATCGCCGACTTGAGCTTCGATGCCCGGCTCGGTGAGCGGAGAACGGAGAGCGGGACTCCATGATTCGCCCGGCAGAATTTTTTCGAGGCGGAAGAAGCCGCTCTTGTCGCGCGAGATCTCTGCGCCCAACAGTCCGGTCTTGATGCGTTGCGGGCGATTCGTCTCGCCGGTGTTCACGTAGGCATGGCCGCAATTGAGTTCGCCGATCATTTCGCCGATCAGGTAGGTGAGGTCTTGACGATTCTTCACGTAAGGGAGTAATACGCCATATTTCTTTTTCATCGCTTTCCAGTCTACGCCGTGCATGTTTTCGAGGTAGAAGCCGTCGCGGAAGGCACGCCATGCCTCATCGAAGATTTGCGCCCACTCCTTGGCATAGTCGATCGTCATCTTCATATCCGAGAAGTTCACAGGGTCTTTCAAATCGATTTTCCCGGAAGGAATATCTTTGACAAACAGTTGCTTGTTTTTAAAGAATCCGGCTTTTTTACCTCCCGGCTCCACCCACATACGGGCGCCTTCGGCCACGGTTTCTTCTTTCTGTTTGTTCAGATCATAGACATAGGTCGAGTTGTTACGGCTGTAATACACTTTTTGCCCGTCGGAATAAAGATTACCGTGATATCCTTGCGGCAAGGGGACTTTCACGATCCGGTCGCTCAGTCCGTCCGCATCGACTTTGACCGTGACGCCTTCGGGCTTTTTCTTCTCGTCCGTCTCTTTTTTCTTGCCTTCTTCTACGTTGATTTCTACTTTCTTCGGTTCGGCTTTGCTCCCGTCGTCCTTGGTCAGGAAGGGGGAGGGCGTGTCTTTGGTCAGCAGCGCGAGGTAAACTCCGTTCGAATAACCGTAGACGTGGTTCCATTCTTTCGATCCGTAGGTTGGATTGAAGTCGCGCATCGAGGTAAATACAAGGTATTTCCCGTCTGTGCTAAACGTGGGAGAGCCCGAATCGTACCACCGGTCGGTTACCTGAAATTCTTTCTTGTCGTCGATGCGGTAGAGGTAAATGATGTCGTATTCGTTGTCGGCCATGCGTGTATATGCCAGCCATTTGCTGTCGGGCGAGAAAGTGACCTCATACGGTTCTTTCTTCGGGTCGCGCAGCACTTCGGTTACCTGTTTGGTTGCCACATTCAGCAGGTTGATCCGGTTCTTGCGGTCGGTGTACACGATCGATTTGCTGTCGGGACTCCATTCGAAGTTACGGATATACGTATCGTTATTTTTCGTCAGCTGAACGGCTTCGCCTCCTTCGGCCGGTTGCATGTAAAGCTCGGTTTCGCCCGTTGCGTCGGAGATGTAAGCGATGTGTTTGCCGTCGGGCGACCAGGTGGCGCTGCGTTCGTGGGCGCCCGGTGTGCGGACGATATTTTTCGTCACGCCTTTCTCGACGGGGAGGTTAAAGATTTCGCCGCGTGCCGTGACGACAACCCGTTTTCCATCGGGCGAGAGGCTGGCTCCGCGCATGTACCGTCCGCCGTCCTTGATTTCGCTCCGGGCGTACAGATGGTCGGAGGTCAGTGTGATGCTGACCTTTTCGGCTTTCTTTGCGGCAGGATCGAACCGGTAGATATAGCCGGCATTTTCGAAGACGATCAGTTGCCCGTTCGTGCTTGGGAACTTGATATCATATTCGGTGAAGTCGGTTACCTTCGAGGTCGTTTTTGTTTTTGTATCGTAGACGAAGAGGTTCATCGTCCGGTCGCGGTCGGAGAGGAAATAGATTTCGTCGCCGACCCACATCGGGAAGATGTCTTGTGCGCGGTTGTTCGTGATGTTCTCGACCGTTTTCTTTCCGGCGTCATAAATCCAGACATCGTCTGCCATACCGCCCTGATAGTATTTCCATGTGCGAAATTCGCGCATCACACGGTTGTAAGCCAGCCGTTTTCCGTCGGGTGAGAAGCTGCAAAAGCCGCCTTCGGGCAAGGGGATGACTTCGGAGAGTCCGCCTTCTTTGGCTACGGTATACAGTTTGCCGCCAAATCCCGAGCCGATCCGGTTGCGGTAAACAATCTTCGCGCCGTCAGCTGTCCATGCGGTCACGATGTTGTTCGGTCCCATACGGTCTCCCACATCGTCGCGTTGATTTGTCGCAGTGTAAGTTACGCGCAGCGGTTCGCCGCCGTCGGCGGGGATGGTATACACTTCCGTATTTCCGTCATACTGTCCGGTGAAGGCAATCGTTTTTCCGTCGGGCGAAAAGCGCGGAAACATTTCGTAGCCTACATGCGAAGTGAGCCGTTTCGCTTCTCCGCCGCGGACAGATACTTTGTACAAATCGCCGGCATACGAAAACACAATGTCGCTACCGTTTGTAGCAGGGAAACGCAGCAACCGCGCTTCTTCGGCCTGTCCCTGTTGCGCTGCGACGAACATCGCACATACCAGGCTCCATAGTTGTTTTTTCTTCATACGTTTTTATATTTGATTTTAGACGTGTACAAAGGTAAGCATTATTACCTCAAATTTGGTTGATTTGTTGAGTTGTTTAGTAGTCAGCAGCCAGTTGTCAGTGGTCAGCCCTGCAAATTCCCCCTTTGAAGGGGGAGGGGGGCGTATCGACGCCATCGCGGGCGAACACAAGGTTCGCCCCTACGCGGCATACCGAACGCTGTTTGCTGATGGCTGACCGCTGTAACAGCCCTGAAAGGGCGCATTAATTCAGTCCCATGCGAAGCGTTGGGGAAAAAGCATTCCCCCGATAGAGGGCTGAAAGCCTGCTTTTTTCTGATGTCTTAATGAAGAGAGCTTTCCATATAAATGTTTTATCGATCCGATTGTTCATACAGAAGATAATATAAAAAGAACGGAATACACAGGATAAAGTAAGATACATCGATAGATGATTCTTGAATCAGAGAGATATAGACCGATGTGCTGAGGGCATGATACACAAAATGCAGCATAATCGTTATAAACAAGATGACTCCGCTGTAAAAAAAGACATCCGCATTTTGCTTGCAAAACAGAAACATAAAACAGGAACAAACAATTGCAGTCATGACCCATCCGAACGGCATCAAGAAAGAGGATTGAATGATGAATGGATTCATCTGCAGAAAATCATCCCGGAATCCCATCACAAAAGGTAAAAATGTAGAGATAAAAACGAGGATAGATATCCCTCCGATCTTTATTGCCAATTGAAAGGACAGCTGTCCGGTTCTGATGGTATGCAGAAAAAAGATGATATAGCAGAGCGCAAATACGTTTCGGGTAGACAAAAGCAAACCGATTATTCCTCCGATAAATAATTGATTTTTCAGAGATGCGTAATTCTTAATTCTAAAAAATAAGACGATGGAGCATGCTATAAGGACGGCATTCAGAAAAATATTGCTTCTTACCAATACTTCCCAAAGATAAAAAGGGGACGTGGTTATCAACAGTATGAATAAGACAGGATAAGGAGACGCTATTTTCATGTATTTGATTAATCCATAAAAAACAACGATTCCTGCAAGCGAAAGAAATCCCAATTCTCCGATGAGGTAAAAGGGGAGTGCCAAGATAAAATAAAAAGGCATTGGGCCCGGATAATTTCCCAGATGAGACTGGGCGTAATATACATATTGGCCACTAAAATACTGGTCCCAAAAAGAGGTGATTACGCTCCATCGATCTACATTCAATGACTCTACAGGTATTTTGTCCCAGACAAAGATACATCCGATACAAAAGCAAACGAGCCATAAAATACCGATAAACGTATCTTTCCGACGGATAAACTGGAGGAGTTTTTTCCCTTTATAGAACAGAAGTGTATGAAATATACATAGAATGGCAACCATGCATACATAGTAGCTCGTATATCTCGAAAAATACTTAACTGCAAAAAGTATGTTGATCAAGGAAAAAAGCAGAAAACTGATATGCTTCTTGGTTGAGTGATTTTTGATTGCATGTATCATATTGATGTAATCTGTTAAAAGAGAAGATTGTGAAAAAAATTGGTAAGCAAGCATTAAAGATAGAAAATCTGCTTGCTTACCAAAGCAAAAAAAACGTCTTTAAACCGACTTTAGATTCATTAATTACTGCGATTTTATCCAGAAATCTTTTAAAGATGTTTATATTTATTTATTATTTCCAAGAGGGGTACATCCCAGAAATGTATATGTTATATGGTTATCGCTAATGCTTTCTTGAATAACATACATGTTGGGATCTTTGCACCATTTAGGCATACCGTCCCTCCAAGAGCAGACATTATCAGGCCTTTCTATATTCTTATATACAAAAGGCCTAAAATCGTCTTCTCTCCTTTTGACCACTATATCCATAGATACAATCACGTATGAATTGGGAAGAATGATAGAGCTTGATTCATTTTCTATATATTGACCACCCGAATCGAATGTTTCTGAATATGAAAGATTCCGGTATCGGTTATTACCATCCTTTACTTTTAAATTGAAAGTGATGATGCATGGAGAAAAATCCATAAATTTTATTTTGGCTGTAATAACATCCGCTTGTTTCTGTGAATCTACTTTTCCCGGATAAACATATCCGACTATTCGTTGAAAAGCGTAATCTTTTGCATTATTTTTGATATACTCGACTTCACTGTTCCTTGATACATAATGATGATTCTTTTTTTCCGCCGAATAATATTCTTTTAGCGGAACGGCTCCTATTTGCATGGAAGGATAAATATATCCGAGATGGGCCTCTTGTTTGTAGCCTTGGACAGACGGTTCAGTCGAGAGCAGATGGTCGTTATAGGCTTCCGAATAATATCTGTATAAAGGTTGAGCATTCCAGATGCTCTCACTTGCCAGATTAAAATCCTGGCACATGTGAAGATAGTGCCGTCCGTTGATGATAAGCGGCTGGTTGGGTGCCTCCGTGCCGAAATAATGATCGCTCTTTTCGCCTTCATGGTAGTAATACACATGGATGGGAATAGAGGATTCGAATGGTGAGAGTCCGTTACCGGATGATCTGAGTTCAACCGATTCGCTTTCCGTGTCGATGATTTCGTCACGTACTAAGGTGAATTTTCGACCCTCCTTTGGAGTGTCTTTTCCGCTCCGGACTGAGCTCTGATTCGTTTCAGTCAATACATTGTCACTTTGGCAAGAGGTAAATGCCAATCCCATGCTGCATAATACAGCTAACATAACTTTTTTCATGTTGTTCTTAATTTAAGTTATAAAAATGTTCGGGGCAAATATAATCGAATCATTTTTATCGACACAAAAAAATCCCATCATTAACATTTCGCTTGATGGATACGGTTCCTTACTTTGCCAGAATAATCATTTTCTTTGCCAATGTGGCTTCGGCCGAGTTTCCCGAACGGATCACAGCGCGATAGAGATAAATTCCCGGCCGGAGGCGTGTGCCGTCACTGCTCGTCAAATCCCATGTTACGGTATAGGCTTTGAACAAGTCGGACGAACCGATCTCCTGATGCTTCCAATACAGGCGTCCGCTCAGATCGTACACGTAGATGGTTGCGTCGATCTTCGATTCGGGGCGATTATGGTACAGGTAGAACGTCACCTTTTCGCGTGCGGGCACGGGGCCGACCGTCAGACCGGAAAGAAACGGTTTCAGTCCTTTGACGACATTGAACGTAAAGGTTTTCGTCGTCGAGTTATTGAAGATATCCCAGATTTTGAATTCGGCCGTATGCTTTCCTTCGGGCAGTGCAGGAATCGGGAATTTGACGATCCCTTCACCCTCGCTGCCGGCTATATTCGTATAGTAAGCATTCAGGGTATAGCTGAGCGACGGGTTGTTGTCGATCGTCAGCATCACATCATGTCCGATGCTGCTGCCGGTGATGTTGATCCCGCTCTTGTCCCATACCTTGGCGACGAACAAAGGCGTTTCATTCGTATCGTGCCCGTCGGTCCAGGTGCTGTCGTTCAGGTACAACATGCGGATTTCCGGCTTGACGGTATCTCTTTCGGTTGGGTTGGCCGTACCGCCAACCGTGTACTTCAGGAAGGAGCCGTTCGCTTCAAGAGCATTCGTCTCGTCGAAGGCGTAAAGGCTCATTTTTCCGGGACCGTTTGCATAGGAGATATCGGCAGGCACGATAAACGAAAACGTGAACTTACCGTTTTCAACGATCGCATTGCCTTTATAGATCGTATTCGGATAGTCCTTATAGCTGAATTTTTCTCCTTTTCTGTTGTTATCGAGGGTTGTAATTTCTTGCTGGCTGTCAAGTACCACAGCCGTCATTTGGCCGTTGAAGTTCGTCAGGATGGCACCGTCTGCACCAGTCACTTCTCCGGTTACGGTTACCCGGTCCAACGCTTTAAAGTTGACCGATGTCTCGGAAACAGGATTCCCGTTGATCTCTTTCACTTTCATTTCGTACTCCGGATAGGCGAGCGAAAGGGCCGGGTCACCGATTAAGACAAAACAGCGGTTGAAATAGTGCCGATATCCGTTTTTCGTTTCTTTCAGTACATCTCCCAACGTCATCCGCTTCCCCTTATTTTTCTTAAAAATATTGGCTACAAGTAATCTGTTGATAGCAAAATTGGGGGTACCAAACGCAACACGCGAAGTGGTAATTAGTGCAATCCCTCCGCTTTTTTCGGTCAGGAAGACATCCTCGCCGGCCGAGGTCGTTGTGTGATCGAACGGGGTAAAGTCGCATGAAGCAGTAATCCACAATGGTAAATGCGGGTAGGTATATTGCCGGATCATGCTTTGCGTAATTACGTGCTCGTCGCTTAACGATGCGGCATTGCCGTGCCCCGTATAGTTGATCAGCATCACCCCTTGCCGTTGCAGCTTTTGGATGTTTCTTTCCACATCGGGGTACGAACCGCTACTGCCCTTACTTGATTTTTTAAAAGCATCGAAAAACAGTTTGTTCGTGATATATTCCGGGTGGTTATCTTCTATGATCTGTGTCAGTTGATAGGATTGCTCCATATGATCCTTTGCATACGGCTCATGTTCACTGCTGCTTCCATCATCGGCAATAAAGCAGAGTTGATTTTTCCAACTGCCGTAGGCCGGGGTCTCGATGTAACGAACCACTTTATCTACAATGGCTTTTGCCTGATTGACGGTACGTGCCGGAAAACGTCCGATTCCCAGGTCGACATAGCTTCTACCGATATCGCTCCCGGATCCGTCGCGTAAAAAACCGAAATAGTCGTCGGTAACGTAAGTCTCTTTATCAGGTTTACCGTAATTCCCTCCCATAATCGACTGTTGGGTCTGGAACGTAAGCAGGAAATTGGTCATATCGATTGACTTCCACGCTGTGGAAAGTTGACGGTTATCGTGTGCTCCGTCGCCAAAAAGCAACAGATATTTCGGTGCATCGGCTTCCGAGGTGCGTCGGTCGTAAAACATTTTCATAAAGCGCCGGATGGCTGTGGCATCGGGGGTACCGCTTGAAAATTCGTTGTACACCTGCTCCGGAGTGACGACAGTCACATGGATGCTGTCGCGCTTGCGGCGGTGGGCTGCGGCCAGCCGTTCGGCTTCGGGTACGAATGCCGGCGGAGAGAGGATAACCATGTCCGTTTGTGGAAGAGCGTGCAGGTCTTGTGCTGTCACTTCGCCCACCGTTTCGGGTTGGGGAAACGATTTGGACAGGTCGACGAGCACGAACTCACGTACGACGGTATGGCTTGCCGGGATGGAGAACGATAACTCGGAGCCGTTGAGAGAGGTTTCCATCCGGGTGATCTTTATGCCGTCCGTCACGTCGAACACAACCATATCGGACGTGGCATTCCGGATGACGAACTGCGATGCCTCCTGTCTCGATTGTACATCGCGAAAGAATGTATAGGCGCCGTAGGGTTGCAGTATCCGTCTGGCTTGCAGACGGATATAGTCCAAAAAGCTCGGTGAGGAAGGTCTGTTATATGATACAGTCACTTTCGGGTTTTCGCTTTTCTGTCCTTTCCATACGGCTGTTCCCACAAATTCGCATGCTTTCGTATATATATATATACAATCGCTCTGAGGAATTACTCCGTGGAGCAGTTGCTGTCCGTCGATGGAGAGCGTGACGGTTCCGTCTCCGGTAACCCCTGTATTGGCTACGAAACGAAGGGTGATCTTGCCGTCGTCGCTCGTGATGCCGGGCATGGAGAACGGAAAATTTTGAGACAGCACACTGGTGAAGCTCTCGCCGAACAGTTCTCGTCCGGAGCCGGTCTGCCCCTCTTTTTGCAGGAACTCGCGGTCTATTTCGTGCAGCAGATGTTCGTCGAAGGTCGTTACTTTGCGTAAAGGATTGCCTTGAGAGGGTGTCGTGCTCATGTCGTGCGTTTCCGTTGCGTCGGTCACGAAGTAGTAGCCGTGCATTGCGTACGGGTTATTTTCGTGAACGAAGAGGGATTTGTGGCTGTCGTAGCTCCACTTTACCGGTCCGCGCCCGTAGAATAGGATATAGTCGGTCCCGCGATAGATGGCTGTTGCCGGAACGTCGTCGATGTAAGGTTTAGAAAAATCTTCGTCGAGTATCCAGCCTCCATAGCCATGTATCGATACTTTCGACGGATCGGAAAACCCCATGGCCTTCAGGTCTGAATGGGTCAGTTTATAGATGCCGTCGTCACTGACGCGGATTTTCACCCATCGCCCTTTCGACAAGACGGAACTTGTTGCATACAGGCTTCGGTCTGCCCGTACGAGATTGCAAGCTAATAAGACGGCGCATAAAACAGCGATCGTTTGCCTCATACTTTTTTCTTCCTTGTTTTTAACGTACATAAAAGTCGAGTACCTTCCGGTTCTCGAGGAAGCCTTCCAGATGGTCTCCGATCCGTACCGGCCCGACCCCGGCGGGGGTGCCCGTATAGATCAGATCGCCCATGCGCAGGGTAAAAAAGCGACTTACATACGCTACGATCCGGGGGATCGGAAAAAGCATGCTGCACGTGTTGGCTTGCTGAACCGTCTGTCCGTTCTTGTCGAGTCGGAAAGCCAGTTGCTGAATGTCGCCCAGTGTGTTGAGTGGAACGAATTCACCGACCGCCGCCGAATGGTCGAAGGCTTTGCTAAGTTCCCACGGAAACCCTTTGTCGCGCAGTTCCCGTTGCCGGTCGCGTGCGGTAAAGTCGATACCTACCGTCACCTCGTCGTAGTAGCGCGGAGCAAACCGTTCGTCGATATTTTTACCCAGCCGGCAGATTTTTATGACGATTTCCGTCTCGTAATGGACTTCGTCCGAGAAGTCCGGGATGAAGAACGGCTTCCCGTCTTTCAGCACCGAGTCGGCTTTCATAAAAATCACAGGCTCCAATAAATCTAACGAATGATGTAGTTCTTTATTGTGGGCGGCATAATTCATCCCGACGGCAAAAATTTTCATCTGTTCAGGGGATAATTGAATTCAGGCGGTTAAACATTACTGCCAAATGTGCGTAAATCGAAGTGTTTTGTACGACGACGTTTTCCGGCACACGGATTCGGAACGGGGTGAAATTCCACAAGGCGCGGATGCCTCCGGTCAGGATACGGTCTGTAACCTGCTGCGCTACCTCGACGGGTACCGTGATGATGGCGATCGTGGCGTCATATTCTTTCTGTTTAGCCTCAAAATCATCGATATGGAATACGGGAATTCCATCGATGGACGTTCCGACGACGTTGGAACGCACGTCGAAACCGGCTACGATCTTCATCCCGTACTGATTGAGCCCCGAGTCACGCATCAGAGCAGCCCCGAGTCGTCCGACACCGAAGAGAAAGGCCTTATGCTGGCGCGTAAAACCGAGGAAGTTTTCGAGAATATCGATTAGCGCATCGATTTCGTATCCCACACGCGTCTTCCCCGAAATATTCACAAATGAGAGGTCTTTGGCTACTTGACTGGGGTCGACGCCGATCTCCTTCCCGATCTGGGTCGATGAAACGGACACTTCGCCACAGCCTCTCAGCAGCTTGAGAAATGCGAGATACCACGGTAACCTGCGTAACGTCGGTTCCGGCACTCTTCCGGTAGGTTTCTGTTCGTCGCCTGTCATTCCTGTTTGTATTCCCAATGGTTTTTGAGCGGGTTGGAGTACATTTCGAGCATCTTGGTGCGCAGAAACGTTTCGTCTTTATCCGGAAGATCGATTTTGTTCAGTTGCTGTTGCAAGTATGCTTCGAAGCGCATTTTATCACGCCGGTCGTAATGGCTTCGAAAGCGCATGGTTCGGTACAGCATATCGTAAGCCACGTGGTTGCAAGGATAAAAGCGGTAGTGGGCATAGATGTCGCAGTCGATGGCATGTGCGACGGCGGCAATCAACTCGTTGCGTCCCATGTCACGATCGAAGTTTTTCAGCGTATCGTTCAACGGTGTACCGATGGTGAAATGTACGCGTCCTTTGTCTCCCAAAATACCGGTTTCCATGTTCAGCAAGTCGTCGCGTTTGCTTTTTACATAGTCCGGACGGTCTCGTTTCAACTGAAATTCCTGCGCTTTGAGGTAATCGCACGGGTCATACTCGTACGAGATGGCGATGGGTACAATGTTCAGCGCCATGAGATTCGTCAGCAGGTCATCCCTTTCACCAGCCATGCAGAGCATCTTTAGGACGCTGCTCTGGGTGCGGTCGTCCGAGTCTTTGGCCCGTCCTTCGCGTTGTGCGATCCAGACGGATTCTTTTGTGACTTTGAGGGTATGGCGGATATAGGCGGATAATTTCCGGCTGTCTTCGAGTACTTGACGCACCGGTACATTCCGTTTGACGATGAAGCTGTTGTTCAGACGCACGACGGTGTCGATCCATGGATGAATGAGCAGGTTGTCTCCGATGGCGATTTGTGTCATGTCATATCCGATTTCGTAGAGTAATCCATTGAGGAAGGCTGCGTCGAGTACAATGTCGCGGTGATTGGAGATAAAGGTGCACGGAGTTTGTTGAGCCAACCGGCTCCGTCCCGAGATGGTCAATGAAAAGGTACTGAGTCGAGCCACATCCATCACGACCTTGTAGCCGATCGCAGATTTGAATTGCGCTTTCGTTTTGCATGATCGCATTGCGGCCACGAATGCCTCCCAGTCCAACTCAGGTTTGATGAAACGTAACGCACGCTGCAATCCTTCGGACGATACCAGCGTTTCGATCGCTTGTTCCACTTCGTTATCATTCAGCGGGCGTATATCGTCAAAATTATACGAGTGTTCTTTTTTGTCCATGTTTTTTCCGAGATTCACAGTAAACTTACAACTAAAATGCTACAACGATTGTTCAAATCCTCTTTTTGTTATTTGTTTTAATTCGTTTTCGATGATTTCGGTCGTCACGTCGGTCATGTTTAGCCCGGCAGCGCGTACTTGCTGAGGAATAAAGCTGGTAGATGTCATTCCGGGAGTAGTATTGATTTCGAGCATGACGGGTTTTCCGTCCGAGGGAATGATAAAATCCACACGGATGACGCCTTTTGCTCCGACGAGGTCATAGATTCGCAAGGTCTCTTTGCGGATAGAATCGGCAACCTCGTCGGGGATACGTGCGGGTGTGATCTCCTGCACTTCGCCGTTGTATTTGGCTCCGTAATCAAAAAAATCGTTGTCTGTAACGACTTCAGTCAGAGGAAAAACAATTTCTTTTTCGGCTGTTTGATAACATCCGCAAGTCACCTCGATGCCTGGTACAAAGCGTTCGATAATGACCTCGTCCGCTTCGTCGAAAGCTTCGTGAATGGCACTCTGCATTCGTCCGGGCTCTTTGACTTTGGTCGTGCCGAGGCTGCTTCCGCCCTCATTCGGCTTTACAAAGACCGGCAGTCCGAGTTGTGCCACAATGGTTTCGGTCGGCAAGGTTTGTCCGCGGCGGATTCGAAGAGCATCGGGCACCCTCACCTCCTGTCCTTTCAGAAACTGCGTACACGTATATTTGTTGAATGTCAGTGCACTGGCCAGTGTCCCGCACGAAGAGTAGGGGATTTGCAGCATATCGAAATAGCCTTGCAGACGTCCGTCTTCGCCGGGTGTACCATGCACTGTGATATAGGCAAAGTCGAAGGTTACGGTCTGACCGTTATAGCTAAAACTGAAGTTGTTGCGGTCGATCGGTTGCATAGAGCCATCTGGGAGTCTGACACTCCACTCGTTGCGTGTCAAGAGTACGTGATACACATCGTACTTTGTTCGATCGATGAATCGATCCAACCCCTGGGCGCTTCTGAGCGAAACGTCGTATTCGCGGGAATAGCCTCCGGCTACGATGGCAATAATCTTCTTCATGTTCTACAATTCTTTCTTTATCCGTAAGTTGAGCTGTAAATTCTCCATTTCTCCGTCAATTGCCGCATATCGTCCGGTAGCTCGGCCTTGAAAAACATCTCTTTTCCTGTTGAGGGGTGTATGAATCCGAGTGTTTGAGCGTGCAGCGCCTGACGCGGGCAAACGGCAAAACAGTTTTGAATAAACTGTTTGTATCGCGAGAAAGGTTGTCCTTTTAATATCTGGTCTCCACCGTAACGCGCGTCGTTGAACACCGGATAGCCGAGATGTTTCATGTGCACGCGTATCTGGTGAGTACGTCCTGTTTCGAGTCGGCATTCCACCAGACTGACGTAGCCTAACCGTTCGAGTACGCGATAGTGTGTGACAGCCGGCTTACCCTGTTCGCCGTCGGCGAAGACGCACATCTTCAGTCGGTCGCGTACATCACGACCGATATTTCCTTCGATGCGTCCTTCGTCTTCTTTCAGGATACCCCATGTGAGAGCGACATAGTTACGTTGGGTCGTTTTGTTGAAAAACTGTCGTCCGAGGTCGGTCTTGGCTTCCGGTTTTTTGGCGATGACTAACAGTCCGGAGGTATCTTTATCGATGCGATGTACAAGTCCTAACCGCGGATCGGACGGGTCGTAGTATGGATGGTCTTTGAAATGAAAAGCCAGCGCATTCACGAGCGTACCCGTATAGTTCCCGTGTCCGGGATGTACCACTAATCCGGCGGGTTTATTAATGATGAGCAAGTCTTCGTCTTCATAGACGATATCGAGCGGAATATCTTCCGGCACGATTTCCGTTTCATGGCGCGGATACGCCATGACGATAGAGATGATGTCGGAAGGCTTGACACGGTAATTGCTTTTGACGGGTTGTCCGTCGATGAGGATACATCCGGCTTCGGCGGCTTGCTGGATGCGGTTGCGGCTCGTATGTGGCAGACGGTCGGTCAGAAACTTGTCGATGCGGATCGGTGTCTGCTTTTTATCGGCCGTAAAACGGAAATGTTCGTATGTCTGTGATCTTTCGAACTCGTCTTCGGATTCAAAAAACGCATTTGCCTGTTCGTCGTCCGGCATTTCCCAATCGTCCATCTTAAAACTTAAAACCATTTCTCGTTTTCCGACGGTGAAGACGTTGTTTCTTCCGTATGGGGACGCGAAGATTCCGGGGACGTATCGATCGAATCGCCCGATGCTGCATCGGGAGCTGAGCCTCCATCACTTACTTTCAGTACCAGCCGGGCAGCGACAGGCACTCGTTCGCCGGGTTTGAGAAGATGGCCTCGCAGTTCGATGCCGAGCGCCAAGTCACGATAGCGACCGGACACGTACAAGATTTCAATGGAGGTGAATCCTTTCGATTGTAACAAGGCATAAGCTTGACGGAAAGAGAGGTCGGCAACATCGGGAACAGATGCCGTTTGAGCTGTTCGGGCATTCAACGTCACGAAAATGATACGCCCCTCTTTCACTTTCGATCCGGCACCGGGCACCATCTCGTAGATAGCGCCCGGCGGAACGTCTTTCGTATAGACAGAGTCGATCACCGTATAGCGCAAATCGTTGTTCTCAAAAAACGTCGTTGCCTCTTCAAGTGGTAAACCTTTTACATCCGGTACGATGATCGCCTGATTGTGAAGCGTATACCCCTTTAATGCTTGTAACGTAAGAGCTGAGAGAAGGCAAAGCACTCCCCCGATTAAAAGCACATGCAGAATGATCGGGATGCGCATGAACTGTTCGCGTATGTTCTTGAAATCTATTTGCATCTTGGCAGGCAAAAGTAGGCAAAAACGAGCATATGCACAAAAAAAGAAAGTAAAAGTTTCGTCTCGGAAACTTTTACCTTCTCTGGTCAATGCGTTTAAACGAATCGTTTATCAAAATTTCGGATATTCGTCCGATACAGTCAGTCTTTTCCGCCCTTTAGCCCGACGCGAAGCCAACACACGGCGTCCGTTAGCCGTCGACATTCTTAGGCGAAATCCGTGCTTATTCTTTCTCTTACGGTTCGAAGGTTGAAATGTTCTTTTCATCTTATTATCTTGTTTTTATTATTAGTCGTGAATCGGGCTGCAAAGATAAACGCTTTTTTTTATCAAAGCAAATAGTCTAACGCTTTTTTTCTATCTATTCCATTTTATTCTTTTCCGATGGTCAAGGTATGGAGGCAAAAATTTGAACATTTCGGAAAATCGCCTACCTTTGTGCGCTTGAAAAAATATAACCGTTTACTTTTCAATTGAAATAGATGATAAGAAGTATTATAGGAAGAAATCCCAAAAGATTTTGTCAGATCATAACAGCAATAGGGATAGGGGTCTCAACCACAGCAAGCGCACAGATAGGCGAAGGTGGAACTCCGCCGAGTTTTCGCTATCAGACGATGCTGCGCAGTGAGGCAGCCGTAACGGATATCCCTGTCACATTCAGTGTTGAGGACATGAAGCAGGTCGATCGTTGGCAGGAACAGGAAGGATTGACGCCTTTGTGTGTTTCGACACTTATCAACGTCGCTCTGAACCCCGGAAACTCCGGGAAGTGGAATATCTTGCCCGATGGTCAGGAAATCTGGCAATTGGAATTGAGGGCTGACGGTGCGATTGCACTGATGCTCTATTACTCCGACTTTTACATCCCTAAGGGCGGAAAACTCTTTCTGTATAACGCGGAAAAGACTCAAATTTTGGGGGCTTATACACATGCGACACATCCGTCCGGCGGGCGGTTTGCGACCGAATTTGTGGCGGGGGATGTCGTGACGCTGGAGTATGTCAAGGATCCCGAGGGGCAGATGCCCCGTATCGAGATCGAGGCCGTCGGTTACGGGTATAATCACTTGTCCGTTCCGGAGCAGGGAGGCGTGCAGTTACGGCGTGGAGCGAAATCTTCCGGTCCATGCGAGGTCAATATTAATTGCGAAGAGGGTGACGCGTGGCAAAACCAAAAGAAAGGGGTCTGTCATACGGTGCAACGCATTGGCACGAAAAGCTATATCTGCACCGGTTCATTGGTCAATAATACGGCGCAAGACCTGAAACCGTATGTCTTGACGGCCATGCACTGCTCTACCGAAAAAAACACGGAAGCCTCTGATGAAAACATGAAACAGTGGGTTTTTTATTTTCATATGGAGCAGAGCGGTTGCAGTACAAGTTCGCCTGCTGTCGGCTCTAAAACGTTGACGGGCTGTAAGCGTATGGCCTATACCCTCACAAACGGACAGTCCGATGGCTTGTTGTTACTCCTTAATACTCAAGTTCCGGAGAATTATAACGTCTACTATAACGGATGGGATCGGCGCAATCGCCCCCCCCGGTCCGGCGTCTGTATCCATCACCCGAAGGGGGATTATAAAAAAATTTCGACCTATAGTAAACCGGGCACACACAGCACGTTCGTCTCGGACAATGATCTCAAAGGCGATATGCATGCGCATTGGAACGTGACTTTCAGTAAGACGCGCAACGGGCATGGCGTGACGGAAGACGGGTCGTCCGGGTCGCCACTGTTTAATACCGACAAACTGATTGTCGGGACCCTGACGGGCGGAAGTTCAACGTGTGCCAAACCGGAAGGCTTGAATTTGTACGGTAAGATGAGTTACCACTGGAATAAATATACGGATCAGCCACATTCTCACATGGACCAGTTCTTAGACCCGAAAAAAAGCGGTGTCGAAGTATTAGAAGGACGTTATCACACGTTGCTGATGCCGCCTTCGAATCTTCGCTCGACGTATCAGACTGGAACGGTTGTACTGGCTTGGGATGCTCCCGCGTCAGGCATTCCTCAAGGGTATCGCGTCTATCGGAACAATACGAAGATAGAGGAAACGAATGCTCGCTCATATATTGATCCATCGCCGCCGGCCGGAACGGTGACGTATGCCGTGACCGCAGTGTATGCCAACGGCAATGAGTCATCATCGATCACCTCTACTCTTGCTCTGACCGAATATAAGGCGCCCGATAATGTAAAGGTAACGCGAACGTCGACCGGAAAAGCGGCTGTCGTGTGGGATATGCCCGTTTACGAACAAACGATTTATTGGGGGGGAGAGAACTCGAAATATGAGGTGAATATGAATAAAGAGGGCGAAACGAAGCCTTTCTATTTCGGACAGGCATGGACGAGGGACGAAATCATGCCACTACATCTGAAAACGATTACGGCTGTGAAGTTTATTCCGATTCAGAATAACACATACGAAATTTATATCGTACAGGGAAACCGCAGTTATCGACAGAAGATTGTGGATGTAACGTATCGCAGGACGAACACCATCAAGCTGACGACTCCTTTCGTTATCAACGGGACACAACCGCTGACTGTGGCAATTTATGTATCGGAGCTGTCAGCCAGCAGTACAAATTATCCTGCCGTATGCGACCAAGGCCCCGCTATCGACGGGAAAGGAGACCTCTACTCGTACGACGGTAAGATGTGGAAAACGCTCCATAGTGGCCCTGATGCACATAAATTTAATTTCAACTTTTTCATTGCTGCCGTTGTCAGTTCCAAGAGTAGCGAGTTGCCCACCACGTACTCATCCGAAGTATCAATGCCGCAGCTGTTTTCGACTTCTTCTACGGAGACGGTTCGCGTTCAAAAAGCGCAAATTGCAGATATCGAACTTGATACGGTTTCGATGCGTAGTCTGCAACCGTATGCTTTCCCTCAAGTTACCGGATACCATATCTACCGTGATAAGGTGAAGATCGCCACAGTATCGGCCGCACCTACCCGTTATATCGATCCGATGACTCATCTCAAACCGGTGTATTATCAGGTTTCGGCATTGTACGGAAATGCGGAGAGTGTATGGAGTAAGGCGGTGGAATTTATACCGATGAGCAATGTGCCGGGAGCTGAAGATGTGACGATTTATCCTACGGTATTTACCGAACAGTTGCACTTGAAAGGTGCCGAAAGGGTAAAGCGTATCGAGTTCTATACCGTCGACGGCCGGCTGCGTTTGCAGGCAGACCGTCCCGGCGGGGTAATCGATACTCACTCGCTATCTTCGGGGATGTACCTGATACGCATTTATACGATTGACGGACAGACCGACGTTGTCCGCGGCATCAGAAAGTAAGTTTATTCGTCAAGCGGAGCAAAGTAACGAAACCGGTAGCCGGGCATCCGATCCGGATGAAAGATGGCAATCAGTTCGGCCAGAAGGTAGTCGGGATGCATCGGCACTTGTTCGTAATAAAGCGATGAGTTTGTGTTGCATCCGTAAATACGGCGTTCGCGGAAAGCGTCGAACCGACTGTAAGGGCTGTATTCGGATTGCAAATCGGCGTAGGTCATGGCCGTAGGCTTATTGTAATGGATCAGCCAGAAGTCGGCATGGATTGCACGGTCGAGTACGGTTTCAAATGCAAGCGGGGAGCTGCCGGTGCCGGGCAGGTCGCGAAAGATGTAATCGGCGCCGGCATCGCGAAAGATATGCGCCATGTAGCTTTCTCCGGCCGGGACATGCCACGGTGTGCCGAACTTCATGCCCGTCAATAACGTCGGACGGTGCGTGACATCTTCAGCCAGCGATTTTATGCGCAGGTAGTTCGTTTCGGTTTCACGGAACAAAGAATCGGCACGCGCAGCGCGTCCGGTCAGCAATCCGAGGAATTTAATCCATTCCGCGCGTCCGAGGGGATCGGCTTCCATATAATCCGCACATTCGACAATGGGAATCCCGATCTTTTCGACGGGCCCGTAACTTCCATTCTGAAATGGAGAAGCAAGCACTACTTCGGTACCGATCTCCACCATCTTTTCGATATTGGGAGATGTCGCTTCGCCGAGGTCGATGATTGTCCCGCTTTGCAAACCCTCTCGAACAGCCGGTACATCAATATAGCGCGATTCGCAGACACCGGCAATACGGTCTGAAGCACCCAGCTCATCGAGGATAGCACAATGTACGGAGGTGTAAACGACCATGTTTTTGACCGGCACGCGGACGATTGTTCCTTGAGGAAGTCCGTCGGGTTGTTGAGCGTCGCGAGGGATAAGCAGGTAACGTTGCAACAGACGGCCTTCGTTCCAAGGGTCGCGTACTTCGACTTTCGTGTAACTGTCGTATGCCGTTATGGTATATCCCGTGGCGTACCTTATCGAATCGGCTGAAGGCGCTTTCTCTCCTCCGGCTGCCGAAGAAGAGCTCTGCCCCACGTTACAGCCGGACGTGAGGCAGAGGAATAACCATAATAGGCAGAAGCAAATGCGTATCATTGGTTTTGTTCTTCAGAAACGATCAGTTAAAGAAAACGGCATGGTTCGGATTTATACCACCCGATTCAAACTGCTCGATAAATTTGCCGTTACGGTCGAAGCGATAGATCGTGCCGTTTTCGGTAAAGCTCGATGTACCGATATAGATATCGCCGTTATTCGGGTTTACTTCCATCAGGTAAACACTCGTTTTTCCCAGCTTCTCCGGCATGTTAGTCAGGAAATTCGTTTTGTTCAGTGTACCCGTTTTTACGTTATAACTGGAGAATGTATTGGTTGTTTTATAAGGTTTGGAGCTCCAGTCCGTATCGCCGTAGACCATATAAATAATTCCATTGTGTTCGCAAAGATGTGTAGCGTTTGCAATCGTTGTAACCATTCCTTTGGCTACATCGACTTTTTGTACGGGATAGCTATAATCAGCACCATAGCCCTGAACAAAAATCTGTCCTTCGGATTCAAGTACTCTTTGAGGATTCTTGGCTACAATAATGGTTTTCGATACGGCGAACGCTTTTTTGTCGATAACGGTCATCGTAGAATCTTTACCGTGACCGGAGTTAACGGCGTAAATCCAGTTGTTATCCTCAGCAATTCCTTCGGGGTTTTTTCCGACTTCAACATATCCTTCTATGTCGAGTGTTGTCGCATCGATTTTAGCGACCTTTCCGCTATACAGCGTCACATAAATCTTTCCGTTATCCGCTACTAACTGGCGCGGAGCACCGTCGCTTTTAGAAAAGGCTACACGCTTTTCTTCGACGCCCGCGGAGTTGAGCTTCAGTAATACCTGAGAACCAAAAACGGATACATACATGTAATTCTTGTACAGAATAACATCCTGTCCCGTATCGCCGAGTCCTTTTTTGTTCTGTTTCATAAAAATATCGGACACGAAATCGGCGTCTTTATTCGGCGCGTAAAAAGCCATACCGGCATTGTTTAGTTTGTGTATTCCTTCATTCAGGATAAACACACGCGTTTTGGGAAGAGTCAAGGTCGATCCGGTGTCGATCAAGGAATCACCTTCGTCGTTATCACATGAGGTAAACGAAAGGCCAATGGCCAACATACAGCATACGCTGAATAATAAACTTCTGATTTTTAAGACTTTTCTTTCCATACTTTTCTTTATTTATGGGGTTAATAAAAATGTTGGTTATAATTTGATTGAAACCGTTGCCCTGAATGATCGTCCGGGCATCGGGTAATATTTAATAATGTCATACTGTTCGTCGGTCAAGTTCACACATTCGGCTTGCACCCGCATTTCACACGAGCGCAGGTGGAAAAGGCGGGAGACGGCGAGCGTATGTTCCGTGTATCCGTTGATGCGGTTTACGGGGATATTTTGCTTCAGGTAATACCGTTTACCTACGGCTACGAGCGTGTAGGCAACATTTGCCCACGGCGTCTCGAAGGTCACGGCCCCACTGCCCGAATGACGTGGCGTATAGGGTATCTGCTGGTTATAATTCTTTGCCTCCGGGTCCGTTCGGTCGATGGCACGCTGATACGTGTAGCTCCCGTTGAGGGCGAGCCGGATCTTGTCGGTGACGGGGGCACCGGCCGACGCGTTGATATCTAATCCCGTGATTTTAACTTCTCCGAAGTTCGCCATCTTCCATACGTAGGTCGAAGGGAAAGCGACGATTTTATCACGGACTTCGTTGTAATAGCCGTCGACGGTCAGACTGAGATGGTCGAGAAAGCGCAGGGGTGTTCCGTTCCATGTAAATCCGACGTTGTATTCGTTGGCGAGTTCGGGACGCAATCCCGTATTTCCGAGTCGCAGGTAGTACAAATCGTTGAATGTGGGCACACGAAACGTCTTTTTATACAGGGCACGAATATAGAAATGGTGCGTAGTGAACGGTCGGCAGGTGAGCGACAGCGAAGGAGTCAGCTTTTTGCGGTCATCCGGCCGGTCTCCGCGTTTCACTTCTTCGGTGACGAACGTGTAAAGCAAAGTCCCGTTTACGGTCAGTACCCCTCGGTGGAAATGCGCACGCAGAGCCGTCAGCGAAGTGTAGCGCACGGGCGATGGATTTTCGTTGATGTTATTGTTCAGCGTATTGATTGCCCCATCCTCTGCCAGAGAGAATCGGAGATGGTCCGTGGCATTGAACTGGGCCGTAGCCGAGGCATAATATTCGTTCTGCGTATTCAAATCAATCTGCTTTCCGTTTTCATATTTAACATCCGTATCTTCGTATTTGTTCCAGGAGTAGGTATATTTAAGTTGTGCCTGCATCGACCATTGGTCGGAGAAATGATTTTTGTACGACGTTTGTGTGAAAAAGTTTTCGTCCCACAGCCGTTCGCGGTTATCATTGTTATAGAGGATCACTCCTCCGGGCAGTCCGCGTTCGGAATTATAGTAATATGCTTTGATGTTCAGATCGGAGGTGTTGCTAAAAGAATGGAAAACATTCGCCTCACTGTGCCATGCGACGATATCGGAATTATATCGCTTCTCACGAGTCCTTAAGGCTCCGTTCTTGAGGATGAACGGATAGGTGCCGTCCGCTCTCAGGAAATGACCGTCGATGGAAACGATGGTCTGTTCGCTGGCTTTGAATGCAGCTCGTAGAAACGGATGGAATTGCCCGAATGAGCCGGTGCGCACGTTGGCTTGTACGCTGTACTTTCGTTTGTCGATAAACCGGGGCATCTCGGTGCGGATGCTTAAGACGGCTGCCGAGGCCGCCATGCGTGCCGATCGGAGCAGGTCTTCCTCCTGTCCGACCGAGAGCGAAAGCATTGAAACGTTATCGAGCGAAAAGCGCCCGATATCGATTTGTCCCGCCTGACAATTGCTGACGGCTACCTCGTCGTAGCTGATGGTTGTGTGATGCGTGCCAAGACTACGGACCGACACCGTTTTCATTCCGCCGATGCCGCCGTAATCACGTACGGTGGTACCGGCAAAGCGTCGCACCGCATCGGCAATATTCTGCAAACCGAGTGTCTTAATTTTTTCTCCGCTGAGGGCTTGTACCGGAACGGTTGCTGTTACCTGTCGCGGCATACAATGAGCCGACACCGTCACCTCGTCGATTCTCCTCTCCGGCATCGTGTCACGCTCCTGAGCGCTTGCCGTGGCGAGAAACAGTGTAAGCATAAAGATGATAACACACATCTTTGGTTTACTTCTTCTGTCAATATACATACGTAATCCGTCTGATGTCAGGCGTTTTGACCCGAAACGTCTGAGTATCCGATTCCGGCAGGTTTTCCGGCTCGTTCCTCCTTTGGTCGGCTGCCTTCCCGGCTCGTATCGAGCCAGTGGCGGATAGATATGCCGAGGTGTTAAGAACTTACGGCTACGGGTACAGCTCCGGTCTTTCACCGGATTCCCTTTTACTAACCGGATACGGAAGCATCGCGGCTACACCGAAATCAGATGCAAAGGTATCATAAAATTGAGAATTATATACAAACAAAGTAAATAAAAATAAAGAGCTTTGGGACAGTTTCCCCATACTGTCAGAAAAATATTGCTCATTTTTTTTGAAAGTATTTGTGCGTTTAAAAAAAAGTATTACCTTTGCACCGCAATTGAGAATTCAATGCAACATATTGGTGTGGTAGTTCAGCTGGTTAGAATACCTGCCTGTCACGCAGGGGGTCGCGGGTTCGAGTCCCGTCCATACCGCTAAATAGCTGAAAGATAGGCTATAGGTCATCTGAAGCAATTTTAGAAACGAATCCAAAAGCGTCTTAATTCCAACGAATTAAGGCGCTTTTTCTTTGTCGCCACCCCACACGTCGGATGAGGTTCGGAATAGGCGTATATTCCGTAAATATGCCTCCGGTGGTTCCATTTTGGTTACAAAAAACAAAGGGGCTGAAAATTGTAACCACAGAAGACCTTCAGGCTATGTTTAGACGACAGGTAAATGTCTATGTTTCAAAATAATATGTAGAATTTTGTAGCCGTATGGTTACACTAATTTTGAAACCAGATGAAGAGTCAATTTCGTTCAGTTTTTTACCTGCGCAGCAATTACATTAACAAAGAAGGTAAAACTCCTGTCCTTATTCGTATTTATCTGAATAAGGAACGCCTGTCGTTGGGTTCGACAGGGCTGGCTGTTAATCCCATACAATGGGATTCAGAAAAAGAGAAAGTCAAAGGACATAGTGTAGAAGCACTTGAAGTCAATCGAAAGATCGAAGAAATCAGGGCTGATATTCTGACCATTTACAAACGTTTGGATGTTACAGTGGAAGATTTGACGCCGGAGAGAATCAAATCGGAATACTGCGGACAGACGGATACATTAAACAGTATAATGGAACTTTTCGATAAACATAACGAGGATGTCCGGGCCCAGGTGGGAATCAATAAAACGGCTGCCACTTTACAAAAATACGAAAACAGCAAACGGCATTTTACCCGATTCCTCAAAGCGAAGTACAACAGAACGGATCTCAAATTCTCGGAGCTTACCCCGTTGGTCATTCATAACTTTGAGATATATCTGCTGACTGTAGCTCATTGTTGTCCGAATACGGCAACCAAAATCTTGAAGCTTTTCAAAACCATTACTCTTTATGGGCGCAGACATGGATTTCTGTCTCATGACCCCTTTGTGAACAAGCGGTTTCATACGCAAGATTCCAACAGAGGGTTTCTAACCGATGAAGAAATTCAGCGAATCATTGGAAAAGAAATATCCATACCCAGATTGGATTTGGTTCGCGATATTTTCATATTCTCCTGTTTCAGTGGCCTGGCGTATATTGATGTGTCCAATTTAACCGAGGATAACATCGTTGAATTGGACGGACGTGAATGGATCATGACCAGACGCCAGAAAACAAGGGTAGCCACCAATATCATCTTGCTCGACATCCCCAAGAGGATTATCGAGAAATATGCTCCTGTCCGGAAAAACGGTCATCTCTTGCCGATTCTCTCCAATCAGAAGATGAATGCCTATCTGAAAGAGATAGCCGATTTGTGCAATATCCGCAAACCCCTTTCCTTTCACATGGCCCGACATACATTTGCCACGATGTCTTTGAGTAAAGGCGTTCCCATCGAATCCGTGTCGAAGATGCTGGGACACACCAATATCAAAACGACGCAGATTTACGCCCGTATCACCAATAAAAAGATAGAACAGGACATGCTCAAGCTATCGGATAAGCTGGATATATTCAGATCTCCGGTGTCACAGGCAAAACAATGACTTGAAATTCAATACAAATTCTATAAATCAATGATATGAATACAATAACAGCAGATGTAAGCGTCATCCGGAGTAAAATTCTTGAGATTCGTGGCAACAGAGTGATATTGGACTATCATTTGGCCGAACTCTACGGTGTGCAGACAAAAGTGCTCAAACAGGCCGTCAGGAGAAATTTGCAGCGCTTCCCGGAAGATTTTATGTTCGAACTTACCGAAAACGAATGGACGGAACTGGTCACAAATTGTGACCGGTTACCCGAAACCCTCAAACACAGCTCCGTTGCTCCGGTGGCTTTTACCGAGCAGGGAGTAGCCATGCTATCATCGGTGCTGCGCAGTCCGACAGCAATAGAAGTGAACATTGCCATCATGCGGACTTTCGTTGCCATGCGCCGGATGATTGCCGGTTATGAAGAACTCAAAAAGCGTATCGAAGACCTTGAAGTAAGCTGTAATGTGCAGTTCAGTGAGTTGTACACGGCCCTGACGGAGCTGTTGGAGCAAAAAGAAAAAGCGGAAAAGCCTCGTAATCCCGTCGGCTTTATCATTCCCAAGCAAGAGAAATGATCACCAATAATTAAAAAGGAAAGAAGATGAAACAGGAAAAGAAAACCTTGTCGTATTACCGACTCAGGCTGGAAGTTTATCTGAAAGACTACCATCCGCAGTTGCTCAGTGACGAAACGTTTATCCGAGAACGTTCCGAAGCTGCTGCAAAAACGTATGAAGAAGCCTTCCTGCAAGACAATCCCATCGGCATAGCCGAAAGCATGGCCATGGAAGTATTGCTTAGAGGACTGCATTTTTCGCCGTATCAGTTTATCGAACAAATCATCGATAACGAATTTGCAAACGAAGTTCCCGCCGAACTGTCGGGAAAACTCTCTTTGCTTCTGTTGGAGCACAAAGAAGTCAAAGACACCTTCGACCGTTATCATCCGGGAGACGACTTCGATGAAAAGCCGGAATATGACGGGCTCTATACCGAACTGACCGGAACAATTGCTACGGTCATGAAAGAGCATGATTTGCTAAAGAACATTCTCCGTTAGCCCGATCAATCTTTTCTCGACAACCTCTTTTTTAAGGGATGGCTTCACACACGGGGCTGTCCCTTTTTCTTTTCCGGAGAATTTCGGGAGTATCTTTTCCGTCTCCAAATCTTCCACCTGTTGTCTTCGATCCCGGAGTGCCGATTCCTTTCTTTGGGCGAAGGAAACCGGCCTTCGGGTAAAGTGTCAAGGCCTGAAGCCCTTTCGGGTTCGCCTGAAAAAATCTCCACATTTCCACTTCATTCCAAGTCGTATTTTTTCGGGAAGCCTTGACATACACCCTCCGGCCACCTTGAACAGCCCACGAAACGAAATCGGCACACTCCGAGCTTTAGACGCAAAAAAAATGTCAGCATTATGGAACAAGAAAGATTAAATCACTCAATGGATCGCAGGAAACGAAATAACTCCTCCTCGCATTACCGCATAAAAACGGGTTCGGACGTGTCCATTCTTATCGTGGCAAGCGAATACGGAAATCGTGCCTGTGAATTGACCGAACTGCTGTTGTGCCATGTCGGATTTAAGACCGTGCCTGTGGTTTCGGTGAATAAGGGAAACGGATATGTACGCCTGTACAGTTGGGAAAATTATGTCGCAGAAACCTGCTATGACAAAGATGCGGAAAGCATCAGCCTCTCTCAGGACGAATACGACGATGATGCACTGCTGAATGCAGCCATAGAGAAACATTTTCTAACCCTGACAAAACAATAATCAGTTATGGCAACCCATAATTTCGCTTACGAGAATCGTCTCATCTATGTCGAAGACGAAGACTATGAATCAGGGAATGTCCCCGAACACAAGGAATATGTGCAGGGATGCAACCGCAATTATCCGAGCTATTATCTGGATGAATACCGTGCTTCCTTTTATACGCTTGATATAGTCATTACTTCAGCCTACTATTCGGGTGGGTGTATCGACTACATTCAACATGACAGCTATTTGAACAACATAACTTTTTGCGATGGATATGATGAAGATGCCACCGACACGATTATGCGTGATTTCAAAGCATATCATCCCGATTATGAGAAAGTCAGAGAATTGGCAAGAAAAATAGGAGAAGATTGGAAGAATTATACTGCTTACGATGCTTTACAGGCATATTTATTCGCATTGGAAAAGCCCGAAGCCGATAAGATAATCGACAAAATCAAAACGGATTATGGCTATCGGGAACTCACTAAAACAGGCTCTTTCTGTAATGGAGAGGCTTTATATGAACAAATTGCATAAACGAAAACAACGATGAAAACAATCCTTATACGGCTGACGGTAGTAGCTGCTTTCATAATCGGAACGGTCTGTATTTGTTCCATACTTATCACAGAAGAAGCGATAACGGTACTTACCCTGCTCACCGCCCTGTCCTTCGTGCGCTTTCTCGTCCGTACGGCACTCTATGTCTTTTTCACGCTTGTCAGGTGGCTATGTATCATAACTCTATTGGGATTGCTTTTCTGCTCACTCTTTTAATAACTCTATAAACAACAAGAATATGAATACATTCGATTTTTATCAGGACAGCAAGGTTACTTGCCGGATGCGAACAAAATTTCAGGTGAAAGCTGAAAATTATGAACAGGCAATAGCCATTATAAAATCTTGGCAAGGAGAAGACGTGATGAACCATGACGATGAAGAACAGGTCATTTTCGTTGAAGGAGAAACGCTTTTGGATACCTCCGAGAATCTTTCTCCCGAAGAAAACGGAGGTCGTCCGACCATAGAGGTCTTCAATGACAAGGGAAAGGAAATCACCAATAATTTGAACCAATAAATATCAGAGGTTATGGCTAATATATGCACCAATCTGTTCTTCTGCTCCACAGAGAACAAAGAGAACCTGAAAACGGCAGAAAACTACATGACGGATACTGTTTTCCTGAGCATCTTTTCCGTCTCCAAATCTTCCACCTGTTGTCTTCGACCCCGGAGTGCCGATACGTAATTTATCGCAGTCCGTATCGAAGGCTAACGATGTGCAAAAAGACCCCGGCAGAAAGTCAGGTCGTCCTTACATGAATGTTAGGTCGACTTAAAACAAACAACAGGTCGTCCTAATGCAGATGACAGGTCGTCCCGACACATCAAAATCCCTTCATGCGATGGGTCGCAATCCGGCAGAGAGCCAATGCCAAACAGATTATTAAAGGTTGAATTTTGAGGATATGAGTTACTGATTGACGAATCGACAAACCCTAAGAAATAGGGATTCCGGGCTGTGAAAATAGCCACTATTGGCGATTGCAAACGATATTCTACTTGTATATTTTTGTAAACTCAAATAATAAGAAAAAGGTATGGATAAAAAACTCAGATTGACCGGATATGCAGGAATAACGGGTAGCCTGCTGATGTATACCGGCGACATGTTGCTGTATTTTACGACACAACCCATTCCCGATCGGGAAAAAGATCTGCTGCTTTCTATGGGCACAGTGCCCTTGGAGCGTCTCGTCGCCGGAGGGATAATAGGACCGTTGGCGGCGGTTCTGTACATCATCGGATTCTATCATTTGTTTCTCAGGGTTAAGAAAGCGCGACGAAAAACAGCCTGCTGGATGCTTGCTTCCCTATCCGTAAGTATAATTGTCGGAGGTGCTTATCATGCCTTCTTCCCGGCTTTCGGCATCGTATCGTCGCAGGGACATCCCGAAATCATCGACCATTTTCTCTCCTATGCCGGCTGGTTGGGCGGATTGGCATTCGCACTGATGGGGATAGGTTGGATTGTATTTACCGTTTTAGCAGTACAAAGGCAGACTTCTTTTCCTCGTTGGATAGTTTTCGCAACACCGTTGATCACCATCTGGCTCAATTTCCTTTGGAAAACGCTGCCGCAACCGTTTCTTCTGTTGATAGCGGGCGGATGGAACAATCTGGTGTATACCCTGATTTTTGCCGTATCGCTGATCACATTAAAAAACAATATCATCCCCGATGACTATGAGTGATTTTTCATTTTTCACCACGTTGCAAGCCGGATGGCTGAACGCATGGATACCTTCGTTCGGCATGGTGCTGATACAGTTTATATACATGGCAATCTTCCGTGAGGGAGGAAAGCGCGCGGTGGACACCTCGTGGTACACGGCCAAAGACAAGGCGAACGCCTCTGTCAGTACAATCCTGCAAATTGCCATATTGGTGCTTTCCGTTTTCGTCCCGTTCAAGTTCGGTACGGCATGGTTTCTTGCGGGAATGGCGGTTTACGTGCTTTCGCTGGTGCTCTTTGTCCGGGCTTTTCACAACTATGTGACAACTCCTGCCGGAAAGACCATCAAAGGAGGAGTCTATCGTTGGTCGCGCAATCCGATGTACTTTTTCTTTTTTACGGGAATGTTCGGCGTTTGTATCGCTTCCGCCTCGTTGTGGATACTACTCGTCATGATCCCCTTCATCATTGCCACGCATTTCCTCATACTGGGAGAAGAACGCTATTGTGAGGAAACCTACGGAGAGGAATACCGCGAATACAAGGCCAAGACGCCTCGTTATTTCTTGTTCTTTTAGCTGCTGAATAGAAGAATGAGACTGTTCAAGAAGTTCATAAGCAATTGCCGCAGACCTGAAAACAATTTCTGGGGAAAAATGATGCTTGCGGGGATGAACTACGGCCATAATAAAATGGCTCTCTGGTGCATCGACGAATGTATCCGGCCGTCCGGTGAGGAGGATATTCTCGACATCGGTTGCGGCGGCGGGCAAAACATCGCCAACTTTCTGACAAGGACGAAAGGAAAAGTATGCGGAGCGGACTACTCGGCGCAGAGCGTGGCAAAGTCCGTTGCCAGGAACAGGAAAGCTGTCCGAGACGGCCGGGCGGAAATCATGAAGGCCTTGGTCTCATCCCTTCCTTATGAATCTGCGACTTTCGATCTTGCAACAGCTTTTGAAACCATCTATTTCTGGCCGGACATCGTCGAAGATTTCAAAGAAGTAAGGCGTGTGCTCAAGCCGGGCGGCAGGTTTGCCGTCTGCAACGAAATGGCTTCCGAGGCAGGAAACGAGCGATGGATTTCGCTCTTGGATATGAAGATTTATACCCCGGACGAAATCGTTGAGAACATGACGAAAGCAGGGTTTACACAGAGCTCCGTATTTACGCAGGGCAATCATATCTGTGTTATCGGGCGATGAGTATATGTCTATCCATTTATTATCAGTTTACCAAGTTTTCTCTGCCAGGGAATAAGACTACTTACTATTTGAGACCATTGCACGGTCTTTTAGCGATATATTGGATAGGATTATTGTCTATATCATTGGTATTTAGTATCTTTATACATAAAACAATAGTATAGATATGGCTACCAAACAAACAGAATCGGCACCAAGCTTTCTGCAAGTATACACTCAGGTTCGCAGAGATCGTATGAAACACTCTTTCCTGCGTCAAATCAATACCTCCTGTTGATTGGCGTGGTATTCGCACACTGCTGAACAAGAAATACACCAAGACACAGAATGCAATAGGTAACCCCGCCTACGATGCACTGTTGATGTTCAAGATTCTACTCATAGAGACTTGGTATGGTTTGAGTGACTACGAGGTTGAGGAGCGTATCAACGACTC
>ERZ772967.370-NODE-370-length-37540-cov-6.118661_pt1 | contig 37540 bp, 35 predicted proteins | sample MGYA00511677_ERZ772967 | MGnify/ENA primary metagenome ERZ772967 (study PRJEB29015, sample SAMEA2737931) | human oral metagenome | biome: human oral; feature: human-associated habitat; material: dental | place: China | collected 2146 ...
CCGCATCACGGTAGGTCATTTTCTCCATCGGCTCTCAAAGCCCCCTTTCACGCTGCGCAATCCGCCGTCGTTCGAGAATGATCTTGTCATCCTCATCCAGTGTGGCATCCTCCTCCGGGACAGGGTAGTTATTGTTAAAGCAGGCATAGCACATGTGATTTGGATTGAGCATCGGTACACAGTGCCGCAGCCCCTCAATCGAGATAAAGTGCAGCGAATCCGCTCCGATAAAGTCACGAATCTCCTCGACGCTCTTCGTCGCCGAGATCAGTTCCTTGCGGATGGATGTATCAATGCCATAGTAGCAGGGATCGGTGATCGGCGGACTGCTGATGCAGACATGAATCTCCCGCGCTCCCGCATTTCGAAGGAGACGTACGATCTTGCCGCTCGTCGTTCCGCGCACAATCGAGTCATCCACCATGATGACGGATTTCCCTGCAACAACGGAGCGCACGGGACTCAGCTTGAGTTTTACCGCTGCGTCGCGCTGCTTCTGCGTTGGCTGGATGAACGTACGCCCGATGTAGCGGTTCTTGATGAGCCCCTCTGCAAACGGAATCCCAGCCTCGTATGCAAAGCCCGTCGCCGCCGTGGTGCCGGAGTCCGGCACGGAGATAACAACATCGCCGCGAAAGCCCGACTCGCGTGCCAGCACCCGTCCCATCTCAAAGCGCGCTGCATGGACACTCTGCCCGTCAATGATGGAGTCCGGGCGCGCAAAATAGATGTATTCAAAGATACAGGAGGCAATGTCCTTCCCATTGGAAAAACGATAGGATTTGAGTCCATTGCTGTCGATCACGACCATCTCGCCCGGCAGGACATCGCGCACGAATTCAGCACCATTGACATCAAGGGCGCAGGTCTCCGAAGACAGTACCCAGCCGCCGTCCATCGTGCGTCCGATACACAGGGGGCGGAACCCCTGCGGGTCGCGTACGCCGATGAGCTTGTCCTCCGTCATAATCGAAAGACAGAATGCACCGCGCACGGCACTGACCGCCTCAAGGATGCGCTCCTCAACGGAGGTCTTCTGCGAGCGTGCAATGAGATGAACGAACACCTCCGAGTCAATCGTCGTCTGAAAGACCGTCCCCTTGCTCTCAAGGTCACGGCGAATGAGCGCCGCATTCGTGAGGTCGCCATTGTGCGCAAGCGCAAGAGCCCCACCCGCATAGTTGACGCGGAGGGGCTGGGCGTTCGCCGCGAGACTGAAGCCTGTTGTCGCATAACGGACATGACCAATGGCAATCTTTGCATTGTCGAGATGAGGGAGCTGCTCGCGAAACACTTCGCTGACCAGCCCCATCCCCTTTTTCACATCGATCCAATAGCCATCCGTGAGTGCAATACCAGCGCTCTCCTGTCCGCGGTGCTGGAGCGCAAAGAGACCAAGATACGTCATCTCGGAAACGTCCTCCGCATGGGAGTATACACCGTAGATGCCGCATTCTTCCTTCCACTTGGGCACTTTCTCGTACATTGTGCTTATGCTTCTCCCGTCAGCCTGTGGAGCATTTCCTTATAGGCATCCTCTACATTGCCAAGATCACGGCGGAAACGATCCTTATCCAGTTTTTCCTTCGTATCGCTGTCCCAAAAACGGCAGTTGTCCGGCGAGATCTCGTCTGCAAGAATGATCTTACCGGAAGCGTCTTTGCCGAACTCCAGCTTGAAGTCAATGAGATCGACACGCTTCGTCTTGAGGAACTTCGTCAGCACATCGTTGATCTTGAGCGACATCCGTTCGATCTCATCCAGCTCGGCATCGGTCGCGATCTTCATCGCTCTGATATGATAGCGGTTGAGCATGGGGTCACCAAGGTCATCATTCTTGTAACAGTACTCAATGACCGGGAACGGCATGGGAACACCTTCCTCAAGTCCGAGACGCTGCGCCAAGGAGCCGGCGGCAACATTGCGGATAATGACCTCAAGAGGAATGATCGTCAACTTCTTGACAATCATCTCGCGCTCACTCGGCATGGAGATATAGTGATGCGGGATCCCTTCCTTTGCCAGAAGGTCGAAAAAGAACGCCGTCATCTTATTGTTCATGATGCCCTTGTCCGCAATCGTTCCCTTCTTTGCACCATTTCCCGCTGTCGCATCGTCCTTGTAGTACACGAGATACTCATCCGGATGATCCGTTGCATAGATAATTTTTGCCTTACCTTCGTAAAGAGCTTCTTTCCGCTCCATGACAGGCCTGCCTTTCCATTGTTCCTCAATACACAGGATATCTACCCAATATCGCTCTTACAGCTGTGCGGCAACGCGATCAGCTTTCGCCTCGACCTCAAGCACCATCTTTTCCCGATAGTCCATCAAGGCTTCCGCAATCGAAGAGTCATAGACCGCTAGGATCTCTGCCGCAAAGATCGCGGCGTTCTTTGCCCCGTTGATCGCCATGGAGGCGACAGGGACGCCGGACGGCATCTGCACCGTACTGAGCAGCGCATCCATGCCGTTGAGCGGCGTGGCATTGACCGGAATGCCAATGACTGGTTTGATCGTATAGCTTGCTACAACGCCCGCAAGATGCGCCGCGGCACCTGCTGCAACGATGAATGCGGCAAACTCTTTGTTGTGATCGGCTTCCATGACAAAGTCACGTACGTTTGACGGCGTGCGATGTGCCGATGCGACGTTGACGACCGGCTCAATGCCAAATTGTTTCAGAAGCTCCACCGCCGGCTTTAAAATCGGCCAGTCGGAGTCACTTCCCATGAGGACTGCTACCTTCATTTTACCATCTCCTTAACCTCTATGATAACGAGATTTTAGGGTCATGTCAATAGAACGAACAAAGGACCGCTATACTTCGTATAGCGATCCTTAGCATACCTGTCTCAGTTTTCCTCGGCAATGTCGTGAAGCGGCTCACCAAATATAAGCGTATCCAGGAGGTCGATGAGCTGATTGATCTCGGGCTTCGACACCTGTCCGGATGCGCCGAGGCTTTCGCCCTTGCGCTTCATCTCCTCGCTAATGAGGGAGGAGAAGAGAACGAGCGGAACCTCGCCCAGACGGTCATCCTCGCGTACGAGCTTGAGCAGACGATGTCCATCCATTTTTGGCATCTCAACATCGGAGATAATGATGCGCACATGGTTTTCGATCGGACCATTCTTGCGTGCAAGATCCTGCAAGTAATCCCATGCATCCTGCCCATTGCCGAAGTCGCGGATGAACTTGTATCCCGACTCGTGTAATGTGTTCACAAGGAGGTCACGCAGCATCTTGGAGTCCTCTGCGACCACGATATGCGCTGTTCCGCGGCGAGTCTTGGCATCCTGTGTTGCCTCCGTGACCGTTGTGAGTTTCTGGTTGATCTCCGGGTTGATCTCTGCAATGATGGTCTCAAAGTCCAGCAGAAGGACGATGCGATCCTCCATCTTGATGATACCGACAACGCGTGAACCCTCGCCAACATTCGGTGCCGGCTCCATGTTTTTCCACGAGATGCGGTGAATGCGGTAGACGCTGCCAACGAGGAAGCCGATGTCGTAGTTGTTGATCTCGGTGACAATGATGTTCTGAAGCTCGTCTGTGGTTTGGAGGTTGAGACAGCGCGCCATATTGACGAGCGGGATCGCCTTTCCGCGCAGCGTAAAGAGCCCATCGACGTATGGATGTGCCTCGGGCATTGCCGTCACTGGTGTACGCGTAATGACCTCACGGACCTTGGCGACATTGATGCCGTAGTTCACCTTCCCAATGCTGAACTCAACAATCTCAAATTCGTTTGTTCCTGTCTCAAGCAGGATGCCTTTTCTCTCTTCTGCAACCGTATCTGCCATTTATCTCTCTCCCCCATGCTCGTAAACATTGTTTGCTATGCACTGTATTCGCCCTTCGGAGAAAAAATCCTGCCTCTCCTGATAAAAAACTAGTCCTTTTTGTTTTCGTCTGATAAATACGTCCACCCATCACGCTGCTCGACAAGCCCCTCCTTCATCAATCGTCCGAGCGCGCGTTTGAACGCAGCCTTGCTGATGTGGAAGCGATCCTGAATGACCGCAGGGGAGGTGGCATCGGTATAGGGCATCTTGCCGTCGTGTTCCTCTAGAAGTGCAAGGAGCCGATCCGCATCCTCTAACCGAGCCTCCTCCTTCGGAGGGCGCAGTGAGCCATTCAGCCGCCCATCCTCGCGCAAATACGTCACACGCATTTCAACCATTTCCCCGACGCGCGGCCGCTTGGGGATCTCCTGATGATCGATGAAGGCGATGTAGCGCTCCTCCGTAAAGAGAAAGGCGCCGCGCTCGGTGATATTGTAGACGGAGCCTTTGAGGCGATCCCCCATGCGTACGCCTTCCGCAGGACGCGAGGCGCGGCGCAGCTCATCCTCAACCTCCATTGTCACAGCAAGACGCCCGGACTTGTCCGTGTAGAGTTTTGCCCAGACGGTCTCACCGACCTGCGGGCGCCCGCGCATTCCTGCGTATGGAAGAAAGATGCCGCGCTCTGCGCCGACATCAAGGAATGCGCCTTCCTTCGTGACATTGATGACACGCAGACGGGCAACCTGCCCCTCCTTCATGCGCGGTGTACGCATGCTGGCGGTGAGGCGGCGTTTCGGGTCGAGATAGAGAAAGACACGGACACGATCCCCGACCTTGACGGGCGCCGTCTGTTGAACCGTGTGCAGCAATATATCATCGCTCGTGTTGCCGGTCTCCGCGTCCAGGAACACCCCCAGCTCACTCTCGCGTACGGCAGTGAGTTCGGCAACCTGACTTGGCCCGTACTTGCGCGTACGCGCCTCTTTGCGCTCCAGCTTTCGCACTCGTTCCTGCATGAATCCTATTCCTCGTACGGGGTCAGCTTTGCATCGCCCCACAGGCGTTCCAAGGCGTAGTATTCGCGTGCCTCCTGCTGGAAGATATGCGCGACGGTATCGCCGTAGTCAAGCAGGATCCACTCCCCCTCACGGTATCCCTCCTTGTGGAGAAACGAAATACCCGCTTCTTCCATCTTTTCCTCGATGTTGTCTGCAATCGCACGTACCTGCGTCGCGGTATTTGCCGAACAAATCACGAAGTAATCGTTTGTCGACATCAGACCGATCATATCCATCTGCACAATATCGCGTGCCTTTTTCTCATCTGCTGCCGCACAAATCACACGGCACTTTTCCTGCTCTGTCAAGCTCGTTCCTCCTATTGCTCTGCACCCGCCTCCTCCGGCGGGAAAAGTTCGTGAATAATTTCATCCGTTGCCGCACGATCCATGATCCATACGGTGTCATCGCCGCGCGCAAAATCACCGGGCAGCATAATCGTTCGCGGGGGTTCCACATTCAGTTTCCGAATGACATTGCCGATGTGGACGGAGTCAAACAGTTCCGCACTCGTTGTGACATCCTGTTTGAGAATATCCGCAATCGCTGGAATCTTTGGCAGGGTATCGACGCGCAGCAGCTTGGCATAGAACGCCTTGACAAATTTTTGTTGGCGCTGCGTACGCCCAAGATCGCCGAGATCGTCGCTCCGATAGCGCAGATAGTGCTCTGCACCTACACCGTCCAGATGGCGATACCCTTGCCGTATATGAATGGAAAGCCCCGCTTCAGGATCGTCATAATCCATGTTCTGCTCAACATAGAGATCAATACCACCGACGGCATCTACCAGCCGCCCAAAGGTCACAAGATCAAAGATGACATATTGATGAATAGAGATATCAAACATCTGATTGATTGTCCGCACCATCAGAGGAGCTCCGCCAACGGCATAGACGTGAGTAAGCCTGGTCTCGCCTTTGTCCTGTGCCATTGTCACCCATGTATCACGCGGAATGTTGAGGATACGCACCTTACCGGTCGCATTCTCCATACTGATCAGCAGAATGGCATCAGCGCGTTTCTCCTCAGCATTGTCCGTATTGGCAGAGTCATCCAGTCCGAGCACGAGGACATTCGTGTAGCCGTCAAAGCGAACATCAACTTCGCCGCGATTCTCCTCCTGCCGAATCAGATACGCCTCATACATATCACGCACATCGCGGTATGCCTGCAGCCCCCACCCGACGATATAGTACCCCGCAACACTGATTGCCGCAAGGAGAAAAAATGTACAGATCAGACGAAAGATCCCGCGCAGAAAGGCAATGCGGCGCTTGCGTCTGCGCTCACTGCGGCGCTTCTGTATGTTTTCACGCGAGTTTTCGCTTTGCAGCTGCGCCACAAGTTCATCGGCATCGTATTCCGACATCGCTCCCCCCTCTCCTCTTGATCAAACAGTTTCAGCGGCGTTCCAAAAGAATTTCATTGCGTGCCGTGATGGTATCAGGATGAATGAGTCCGCCCTTCTGGGCAACAAAGAGAATGGACTCCGTCAGTCCGACCAGAACCATCTCATCCAATGATGCCGTACGTGCGAGTTCACGCAGATGCTCGACCTCGGGATAGGCGCGCGACGGCTCGATCATATCTGCGTAATAGATGATCTTGTCGAGTGCGGTCATATTGGCACCGCCGACGGTATGGCGCCAAATCGCCTGTGCAATCACGGCATCGTTTACGCCGTAGACCTCATAGATCAGATATGCCCCGATGTATGCGTGGAGCAAAAGAGGCATGGCAGACTCAATTTTCCCGATGGGAATTCCACGGCGGCGTGCCTCCAATGGCAGATCAGACGTTTCGTATACACGTCCGCAGTCATGCAGAAGCCCCGCAACGCGTGCACGTTCCTCGTTCATTCCAAACCGACGCGCAAGCATCGCAGCTGTATCCGCCACGCCGAGGGAGTGACGATAGCGGCTTGGGGTGAGCTGCTGCTCCAGAATGGCGCGCATCTCCTCATAGCTCTTTGTCATGCTCACGATACAACCCCCGTTTCTCAATATACTCCTCTACGGCACGCGGCACAAGATGCCGCACAGAAAGCCCCGCACGAATCCGTGCGCGGATCACGCTCGATGAGATCTCCAAATGCGGCGTCGGCAGCACCTGTATGTGACTCCGTTCCTCCGCTGTGAATTGTTCTGCAAGCAGGAGTTCATCCAGTGGTGCTCCCTGCCGTGTTGCAACGATGAACTTACAGGAGCACAGCAGACGCTTCGGTTCGTGCCAGCGATAGAGATCATTCATCGCATCCGCTCCGGTGATAAAGAAAAGCTCCGCATCATCCAAGCGCGCACGTAGCTCCGCAATCGTGTCCACCGTATAGGAAGGCCCCTCTCTTTTAAGCTCCATATCCGATACAGAGAAATACGGATTATCCTGCACGGCGTGCTCCGTCATGATGAGACGATCTTCCGCAGACGCCGCGCGTGCGCCATCCTTGTGCGGCGGCCGCGCAGACGGGATGAATACCACCTCATCCAGTGAAGCAGACGAGCGCACCATCTCCGCTGTAATGAGATGACCTACATGTATGGGGTCAAATGTACCGCCCATAATTCCGATTCGTCGTCCCACGGCGGCTCACCTCACGATCCATAGAAGTATCCATATCAGCGCGCTCACAAGGAGCATTATGCCGCCCGCATACAGATAGTCGCGTATATCATGCCGCCCCTTTGGCGTTGCGGCATACTGGCGCAGAGTGCGCAGACAGCCGATCAGCCTGCACATTTTATTTCGTGGCTTTTGCAGGCGCATTTTCCCGTATCTGCCCCTCGCCGTAGACAAGATATTTCGTGCTGGTCAAGGCGTCAAGCCCCATCGGTCCGCGTACGTGGAGTTTCTGCGTGCTGATGCCAATCTCTGCTCCGAAGCCGAACTCAAAGCCGTCCGTAAAGCGCGTCGAAGCATTGACATAGACCGTCGAGGCGTCCACCCTCTGCTGGAAGTCATGCGCCGCCCGAATGTCATTGGTGACAATCGTCTCGGAATGCCCTGTATTATAGCGATTGATATGGGAGATTGCCGCATCCATATCCTGCACGACACGGATCGAAAGGACGAGATCGCCGTACTCCGTCGACCAGTCCTCCTCTGTCGCCGTCCCAATGTCTGAAAGAATGGCGCACGTCTTGGTGCAGCCGCGCAGCTCCACGCCATCCGCACGGAGAATCTCTGCCATCGGCGGAAGAAAATCTGCCGCGATTTCCTCGTGGACAAGCAGTGTCTCCACCGCATTGCAGACAGAGGGGCGGGACACCTTCGCATTTTCCACAATGCGAAGCGCCATTCCCACCTCTGCCGCGCGATCCACATAGATATGGCAGACACCTGCCCCCGTCTCGATGACGGGTACCGTACTGTGCTCCACAATACGGCGGATCAGTCCGGCACCGCCGCGCGGGATGATGACATCAAGAAGTCCACTGAGATGCGTCATGACATCGACAGCAGCGCGACCCTTCATCGCAAGCAGCTGTATTGCCCCCGTCGGAATCCCGGCACCGTATGCAGCGCGCGCAAGAACATCGGCAATGGCGCAGTTGGAGCGGAGCGCATCGGAACCGCCGCGCAGGAGGACGGCGTTGCCGGATTTCAGGCAGAGGCCAATGGCATCTGCTGTCACATTCGGACGCGCCTCGTAGATCATGCCGACCACGCCGAGCGGCACGCGCATGCGCCGTATTTCAAGACCGTTCGGGCGACGCACGGAATAATCCTCCCTGCCGAGCGGATCGGGCAGTGCAGCGGTCAGGCGCAGCCCCTCCGCCATCGCCGCAATACGGCTCTCATCGAGGCGCAGGCGATCCAGATAGGACGCACGCATCCCCGCCTTCTGTGCGTCCTCTGCATCTGCCGCATTTTCGCAAAGAATCGTATCCGCGTGCATGGTCAGCGCCTCTGCCATGGCATCGAGTGCTGCGTTGCGCACGTTCGTCTGAAGTGCGGCGAGCGTGTAGGAGGCAGCCTTTGCCTCCTCCGCCTGTCTGCGAATCTCCTGCTCCATCATCGCCCCTCCTTATATCATCAGCACCATATTATCCCGATGAATGATCTCCTCCGACACACCATCCGCCACAAGGTTCTGAAAATCCGCCGTCTTATGCCCCATCAGGCGTGCAACATCCGCAGCACTATACGCCGCAATGCCGCGTGCAATCTCCTGCCCGGACGAGCTGAGAACGCGCACCGTCTCTCCAGCAGAAAAGTCACCGTACACGTCTGTGACACCAACTGCCAAAATACTCGCGCCGTGCTTCATGGCACTCACACAGCCATCATCCACCGTGAGCTCCCCCGTGAGACGCTTTCCAAAGGCAAGCCAGCTCTTGCGCGCCCGGAGATGTGCCTCACGCGCCGGGAAGAGGGTTCCGATCTCCTCACCACGCAGAATGGAGCGGATCGTGCCATCCTCATCACCGCGTGCAATTACCATCGTCACACCGGCGTTCTGAGCGATTTTCGCCGCCTCGATCTTGGTCTGCATCCCACCCGTTCCTTGTGCAGATCCTGCACCGCCCGCCATCCGCTCAATCGCAGGTGTGATCTCTGGAATCTCGGAGATCAGCGTTGCCGATGCGTCCGTACGCGGATTCGCCGTATAGACACCATCAATGTCCGACAGGATGATGAGTGCGTCCGCATCGACGAGTGCCGCAACGACGGCGGATAGATTGTCATTGTCCCCGATCTTGATCTCATCGACAGCAACCGCATCATTCTCGTTGATGACGGGGATGACGTTCATTCCGAGAAGTGCGAGGAGCGCGTTGCGAGAGTTCATGTACTGGTGATGGCGCGCCGCATTTTCCTTTGTGAGGAGCACCTGCGCCATGGTGCGCCCGTACTCATGGAAAAACTTCTCATAGATGTGCAGCAGTGCCCCCTGCCCAATCGCCGCCAGCGCCTGCCGTGCAGGGATCCCTGCGGGACGCTCTTTCAGCCCAAGCGCATTCATCCCTGCCGCAATCGCACCGGAGGAGACCAGCAGAATCTCCTTTCCCTGGTTCGCCTCATCGATCAGCTCGCGCACGAGATGCTCGATCCGATGGAGATTCATGCCCCCAGACGGGTGTGTGAGCGTGCTCGTCCCCACCTTCACAACGATACGCTTTGCCTCGCGCAGACGCTCTCTTGCACTCATAGCTCGATCCTTGGCTTCTCGAAATTCCGTCGGAAAAGCAGTCCGTTTCTGCCGATCACCTGAACGAGGTTCGCATCCGCCCGCTCGGCAAGGACGGTGATCGCATCCTCTGGCTCATCCGGCGCATTTTGAAGCACACGCACCTTGATGAGCTCGCGTTTCTTGATCGCCTCACGCGCAGAGGCAACAACGGTCGGCGTTACGCCCTCTTTGCCGATCATGACGATGGCCTCCTCCGTCATGCCGAGGGAGCGCAGTTTCCGAATCTGTTTGCTTGTCAGCGAGTTTCGCAGCAAAGTTCTTCCTCCGTTAGTCCTGATAGTCGAATGCCATATCCCCAATGTGAACGGTCATCCCCTCTTTGATGCCGCGCGCACGGAGCTTTTCATCCAGTCCCTTGAGGCGCCATATATATTGGAATCGGCGTACCGCCTCATCGTTGTTGAAATTCGTCATCGCGACGAGCTTCTCAATCGCCTTGCCGGAAACGATGAAATCGCCCGCATCATTGCGCGAGATTGTCACCTTCTCATCATCCTCGGCATTCTGGTCGTAGACAGCAACATCCTCTTCCTCCGCCTCGGGTTCCGGGACATACGCCTCCAGCCATGCGCCAACGTGATCGATCAGCTCCTGTACCCCGGCACGTGTCGCCGCCGAAATGGCAAAGAACTCCATCCCCTCCTGTTGGGCGAGTTCCTGCAGACGAGGTAGATGCTCCTCTGCGGACGGAAGATCGATCTTATTCGCCACGAGGATCTGTGTGCGCTTTGCGATTTTCTCACTATAACGCGCCAGCTCGGCATTGATCTTGTAATAATCCTCGACGGGATCGCGTCCCTCGATGCCGGAGGCATCCACAATGTGCAGAATGAGGCGCGTGCGCTCGACGTGGCGAAGGAAATCATGTCCAAGCCCCACGCCGTCGGCAGCCCCCTCGATGAGTCCGGGAATATCCGCCATGACGAAACTCTTCTCGTAATCCGTCTGAACCACACCGAGGACGGGCGTCAATGTCGTAAAGTGATAATCCGCAATCTCAGGGCGTGCCGCAGAGCAGGAGGCGACAAGACTCGACTTGCCAACACTCGGATAGCCGACGAGTCCGACATCCGCGAGCAGCTTCAGCTCCAAGCGGAGCTTCCGACTCTCGCCCGGCTCGCCAAACTCTGCGAAGGACGGCGCACGATTCGCCGCATTTGCGAATTTCGCGTTGCCGCGCCCGCCGCGCCCGCCGCGTGCGATCACCGTCTCCATACCGACCTCCGTGAGATCGGCAAGCACCTCACCCGTCGCCTCATCGGTCACAAGCGTGCCCGGCGGAACATCCACATAGAGAGGCTGTGCATTCCTGCCGTACTGATTCTTGTGCTCGCCGTTCTCACCATTTTTCGCGATGAATTTGCGATGAAAACGAAACGAGAGGAGCGTATTCAGATTGCGGTCAGCGCGAAAGATCACATCTCCGCCGCGTCCACCGTCCCCGCCCGACGGACCGCCCTTCGGCATAAATTTTTCATGACGGAATGCGGATTTCCCATGTCCGCCGTCTCCGGCCTTCACCGTGATCTGTGCGCGGTCTATGAACTGCATACGTCCCCCTATAGAAAAGAGCCTGCACCACCAAGGTACAGGCATCCGCATAGAACAAAGTTATACAGCGGCCTCCGCAAGCGGATACACACTGATCTGGCGCTGATGACGCCCCTTGCGCTCAAAGGCAACCTTGCCGTCGATCTTCGCAAAGATCGTATCATCCTTGCCGATCCCGACATTGTGCCCCGGATGGAAATGCGTGCCGCGCTGACGCACGATGATGCTGCCAGCCGTCACATGCGTGCCGGCCTGCTCCTTCACGCCAAGGCGCTTGGAGTGGCTGTCGCGGCCATTGCGCGTCGAGCTGACGCCCTTCTTATGTGCAAAAAGCTGCAAATCAAACGAGAACAATTTGTTCACCCCTTTACTTCCTGAATTCGAATGCCCTTTGGGCTGATCTTCTCTATTTCCGCGAGTCCCATATACATACTGCGCAGAATTGCTTCGCTGCAATCATCCGGCGGCTCCATGAGCCGCATATCGAGATTCCCGCTCGCAATGTCATAGTCGACGGTGCGATGCAGATGCTCCATGATGCCAAGAAGCGCAGACTGGGTCAGAGCCGATACGCCTGCACAGACAATATCCTGTCCGCGCTTTGCCGCACCACTGTGTCCTGTGACACGATACCCCGCAATCATCCCGTCCGCATTTGTGAAGATCTCAACCAAAATCACGGATTACGCCTCGATCTTCTCGATAACGACCTTCGTAAATGGCTGACGATGACCCTGACGCTTACGGTAGTTGGACTTCGCCTTGTACTTGAAGACAAGGATCTTCTTGCCCTTGCCGTGCGCCATGACTTTCGCTGTCACCTTTGCGCCGTCGACCATCGGACGACCGACCTTGACACTGCCGTCATTCACGACAGTCAGAACCTGATCAAAAACGACGGTCTCACCCTCACCTGCTTCGAGCTTCTCCACAAAAAGGGTATCGCCCTCGGCAACCTTGTACTGCTTGCCGCCTGTCTTTACGATTGCATACATGAAAACACCTCCCTATATGTTACTCGCCGGCTACGGTTCGACAATGCCGATTGTAATGACCTCGCCGTGCGGTTGGGGATGGGCGCTTTTCCTATTCGGCTGCACACCCACATTAGCGAATACTAGCATATTTATTGGCTGCTGTCAACCCCACGGATCCACGCCGTCCCCCTGTTCAATGCCCCGTCACATAGTGACTGAAGCTGCCAATGACCAGCTGCGGAAACTCCGCATGAAGTGCTTCCATAAACGCGCGTGTCCCAAGGGGCGCACTCTGTGCCTCCGGCATTGTTTGCAGAAAGAGCGTTGGGTCGATGTTCAGATTTCGCATCTGTATCATCTGCACGGGCAGCGCACGGAAAAATTCCTGCCACGCACGAAGTTCCTCTGCCCGATCCGTAAACCCCGGGAAGTGGAGGAGATTCAACGACACGTAGACACCGTGGTCGAGCGCATAACGCAGGGATTCTTTGACATTGTCCAGCGGATAGTTGGCGCGGTAGTAGGCATGATAACTCGCATCGTGCGCACTGATGATGGAAACGCGCAGGGAATCCAGCCCTGCGTCCACGATTTTCTTCATCCCATCGGGAAATCCCGCATTCGAGTTCATGTTGATCTGACCGCGCGCAGTTACGGAGCGAATCCTGCGGATCCCCTCGGCAATACGGTCAGCGGCGAGTGACGGTTCGCCCTCGCAGCCCTGCCCAAAGCTGATGATGCCGTCGGGCGCAAGCGAAAGATGATAGATGCCGACCTCGGCGATCTCCTCTGCCGTTGGAGAAAACGTAATGCGCGCCTGCGGTGAGGGACAGCACTCCGAACTCTGAAGGGAGATACAGCCGAGGCAGTTCGCGTTACATACAGGTGATGTGGGTACGCCGCACTCCCAACGGCGATAAAAGAGATTCTGCGCCGTCAGACAGTGATAGTTCAGCGAGCAGTTCCCCACCTGCTCCACAATGCGATTGTTCGGCAGATCCTTCATCGTGCGCCGCACGAGTTTCTTAAGTTCCTTTCCATTATAGTTGGCAGGATCCCATTTCTCGTTCTCGTCCGTGTAGAGGGCGGCAGCACACAGCTGGCCGCGATGGGACACCACAGCGGTATATCCATAGAGCGGCAGCGGCGCAGCACCATCCAAGCGAAAAAACGCAGGGAGATGCGTCCGCGTATAGCCCTGCGGCAGAATCGCGGCAACCGCCGTCCCCGGAATGCGCTCCTCCTGTCCCTCTCCTCCCTGCCCTACGGCAGAGTGCTCCGGCATAAACATCAGGTCAGCGCTCTCGGGCAGCGGAATCAGATCCTCCGGTGCAAGCAGAACATTCTTTGCACCGACACGCCCGAGTCCGCGCAGCCCCTCCGCCTCACAAATATTGCCACGGTGGTCGGCATAGACCGCCGTGATCTCATCGCTATGTCTGTGCGGACGCGCCGCCTTCTTCTTGGGCTTCATGACTCCCCTCTTGCTTCTTCGTCTTTTTCTTGTGCGGATTATACCGATTCATCGCAAAATCAACCCCATCCGTCACGATGGACTCCACCGCAGGAAGAAGATAGTCGATGGCCGCGCGAATCTTAGGTGCGTCCTCTGTTGAAAATGGTGCGAGAACGTGATGGATGACCGTCCAGCCCGCAGGGGGACGTCCGATGCCGATGCGGACGCGCGCAAAATCCTCGCTGCCCACATGGGCAATGATGGACTTAATGCCGTTGTGTCCGCCAGAACTCCCCTTTCTGCGAATGCGCACCATACCAGCAGGGATATCCATATCGTCATGCACGACAACGAGGTCATCCACATCCATCTTATAGTAGGAGAGCATCGGACCAAGAGCCTCACCGCTGTTATTCATATAGGTCAGAGGTTTTACGAGAAAGACCTTTTCCCCGCCGATGCGAACCTCTGTAAGCGCAGAGAAGAAATCTTCCTTCCATGACGCAGCACCGAGTTTTTCCGCCAACACATCGACAAGCATAAATCCGACGTTATGCTTCGTATGGGCATATTCTGCACCAGGATTGCCAAGCCCTGCGATAATTTTCATAGATTACTCCTTCGTCGGGTCGCCGACGAGGAAGAGATAGGCGAGCACAACGATGCCGAGGGCGATGCGGTACCAGCCAAATGCTGTGAAATCGTTGCGCTTGATGTAGCGCAGGAGGAACTGGATCGAGAGGATGGACACGACGAATGCCGTCACCATGCCGACCGCGAGGATCATGACTTCCGTCCCCGTATAGTTCCAACCGAATTTTACAAGCTTCAGGAAAGATGCGCCAAACATAACGGGAATCGCAAGGAAGAAGGTGAACTCCGTTGCAACGTAACGGCTTGCACCGAAGATAATGCCGCCGAGGATCGTTGCACCCGAGCGGCTCGTCCCTGGCACGAGCGACAGCACTTGGAACATGCCGATGATGAATGCCGTGCGGTAGTCCAGTTTCGCAAGGTTCTCCACGCGCGGCGTACGGCGCTTGTTCCAGCGTTCCACCACGATAAAGAGTACGCCGTAGAGAATCAGCATTGCAGCGACGACGGGCGCATTCATAAAATGCTCTTCCATATATTTATTAAAGGCGAGTCCGATCACAGCGGCGGGCAGACAGGCAACGATGACCTTGCCCCAGAGATCGAGAGTCTCACGACGCTCCGCCTCAGACTTGCTCTTTAAGAACGGATTGAGTTTGGCAGCGTTCAGCACAACGACGGCGAGAATCGCTCCAAGCTGGATCACGACCAGGAACATATCCATGAACGCCGTCGATACATCGAGCCGGATGAACTCATCGACGAGAATCATGTGCCCCGTACTCGATACGGGCAGCCACTCCGTCAGTCCCTCCACAATGCCCAGAATGACAACCTTCACCAGTTCCATCAATGAAATATCCACAGTAAGTATACTCCTCCTCTGTCAAGGCTCCCTAAAATCCCGCCTATTATAGCACAGTTCCCGCGTTTCTGCACGGATCCTCAACGAAAAAAGGCTGCCGAAGCAGCCCTTGTTCAAATAATAATTCGCTTACACCAGACCGTGTGCGAGCATCACATCCGCAACCTTCGCAAATGCGGTGATGTTCGCGCCCGCAACGAGATCGTCGGGATCGGCATACAGTTCCGCATTCTTCTTCGCATCGCGGTAGATATGGCTCATGATCTTGCGGAGACGCTTGTCCACCTTCTCAAACGTCCACTGACGACGCTCGGAGTTCTGCGACATCTCAAGCGCAGAGGTCGCGACACCGCCCGCATTCGCCGCCTTTGCCGGTGCAAAGAGAACCTTGTGACTCTGGAAATATGCAATCGCATCGAGGGTCGACGGCATATTTGCGCCCTCGCCGACCGCCTGCACACCGTTCGCAACGAGCAGCTTTGCCGACTCCAGGTCAATCTCTCCCTGCGTTGCGCACGGGAGCGCGATGTCGCACTTGACCGACCAGACACCCTTGCAGCCTTCGTGATACTCTGCATTCGGGTGCGTCGCCACATACTCCTTGATGCGCGCGCGGCGAACTTCCTTGATGTCCTTGACTGCCGCGAGATCAATGCCGTTCGGATCGTAGATGTAGCCATTCGAGTCGGAGCAGGTCACGACCTTTGCGCCAAACTCCTGTGCCTTCTCGATGGCATAGATTGCAACGTTGCCCGCGCCGGAGACAACAATCGTCTTACCCGCGAGATCAATGCCCTTCGCCTCAAGCATATCCTGTACGAAGTAGAGAAGTCCGTAGCCCGTTGCCTCCGTACGTGCAAGGCTGCCCCAGTAGTCCGTGCGCTTGCCCGTCAGGACACCCGCATCATAGGAGTCACGGATGCGCTTGTACTGACCAAAGAGATAGCCGATCTCGCGGCCGCCAACGCCGATATCGCCCGCCGGAACATCCACGTTCGGACCGATGTGGCGATAGAGCTCCGTCATAAAGCTCTGGCAGAAATTCATAACCTCGTTGTCGCTCCGACCATGCGGGTCGAAGTCCGAGCCGCCCTTGCCGCCGCCGATCGGCAGACCCGTCAAGGCGTTCTTGTAGACCTGCTCGAACGCGAGGAACTTCAAAATGTCGAGCGTGACGCTCGGATGGAAGCGGAGACCGCCTTTGTAGGGACCAAGCGTGTTGGACATCTGCACACGGAATCCGCGGTTGACCTGAATCTCGCCCTTATCATCCACCCACGGCACGCGGAATGTGATGATGCGGTCTGCCTCGACCATACGCTCAAGGATCTTGTGCTTCTTATACTCAGGATGCTTCTCCAACAGAGGAACGACCGAGGTCAGAACCTCAGAGACCGTATTCTTAAAATGCGTTTGATCGGGATCGCGCTTCGATACCAGATCGAGAATATCATCTACATACTGTTTCATGTCAGACATTATAATTCCTCCCTCTTGCTTACCCGATGACTGTTCCAACGAACGTGACTGAGTATAGCACAAGGCACAAAGCTTTGTATAGAGATTGCGGGCATGAATACAATATGCACTTGAAATACAAAAAAGGGCTGTTGCACGAAGCTAGAAAACTTCGTGCAACAGCCCCTTGTTCTACAGGTGATATGGCTCTCCCCGACTGATCTTGAAAGCCCGATAGATTTGCTCCATCAGAAAGAGTCGGATCAGCTGATGCGGGAGTGTGAAGTGCGAGAACGAGAGCCGAAGCCCAGCAGCACGCCGCACCTCATCCGACAGCCCGAAGGGACCGCCGATGAGAAAGGCAATGTGGCTCTGCCCCGCGAGTGCAAGCCCGTCCAGCTTTGCCGCAAGCTCCTCCGAGGAATACGCGGCACCGCTGACATCCAAGACGATGAGATACGCATCCTGCGGCACGCGGGCGCAAAGGCGCTCTCCTTCACGGCGCAGGATCTCTGCCTTCTCTGCTGCGGATGAATGATCCTTCATGCGCTCCTCGGCAATCTCGATTGTGCGCAGATCGGCATAGGGACGCAGTCGTTTCTCATACTCCGCAATCCCGTCACGCAGATATCTTTCCTTCAGCTTTCCCGCACAGACAATGGTGATCTTCACCGATCCTCCTGCGGCATTTCTTCGAGCGTAACCTCCGTCTTGCGCTTTGTATCGTTGCGGTCGTATGTCACCGTCACCTTGTCGCCGACCTTGTATGAGGCGATCTTCGCGCGCAGTTCTGCCACACTGTTGACCTCCTCACCGTCGATCTCGAGGATGATATCGCCGCGCTGGAAGCCCGCCTTGCCGCAGGGTCCATCGAGCGTCAGGCGGAAGATGTAAACGCCCTTGTCGATGTTGAGCTGATAGCCGTAGCGCGCTGCTGTCATCGGGTCGAACACGGAGACGCCGAGGTACGGACGCGCCACATAGCCCTTTTCGATCAGCTCATTCACAATGGTCTGCACCGTATTGATCGGGATGGAAAAGCCCATACCCTCGACAGCGGCTGCCGCCACCTTCGCACTGTTGATGCCGATGACCTCGCCGTCGGCATTTACGAGCGCCCCGCCCGAGTTGCCGGGGCTGATTGCTGCATCGGTCTGCAGCAGCTTCACGCGCTTGTCGCTGACATCAAGCGTGCGGTTCAGCGCACTGATAACACCGACGGTGACGCTGCCCTGAAACTCGAGTCCGAGCGGGTTGCCGATGGCGATAGCAGGTTCACCGACCACAACGGAATCCGAGTTGCCAAAGACCGCCGTTGGCAGGTTCGTTTCATCCACCTTCACAACGGCGAGATCGGTGAACTCATCCTGTCCGATGAGCTTACCCTTGAGGCTGCGCCCGTCGGAGAGCGAGACAATGATCTCCTTCGCTCCGTCGACCACATGGTTATTCGTCACAATGTAGCCGTCGCTGCGGAAGATCACGCCGGAGCCGACGCCCTCCGTCTCGACCGGATTGTTGAACCAGTCGCGTGCGACTGCCTTGTTCGTGATGCCGACAACAGCAGGTCCCACCGCCTTTGCCGCACGGACGACGGGCGTATTGCGCGCCTCCGAAAGACCCGAAACATCGACTGCCTGTGCCGGCTTCATTCCACCAACCGAGTTGTCCGCAGCCGTTCCCATCGAGCAGCCACCGAAGATGACAAAGGAAGCCAGAACAGCCGCAGCGGTCAGGGCAAGCCCCTTGCGCTTTTGGGATCGGATGTTCATAAAAACATCTCCTTCTTTACACAATAATTTCTGCCCCGCCCTCTGGAAGGCAGGACTCTATATCCATCACCACACCGCGTGAGGCGAGAATGTCCTGCACCGTATCACAGGCGAGCGCGGGGCGATTGTTCTCCTCTGAGAGGTGGGCAAGATAGACCTTGCGTGGGTGCTTCTTCATGCGCGTGAGTGCCCATGCCGCATCTGCGTTCGCAAGGTGTCCGCGATGCGAGAGAATGCGACGCTTGAGCGGCCAAGGATAGCTGCCCTGCCGCAGGAGATCCGCATCGTGATTCGCCTCAAGAACGAGGACATCCGCCCCCTCCATTGCCTCCTGCACCGTATCGGTGACAACGCCGAGGTCTGTCGCAAGTGTGCAGCAGCGCGAACCTTCAATGCGGAAGCCGCACGGCTCCGCCGCATCGTGCGAGATGGAAAACGGACGCACGGTCACACCTCCGATCATAAACGCATCTGTGATCCCACGCATATCGTTCTCGAACGCTGCACCGCCGTCAATGCCCGCGAGCGTGCCCCGTGTTGCAAGAATCGGCAGATGATACCGCTTCGCGAGTGTTTTCAGTCCGCGCACATGGTCGACATGCTCATGCGTGATGAGTACGGCATCCAGCTCCTGCGGCTCGATCCCGCACGCCCGCAGCCCCTTCGTAATGCGCGCCGCACTAATGCCCGCGTCGATGAGAAGCCGCGTGCCGTCCAACTCCACATAGACCGAATTTCCCTTGCTTCCGCTCGCCAGTATGGATACTTGCAACGAACAGCCCCCTCTCTTGGGAATCGCTGATAAAATGAAGTCCGTCAGATTGGCGTAGATTTTTTCGTCCGATTGAGGCAGCAAACCGGACGCATAGCCAAAGCTATGTGGAGGATTTGCTAACGAAAAGCGGGCAAAAAAGATGCGCTAAGATTGCGTGGCTGAATTTATCAGTGCTTCCCTTACTCTCATCATATTCCGCTTGTCTGTAAATTTCCTGCATATTTTCTATGTGGAAGATTATGGAATCGGTAATCTCTTATATTTCCAGCAGCATAACTTCCTGCTCCAACCACTTTCCCTCGTGCAGCAGAGTGCGAATGAGCTCATGCCATGCGGAAAACTCTGTGCGTTCGAGCAGCGTCATGAGCCGTTTCCGCTGCATATCGGTGAGCGTATGGGCAAACGAAAGGTACGCATAAAAATCCTCCGCCCCCATACGATACGGGATGAGCGCAGGAAAGAAATGCGCACGCAGATATTCAAAGATACGGATTCCGCCGTAGTCGAGATCTCCCCAGTGCCGCATCTCCACGGATGTATGCAGCGCGGCGATTTTTTGGAGGAATGTCTGCACCGTTCGATTGGGAAAGCCCGCCGTATAGATGAGCAGTTGATCCGCTCCGCCGTCCCGCGCCAAGACCTCCGCATTGGTCTGATTCTCAACCGTCAGGACGGAGCGCGGCAGGGCATCGATCTCCATCGCCGCAATCGTATCATACGTCAATCCGATCCCCCCCGGAAAATCGGCGAGGGAATATGCGCTGCCATGGAGGGAAAACGCCATTTTTCCCGCAATCCACAGTTTTCCCTGATGAACGGAAATGCCCGCCATATCCAGATACTCTGCGTCCGACTCGCACGGTTCCTCGGCAAAACGGCGCAGAAGGCGGAGCAGCGGCGCCTCCACAAACTGTTCAAAATACTTGCTGTCGCCAAAGATGTGCTGACTGAATACGCGCTTCGGTATGGAGTTTTCCGCCGCCGACGGCAGCGCAAGGATCGCACGGATCAAATTCTCCCGAACATCCGTCTCCTTGGGCAGAAAAGCGGGAAGCTTGTTCCGTGCGAGAAGTTCTCCCGCCTCGCTGCAGAGTGCCCGCACCCATGTCAGCGGGCACGCATCCAAAACCGAAAGCGACGCACGGTACTCCTCCACGCGCACAAGCGGCATCGTGCGCCCCATACGCGCATAGAGCTGCGGTGCATCTGCGGCAAGCAGGATGCGCTCGATATGTCCCGTGCCATGCCGCTCCCATACAATATGAATCAGTCCCTGCTGCGCAAGTTCCTGCGCTGCAGCATGGATCGCCTCACGCTGATCCAGATCCATCTCATCCGTATAGGCGGCGGCAAGCTTGGACTTTAGCAGACGAAACTGCGGGCGTCGCCCCGCCCCGCCGACAGCGGCTAAACTGTGCTCATATTTTTCCAGCAGGATCGTCAGAATTTCCTGCTCGTAGTGTTTCCTGCGCTCCGCTGGGTACATCCTTCATTCCCTTCTCCCATGTCGCCACATTCCCAAGCTCATCCGTAAAGCAGTGATTCCCCGCATTGGTGACAATGATGGATTGATCCATCAGCGGCGCAATCGCCGCCAACTTCTCGTCGGGAACTGCAACGACAAGCTGCATCCCCATGCGCTGGATGAGTCTGATGCAGGACTTGATGCGCTCCTCGTCCATCTTGTTGAATGCCTCATCAAAAACGGTAAGCCGTATCGTCTTGTCATTGTAAATCTGCTGAAACGCAGCGAGTATTGCAATGTAAAACGGCGTCTGTGTTTCTCCACCTGAGGTCTGCTTTAGGACGCGCGAATACATATAGCTCTGTCCCGCCGTATCGGTGATGCGGATATCGTAGTCCAGATAGCGCCGGTAATCCGAAAACTCTTCCTGCTCCTCGGGCGTACCTTTGACCAGCTTGTCAAACAGCTCCATCGCCTGCTCGTTTGCCGCCGTATCCGTCTCTGCAAAGAGTCCGCCCGCCGTTTCCCAATCCGCCGCCATCACCGCATCGTAAAACGGCTTATACTTTGCACTGGGCGTGATGATAAAGCTGTATTTGTCCTTGTGGAACTGAAACTGATCCAAGGAATGATTCAACTCACGGAATTCATAGCGTGCGTTTTCGATCGCCTCGCGCATACTGAAGATGAAATGCGCCTTGAACTCCATCTCCGACTGTGCAAGCGCCTCCCTTGCCTTCTCCTCGAAGGAAGGAATATCTGTAGCGGCAAGCCGCTCAAGAATCTGTTCATAATAGGCATGATCGGCGTCGTAAACATGCCCCGTATCCCCATGCTCGATGCCATAGTGTTCACGTGCGATCAGGAGCTGCTGCCACATATTGTCCCGTCGCGTCTCATTGCCCCGCTTGCTGATCTCGTAGTTCTGCAGACGCTCCTCTATGCCGCGCGCATCGTGCGCCTCCTGCAAAAGTGCATCAAGGCGTGTTTTTGCCCCTTCCGCAAGTTCCGGATAGGTCTCCTGCCATGCCCGAACCGCTTCCGCAGCTTCCTCTGCCGCACGCTCCATGAGCGGCAGCGCACGTTCCGCCTGATCCAATGCAGCCTCCGCATGTGCCTGTTCCTTCGTCGTTGCCCTGCAGGCACGCGCCGCCTCGTCGGCGCGCCGCCCTGCCTCCTCGTAGGCCTGTTTCAGGCGGTCGATCTCACTGAGATCCATCGCCGCAAGCTCATCCGCAATCCGCCTTAGTTCTGCCGCACAGGCTTCGATGTCAGACAAGACGGACAGTTTCTCCGCAAGATCTGCATATCGATGCAGAGGTTCATTGAGAATCCCTGCGATCTCCTGCATCCGCCGCGCTTCCTCCACGAGCGCAGAGAGACGCTGCCGTACCTCCTCCAATTCCCTCTGACGGATCGCGAGCTGACGTTCAATCGCGCCGGCGCCGATGTACGGAATCTCGTAGAAACGGCGCGGAATCTGACGCGCAACGAGACCTTTATAGGACATGCAGGACTTTGTCGCAGCACTCTTGTACGACAGCATCTCCTGTTCGTCAGCCGCCTGCATGACTGTCCCAAGCAGGTGGTTGATGCGCGCCTGTACGAGCGGATTTTTCGCCTGTAGAAGTGAGGCGAGTGAGCCGCTTTCCTGTGCGTCCAGATACTTTTTCTCCGCCTCTGTATTGACGAGTCCCACGCCGTCGAAATGACGTTCCTTCTTCTCCGTTTCATAGATATGCAGTGCTTCGCGAAAGACATCCTGTTCCACAAGGAGATCAAACCGCTGCGTATTGAGATAGCCTTCGATTGTATCGCGCCACTCCTCGTCCAGAATCTCAAGTTCCTCACACAGGACATGAACCTTGGAACGTCCCGCAAGTCGTTCCTGAAGGAGCGCCCTCAGCCGCGTCATCTCGGGACGATACTTGCGCTGCCGCCGTTTCAGTCCCTCGATCTCCGCCTGCAGTTCCTCCTGCCGATGGGCAGCTGCTGTCTGTTCCTGTTCCAGGAGTAGTGCGCCGCGCTGCAGCACAGCGCCAATCTCTGCAAGTGACATCCCCCCCGCACGCATCCGTTCCTGCAGTACGCCAACTTCCTCCGTCGAAACAGAGTCCCCCGCCGCATACGTAAGCGTACCCGCAAGTTCCCGTAAGACCTCATCCATGCCGACGGGCAGGGCAAAGAACTCTCCCGCGCGATATGCACTGAGAGCCGCAAGTCCTTCGCTTTCCTGCAGCAGCGCTTTCTGCATGCGTTGACAGGAAACGATGAGGGCGCGCTCTTTCTCCGCGCATTCCCGCTGTGCCTCAAGCAGGGTGTCACGTCTGCGCTTTCCCTCATGTCCCTGCCATGCGGCATACGCCTCCTGCCGTTCCAGATTCCTGCGCTCAGACAGACGCTCCTGCTCACGCAGCCGGATACGCAGTTCATCCAGTCGCTCGCGGCATTTCTGCTGCTGCCGCCGCCCCGCTTCCAGCTTCTCCTCATCGCGCATGCAGCGGAAAGAAAGCAGAACAAACTCCTGCTCACACACCGTATCCCGCCATTTGCAGTAAGCGATATAGTTATCCTGCAGGATTTCCAGCTGCGTTTTCTGCGCGCGCATCCCCTGCAGATCGCGTTCAAATTTCTGGTAGGAATAGAACACCTCGCGCAGTACATCCAGTTTCAAATCACGGGGCAGCAGAATGTATTCGTAAATGAAATCGCGCACATGATCTATTGGGCGAAAGGCAAGGGCACGCGAAAATGCGGGCAGAAAGCGCGCGGAAAGCTGCCCCAGTCGATTCATGAGACGCTTTTGCCACTGCTTCTTGCCCGTTTCAAAGACACTGCCGGCGTGTGCATACCTCCGCCGAAATGCCTCACGCGTATAGAGTGCCCCGTCCGCACTCCGAAATTCGACCTCTGCAAGGGTGCGCCGATCCAGCAGGAAAAACTCCTCCTGCAGTTCATCGTCACGAAAGACATCGACGACATAGCCCGCAAGGAATGAAATCTTCTTCACATCATCGTAGAATTCCAGAACAATATAGGAGGTGAATTCATTCGCACGCAGATACTGTACGTCCTCCGCCTTGATCTTGCCGCGCAGATAGTGCAGCAGTGTCCGTCGCGCCTCCTGTGTCGCCGCGGCATTGAAGCGTGTCTGCGTCTGACTGCCGATAAAGATGTACTGCAGCGCATCGAGTAGGGTGGACTTGCCCGCCCCACTGTGCCCGGACAGCATGGTGGCAGAACCGAAGGAGATTTCGTCCTCATCAAAATAATGCCAGTTAATCACCTTCATTTTCCGCAGTTTCTTCATCGCTCTCCTCCTTCCTCTGACGATAGAGTTCAAGTCTGTTATGCAGATCCGCTACTTTCTCCCCATCTACAGCAAGGGCAAGCGTATGAAAGAGGCAGATCCGCGCTTCCTCGGAGAGATCCCGATCCAGCACATCCGCCAGACGGTACTGCCTGGCAAGCTGCGTCAGTCGCTGGATCGCCGTTTTCTTCAGATCGGGCAGGTGAAAAGCCAGATACTTGGCGCGGATCTCGGCGAGTGTCGTCATCGGGAACGAGCTCAGATTCAGCCCCGTGCGTTTTTCCTCGTAGATCAGACGAAGTACGAGCAGCCAGATACTTTCCTCCAACGTCAAGGAGCGCCTGTGTGCCATTCCTGTGGAAAGCAGCCAAACGATCTCGTAGCGCTCATCCACGCGGAACTCCCAGCCGACCACCTGAAAGTATTCCGCAAGTTCTTCGCGATAGCGCCGCGCCGCAATGTAAAGAGCCGCATCGTGCTCGCGCGTCAGAAAATTGCACGCCAAAAGAGACTGTATCACGTTCCGAATACGCACACGCTCCTGCTCGCTCAAGGCCTCCAGCTTCATTTTCTCTTCTCCCTGCGTCTGATGCTGCGATTGCTGTAGCGCAGCGTGTCCTGCTCCTCGATTTCCTTATGCTTGCCCAGTCGGTACTTCGCCGGATCATCATAGCCGTAGAGATAGGCATAGAGGAGACGCACGAGATCGGGGTTTTCCTCCTCCAGCAGACGCGTTAGCAGCTCGCTGATCTCCATGCTGTCACGCTGTCCCAGCACATCCAGAATCCACGCCTCGATCTTTTGCCGCGAGATGCCGCGTGCAAGGCGCAGCACGCTCTCCTCCCGGATCCGCGCGCGAACGCTCTCATCAACGCTGCGCACAGGGGTTCCTGTATCGGGTTCCAGCGTGCGCTGCTTTTTACGCGGGATGTAGCGCGACGAGGGCAGGAGCATATTCGTCTGCTGCAGACGAAAGAGCTTCTCCAGCGCTGGGATCTCCTCCCTCCTGTCCCGTGCCTCTGCGACAGTGAGTAGAATGCCCGCGATCATGCTCTCCACGCGTGCGCTCCCCGCCTGCTGCAGGTACAGCGCACGCTCATAGGAAGCCCGTACATACTGGTTGTGACGGCGGTCGATCTGTGCAAACATCTCATCGAGTCCCCGATAGATCTCCTCAATCGACTGCAGCGATGCGTTCATGCGGTACTCCGCCGCCTCCATCGAGTCGGCAAGCTGACGGCGCACGGCATCCTCGCAGAGTGCACGTCGACGCTCCTTGTTCTGCCGGATCTCCTGCACCTCCTGCAAAATGCGGATACGGTAGCGCGAGACGTGATCCGACGTCTTGAGACGGTGATAGCTGCGATCCACAATGTCCGCACGATATTCGATGAAATGGTGCGAGAGAACCTCCTGCAGACTCGTCTGTGCGGCAACCTGCTCCATCTTGCTCTTGATATTGTTCAGGAGGATACGGAGCTCCTCGACAAACTCCTCCGCCAGACGCTCCGCCTCAAGTACGGCCATGCTCGGCTGTGCCTTTGCCGCATCGCCCGAGAGCACCTGATAGGTGGTAAAGGCAAAGCGTTGGTACTCGACCGCACGCCCCTCACAGAGATTCGCAAAAAGCCCCCACAAGCGGCTGCTGTAGTGTGGGAGCAAGATAAATATTTTGAAGTTCTCGCGCTGCTCATAGTCCAGCCAGCCGAACTCCTTCATGCGGCGGATCATGTGATTGGCTTTGGCGCGCGACTCCTCTGCGGCTGACGTCTCCTGGCTCGTAAAGCCCTCATCCTCGTATGCAACGCCGGCATCCGCCCAGCTCTCGATCAGTTCCTGAAAGCGGTCGCGCAGGATCTCCTGCTCAATGCCGAACTGGGCAAGGCGATACTGTTCGTAGAGGCAAAGACCTGCCTCTGCATAGATGCGCCGACATTTTCCCGCCAAGAGTCCAAAAAAACGCTCCGGCAGAACATCAAACAGTTCCATGCCCCATCTCACTTTCTATTTTTGCGCAAGCGCATCCTTCATCCGTGCGATATGCCCCATGACCTCCTCTGAGAAGGCATCCAGAGACTCCTTGCTCTTGCGGTCACCGTGGAACTCAATCGGTGTTCCATACATAATGCGCAGCTGCGGAATGAGTCCACCGTTCGCAAAGATGCGGTGCGTGTTCAGGATGGCGACAGGAACAATCGGCGCCCCCGTCATGGCAGCGATCAGGGCAACACCCGCCTCCGCCTTCCGCAGCTCACCAGTCTTGCTGCGCGTCCCCTCTGGGAACAGCCCCAGAACACGTCCCTCCTTGAGCACCGTGACCGCCGCCTTGATTGCACCGCGGTCAGATGCGCCGCGCTTCACGGGAAAGGCGTGACAGCGGCGGATGGCCGCACCGAAGATCGGATTCTCGAACAGCTCGATCTTTGCCATATAGCTGACGGGACGCTCAATGAGGCTTGCCATAAGCGGCGGGTCGATATTGCTCGCATGATTCGCGGCAAGGATCACAGCCCCCTCGGCAGGAATGTTCTCGCGTCCGTAGACGCGCGTGCGAAAGATGATGTAGAAAAAAATCCGAAATACGATCTGTAAAAATCCGTACAGCATAACCGTCCGCCTATTCCAAGAGTTCCATAATACGTGCGACCACCTCATCGATGGAAAGAGCTGTTGAGTCAAGCAGCACGGCATCCTCCGCCTGACGCAGAGGAGAGATCGCGCGCTCGCTGTCCTGCTTGTCACGATCAGCGATCTCTTTTTTCAGTTCCTCGAAATCGACAGCGTACCCCTTTCCCTTCATCTCGTCGCAGCGACGGCGCGCGCGCTCCTCGACCGATGCCGTAAGAAAAATCTTCACGTCGGCATTCGGCAGCACATTCGTCCCGATGTCGCGCCCATCCATTACGACAGCGCCGTCCGCCGCCATCACGCGCTGCAGCTCCACCATCTTTTCACGCACGGAACCAAGTGCCGCAACGTGCGAGACGATATGCGTGACCTCGGGCGTGCGAATCGCCTGTGTCACATCCGTGCCGTCGACCGTGACGCGCGTGCCATTCTCCGTGCAGGCAAGACGCACGTCAATATCACGGACGGCGTGCAGAATGGCCTCATCCGTCACCTCCTGCGACTGCTGCAGGGTTTTCCACGCAACGCCGCGATACATCGCCCCCGTATCAATGTAGGTATAGCCCAGCTTCTCCGCCACAATCTTGGCAACGGTACTCTTGCCCGCACCCGCAGGGCCATCAATCGCTATCACACACTTCATATCACAATCCTCCTAGCTCAGCCGCTCGATTTCGGAAAAGAATGTCGGGTAGGAAATATGTACGCTATCCGGCTCCTCAATAAGAACACCATCTGCCGCTGCACCAAGCACCGCGAGCGACATTGCCATGCGATGATCGCCATAGCTTTTGACCTGCGCGCGCGCGATCTTCGCATTCCCGTGAATCACAAGTCCATCCTCCCGCTCCTCGATGCTGCCGGGAGCGAGTTTTTGGAACTCCGTTGCAATCGCACGGAGACGATCCGTCTCCTTTACGCGCAATTCTCCCGCCCCTGTAATCACGGTATCGCCCTTGGCAAAGAGAGCAGCAACGGAAAGGGCTGGAATCTCGTCGATGAGGCGCGGCATAATCTCCGCACCGAAGGACACGCCGTGCAGGGACGCCGCTACGACAGCGATGTCTGCGATACGCTCGCCGCCGCTTGTCCGCTCATTTTGGAGCGTGATGTGCGCTCCCATCTCTGCGAGCACATCCAGAATGCCCGTACGTGTCGGATTGATGCCGACGTTCTTCAAGAGAAGCCGGCTGCCTTTCATGATACTGCCCGCAACGAGGAAATACGCCGCCGAACTGATGTCGCCCGGCACCGTGATTTCATCCGGCGCACGATAGCCACTCTCCTCCACGGGGAATACGGTGACGCTCGTCCCGCTGCGCTCCATCCGAACGCCAAAGCCGGCGAGCATCTGCTCCGTATGGTCGCGCGACACGTACGGCTCCGTGACCGTGGTCGGAGCATCGGCATACATTCCCGCAAGCAGGATCGCAGACTTGACCTGTGCGCTTGCAACGGGGCTTTCATAGCGAATGCCGTGCAGTTTTCCCTCGGTCGGCACAATCGCAAGCGGGAGATTGTTATTCCCGCTGCGCCCGAAGATCCACGCACCCATCGCCGAGAGCGGCCGAAGCACGCGCCCCATCGGGCGGCGTGTCAGCGATGCGTCCCCACTGAACACGGAGAGGAACGGCTGCGGCGCGAGCAGCCCCATCATGAGTCGCAGCGTCGTCCCCGAGTTTCCCGCATCGAGCACTGACATTGGCTCGCACAGTCCATGCAGACCATTGCCTGTAACGATCAGCTCATTCTCATTAAGAAGTTTGACATCCACGCCGAGCGCACGCATCACGCCAACGGTCGAGAGGCAGTCCGCCGCGTGGAGAAAATTCCGAATATGCACGGGTGTATTCCCAAGCCCCGCAAACATGACGCTGCGGTGCGAGATGGATTTATCCCCCGGAATCTCAACCGTGCCCCGCCATCCATGTTCTGCGGGCTCAATCGTCCGTATCTCTGCCATTCATTCACCTTCCAAATTCCATACACTGTAGCAGCCCGCCGCATGCCCCATCGAAAATGCCGCCTGCAGATTGTAACCGCCCGTATGCGCATCCACATCGACCAATTCCCCGGCAAAATAGAGGCGCTTCACAAGCTTGGACGCCATTGTACGCGGGTCAATCTCACGCGTTGCGACCCCACCGGCTGTCACAATCGCCTCGGCGATGGGGCGCGTTCCGATGATCGTGAGCGGCAGTGCCTGCAATGTACGCACCAGCCTCTCCCGTTCCTTCGCCGATGTTTGCCCAACAACACGCTCCGGCGAAAGCTGCGCCGCATTCAGAACAATATCGATCAGCCGCTTTGGCAGGAGATCGACCATACCATTGTGGAGCTGCTTCTGCTCGTACGCCGTGAAGTCTCGATCCACACGCTCCCGCAGCTTCTCATGCGAAAGAGCGGGTTTTAGGTTCAGCTTTAGTTCCAGTGTCTGCTCCCCCGCCGCGAAAAATTCAGAAGCGCGGCGACTCAGCTGCAAAATGATTGGTCCCGAAACACCAAAATGCGTAAACAACATCTCGCCGAAGAAGTCCTGCTCCTTTTTTCCCGCACAATAAAGTCCCGCACGCACATTCCGCAGCGCAAGCCCCTGCACATCCCTTACCCACGTTTCCTTCGTCACAAGGGGGACAAGCGCAGGGAAAATCGGCGTAACCGTATGCCCCGCCGCACGCGCAAGGGCGTACCCGTCCCCCGTCGATCCCGTCGCCGGATAGGAGGCACCGCCCGTCGCGAGAATCACGGCAGCTGCATCCAACCGCGTGCCGTCCTGCAGCTGTACGCCGCACACGGTGTGATCTTTGATGATAAGTTCGCGTACCGCCGCATTCGTGCGGATCTCCACATTCTGATCATGCAGATGGCGCAGAACGGCATCCACCACATCGGCAGCACGGTCACTCTGCGGAAAGACACGATTGCCGCGCTCAGTCTTCAGCGGAACGCCCAGCCGCTCAAAAAAAGCAATTACGTCCGCATTGTCAAACGCACGCAGACTGCTGTTGAGAAATCTCCCATTCCCCACAATGTTTTTGATGATGTCAGGAATCTCATCGGCGCTTGTGACGTTGCAGCGCCCCTTGCCCGTAATCATCATCTTGCGCCCGACGCGTCCCATCTTTTCGAGGAGCAGGACGCTCCCGCCGCACTCCGCCGCCGCCGCTGCCGCCATCATGCCCGCAGGCCCCGCGCCCACCACGATGATCCGCTTCACTCTCTCGTACCCCCGCAATCTTCCGAAGCTCCTCGATCTCCGCTCCCGTCAAGTGCCTGTATGCACCGCAGGCAAGACCACGCAGCGTGAGCTGCGCAAAACGAACGCGCCGGAGCGCCGTGACCTGACAGCCAATGGCAGCAAACATACGGCGCACCTGCCGATTGCGCCCCTCATGGATGATCGTTTCAACCACGGTGCTCCCCTCCTCCGCGCGCAGAACGCGCAGACGTGCCGGAGCCGTCCTGCCGTCCGCAAGGAGGATCCCACGACGCAGCTGCATCAGTCCCTCCGCAGTGACTTCGCCAACGACCTCCGCATGGTAGACCTTCGCGATCTCATAGCGCGGATGGAGCAGCCCCTGTGTCAGCGCGCCGTCATTCGTGATGAGGAGCAGCCCCTCCGTATCGGCATCCAATCGCCCCACGGGGTAGAGCCGCGCAGGGAGATCCGGCAGAAGATCGAGCACGGTCTTACGCCCCCGATCATCGTGCGCCGTCGAAAGATAGCCGCGCGGCTTGTTGAGAAGAAGATAAAACCGCTTTTCTTCTGCCTGTATACGCTTACCGTCGACGGCTATGACATGATGTGCGGCATCATATTTCGACCCGAGTGCAGTCACAACCGTGCCATCGACCGTAACCCGCCCCGCCTGAATCATCTCCTCAGCAGCACGGCGCGATGCCACCCCCGCATGGCTGAGGATCTTCTGCAATCGTTCTTCCATGTCTCTCCCTATCGAATTTTTACGGCACTTTCCCCCATAAGCTGTGTGAGTTCCCGCCGTACCGCCGCAGAGCCGTCAATCCAATGGCGCGTCTCAAGCTGCCGCCATCGTCCGTCACTCCGAACGTAGACGGGATGCTCCCCATGATGGGCGGCAAAAAGCGTCCGCATCTCATTCCACAGCGCACGACGGTCAGTGTCACGCGGCGGAATCAGATAAAAGGAGGCACGATACTCGCTCATACGCCAGATCTCATCCGCAAGCAGCTTCGGCTCATCGCCCGTCGTATCGACACGCCCCTGCACCACAATGATACGATCCTGCTCCAAATCGGACACATGTGCATAGAACACGCGCGGGAACACCGTGACCTCGATCTTTCCGCTGAAATCCTCGATTTCGGCAAAGAGCATGGTATCGCCCTTCTTCGTCGTAAAGCGCTTCGTGCTTGTGAGTATGCCGCCAATGCGTACAAGCTGCCGATCCTTACGTACGGCATGCGGAATCTCGCCGATGGAGCACAACGCAGAGAGCGTTTCGCGGTAATCGTCGAGCGGATGCCCCGTAATGTAGAACCCCGTCGCCTCCTTTTCCCATGCCAGACGTTCACGTGCCGTGCTCGGCGGAACGTCCTCCGCAATGCGAATCTGCTGAACCTCCTCCATCGTTTCCTCGCCAAAAAGCCCGCCCTGCCCGCTCAGTAGGTCACGCTGTCGCCGTGCCGCATCCTGTATTGCCGCATCAAGCGCGGCAAGCATTTGGTTGCGCTCCATGCCAATGCTGTCAAATGCACCGCATTTGATAAGGCTCTCAATCGTACGCTTGTTGACCGTCCGCAAATCAACGCGCACGCAAAAGTCCACGAGTGAGCGAAACTTTCCGCCCTCCGTTCGTACACGCTCCATGCTCACGATAGCATTTTCACCGACATTGCGAACGGCAGCAAGCCCAAACCGGATCGCACCGTCCTCGATACGAAAGGAAGCCGTACTCGAATTGATATCCGGCGGCAGGATCTTGATGCCCATCCGGCGGCAAAGCTGGATGTAGACAGGGATCTTGTCCGTCTTATCCATGATGCTCGTCAAGACACCCGCCATAAACTCTACAGGGTAATGCGCCTTAAGGTACGCTGTCTGCCACGCAAGGAGTGCATAGGCGGCACTGTGAGACTTGTTGAAGCCATAGTCCGCAAAATGTGTCAGAAGATCGAAGATGTGATTGGCAAGTGCTGCCTCAATCCCGTTCTTTTCACAGCCCTGCAAGAAGATTTCCTTCTGCGCCATCAGGAGATCATGCTTCTTCTTCCCCATGGCACGGCGCAGCAGATCTGCCTGACCGAGGCTGAATCCGGCGAGCACCTGAACAATCTGCATGACCTGCTCCTGATAGAGCACAACGCCGAACGTTTCCTTCAGAATTGGTTCGAGCAGGGGGTGCATATAGACGACCTCTTTTTTCCCGTGCAGGCCGTCGATGAAGTCCGCCACCATGCCGCTGCCCAAGGGCCCCGGCCGATAGAGTGCGACCGTCGGAATGAGATCGACAAACCCTTGCGGCTGAATGTCCTTGACGAGATTTGTCATGCCCGCAGACTCCATCTGGAACACAGCCCCCGTATCCCCATCACATAGCATTCGTGCTGTTTTCTCATCGATCAGAGGAATCTGATCGACATCGAGGTCAATGCCATGCGAAACACGTATATGGTTCACTGTATCCGAAATGATGGTGAGTGTACGCAGCCCCAGAAAGTCCATCTTGAGGAGTCCCAATGCCTCCACATCGTCCTTATCGAACTCTGTGACAAGTGTGCCCTCGGAAACCCAGACAGGTACTTGGCTCGCAAGCGGATTTTTCGCAATCACCACACCAGCCGCATGGATGGAGATATTGCGCGGCAGCCCCTCAATCCTGCGCGCGAGATCAATCACTCTGCGAACACTCTCATCCCCGTCATAGATTCGCCGAAAATCCGCCGACTCCTTGAGCGCACGGTCGAGGGTGATGTTCAGCTCCGTTGGAATGAGCTTGGTGATGTTTGAAACCTCACCGAACGACATTTCGAGTACGCGCCCGACGTCGCGAATCGCGCCCTTTGCCCCCATTGTACCAAACGTGGCAATCTGCGCGATATGATCCTCACCGTAGCGCTCCTTGACATACGAAATCACCCGTCCGCGATTGATATCGTCAAAGTCGATATCAATATCCGGCATGGACACGCGTTCGGGGTTGAGGAAGCGCTCAAAGAGAAGTGCATACGGCAGAGGGTCGATATTCGTGATCCCCAAGAGATATGCGACAATGCTGCCGGCTCCGGAGCCGCGCCCGGGACCGACAGCGACGCCGTGCTCACGCGCATAGGCAATAAAGTCCCACACGATAAGAAAGTAGCTGGCGTATCCCATGCCATGAATCACGTCAAGCTCGTAGTCCATCCGCGCGCGAATTTCCTCCGTCACATTCGGATAGCGCACAGAGATGCGCTCCTCACAGAGCGCACGCAAATAGTCATCATCGGTCGCAAAGTTCTCCGGTATGGGATAGAACGGGAGCTGAAGTTCACCAAAGGTAAAGTTCACCTGACAGCGCTCGGCGATCTTTGCCGTATTTTCGATTGCGCCCGGATAGTCCGCAAAAAGAGCCGTCATCTCCGCCTCTGATTTCAGATAGTAGTCAGGGCCGGAGAAGCGCATACGGTCAGGATCGTTGATCGTTCTCCCCGTCTGCACACAGAGGAGAATGTCATGAAACTCGCTGTCATCTGCATGGACGTAGTGAACATCATTCGTTGCGACGAGACCAATGCCATGTTTTACTGCAAGATCGCGGAGCGCACGGTTGACCGTCTTTTCCTCGGGCAGTCCATGATCTTGAATCTCGAGAAAGAAATTTTTCTGTCCGAAAATCTCCACATATTCACAAATCAGTGCATCTGCCTTCGCATGGTTCCCCCGCAGAATTGCCTGCGGGATCTCCCCTGCCACACAGGCGGAGAGTGCAATGAGGCCCTCATGGTATTTGCGCAGCAATTCCTTATCAACGCGCGGCTTATAATAATATCCCTCGGTATTCGCGAGGGATACAAGTTGAACCAGATTGCGATAGCCTGTTTCGTTTTCGGCAAGGAGAATCAGATGATAGTAGCGTGTGCCGTCAACCTCCGTACGTTCCTGCCGCATGCTGGGTGCCAGATAGACCTCACAGCCAATGATGGGATGAACGCCCTGTGCCTTTGCCTCTTTATAAAATCGGACTGCACCATACATGACACCATGATCGGTCATGGCAACAGCGTCCATACCAAGTTCTTTCGTACGCCGTACAAGTTCCTTGATCCGACTCGCACCGTCGAGCAGACTGTACTCCGTATGGACGTGCAGATGGGCAAATGACATATCGCTCCTCCCTTCTCGTATTAATGTGCGTGTTGTTTCTTATCCCAACGGATTGATCGCGCAATAATGCTCCCAGATCTCCTGATATGCTGTCTCAAGCTCCTCCATATACCCCTTCACATTCATCAGGGGAGAACGCCTCATATTGGCACGCAGCCCTGCATGATATGCCTCAAGCAGCTTCGGTGACTCCGCAAGCTGTACGGCACGGCGTACGTAGTTGATATCATTTTCGGCGACGAGTTCACGCACCCCTGCATTCGTCAGTATGGATGCGCCAAAACGAGCACCGTGCGTGCGGCCACGCAGCGAAATAACAGGAACGCCCATATAGAGCGCCTCACACGTCGTCAGTCCGCCGTTGTATGGTGCGGTATCGAGTGCAATGTCGATGTCCCGATACTGCTCAAGGTAGTCTGGGCTATACGGACGGAACTCCACACGCGAAAGGTCATAATTCAGCATAGAAAGCCGCTTTTTCGCAAAATTGATGCCTGAATCAATGCTGGCAATCTTTCCCTTTATGACGAGTTTTGATCCGCGAACAGCCTCTAGGATCCCACGCCAAAGGAGCAAAATCTCATCCGTGACCTTGGCAAAATTATTAAAGCTGCCAAACGTTACGTAGCCATTGCGTCGTACAGGCGGCTCATACCCTGCCTCGGGCATCGCACGAACCGCCTCCGGCACATAGCAGATATGGGAATGTGGAAGCCGTAGGAGCTGTTCGGTAAAACCTGCCTCCGCTTGCAGATCCCCCTTGGGGACACATACCTCATCCGATAGAAAATAGTCAATGACCCGAAGCCCCGTTGTATTTGTATATCCAATCCCGGAAATTTGGACAGGAGCCGGGCGATATGCCATAACAGGAAGTGCATTATCCTGTGAATGTCCAGACAAATCGACTAGTATGTCAATCTTATCCTCTGCGATCAGGCGTGCCGCCGTACGAGGCAGCCGTCCGCGCATATCACGCCACGTCACGCGGCGCGTCCGAAGTCGTTCCGTTACAGCATCGTTTCGCCCTGTTGCGTAACAAAACACCATGAATTGCTCGCCGTCAAAGTGGTGAAGCAGTGGAGAGAGGAAATACGAAACCGCGTGTTCTCGAAAGTCCGGTGATATATAACCAATGCGCAGCTTTTTCTGGGGCAATCGCTTGACATCGCCATGCGTATATGGCTGCACTGTCTGCATTTCATTGTAGATCTCTGCCTTGAGGCGTCCCTCTCTTGCCCCCAGATGCCGATAGTTGCACATGAAGAGATATTTGCTGTAGAACTCCGCTGCCTCATCTGTCTCATCCGCAAGACGGCTTGACATAAGGAGTTCATGCGCAGCCCCCTTTGTCTCCCCCGCTAAATAAAGTGCATCAGCGAGCCAGCCGCGTGCACGCTTCATCATTTGGTGATAGATGGCATACGAGGGATCCTCTACCCCCAGTACCTTCGCCTTGTATGTCAGCTCCTCAATGAGATCGGCGAGCAAGGGGATCTCGTCATTTAAACGAAATTCAAGTGCCGCAAGACCTGCCTGAACCATACGCGCACGGGGATGACGAGGAGACACACGCCGTACCTTCCCGGCGAGTTCCTCCGCCTCGTCAATCCGCCCACTATAGAGTGCCACTTCGGCATTGACCGCCATTGCATCGATATCCCCCGCCATGAGGCGGTCAACCTCTTTGGCACAGGCACGCATTCCCTTCAGATCACCATCCGCCGAGAATTTTGTCGCCAGCTTCAACCAGTTGATCTTCTCCTCTGCCGCATGTTCAGCCTTTGGCGGCTGCTCCTGCATAGATAAAAACCTCCTTTCCACAAGTATTTGGCTTAGACCTCAGGGTGCAATTCCGCCCCGTATTCGTGCAAAAACATCTTCTGATAGCGTTTGTATTCCGGCGCAAGCGGCTTTTCACGCGGACAATGAATACACCAAAAGTCCTCTTCCTGATTGGGTACAACCACCTTGTAGTTACGCCGCTGCATCTCCATACAAATCGACGTGTCGTACAGATGCCAACCCGTAAACAGATCCTCACGCCACGGCAGATCATACTGCGTCGCGAGAAAAAGTCCGTCCACCGCCTCTACATCAATGTATGCGCCGTCCGGTTCCATGCAGTGCGAATCCACCACGCTCTCAGGTTCACAATGATGAAGAACACGCCCGTACGTGCGCAGACCATCCCACCAGACCCCTGAGCGCGGCAAACTGCGACAGCCAATCACACCGACAAGCCCCACAGTCTCATCCCGAAAAATCGAAAGCAAATCTGCAATGAGGTTCTTGTTGACCACAAGCACATCCTGATGCAGGTAGACCTTGTATTTTGCGTCGGTCGTGCGTGCCCCTTCATTATAGCCGGCACACATGGAAACAGCACCGCGCACAGGAATATATTCCACCGACATTCCATTTGGAACATGCAGTGATTTCAAATACAAACAGCACTCATTGTACATATCCTCATCATTCACACAGGATATAAAGGCGACTGCCTTACTATCCAATGCATCAGTCATCGTCATCCCCCACAATCTCCGCATTCTCATTGATAAGCGTTTCATATAGCGACTGGTAGCATGCACGGTCAAACGAGTTAACACTTTCATCATGGCTCGACTTCAGCATGTCTGCAATAAAATCAATACGTTCTGGTGCTTCCTCCACAAGACGCTGATAAAAAGGTGCTGTATGTATGACAGTTTCTCTCGAAAAAGCAGCCAAATAGTCAGGAAAGACACCGAGGCAATCTACCATTTCCCATAGCTGATATACCGCATCTGACGCTGCTACCCCATATTCGACACGATGGATGAGCCGCGCCATCTGTGCACGCTCGGCAGACGTATACATAGATTTGAGCAGAGATAACTCAGGCATGGAGCGGTCGGCACGGACGAGATAAAACTCCGTCTCAAGATCGCCCTGACGATTGGCAAACCCCGCAGCAAGAAGCCTATCAAGCAGCTCTTGAGGCGCTGCTCGCTGCTGCACGCGAAAATAAACATTTTTATAAAATGAAGCATAGAGCAGACTCTCAAACTCAGGACGTGCAAAAAGGCGCGAAACATTGTAATAATGGCCTTCCATAAGATTCTGCAAAACAGACCAGTGTCGAATGTTGCGAAAGCTCGTGAGAAGAGATCCTGTCTCCTGTAAAAACATGGAAAATCCTGCGGCAATATCCTGCGGATTCTCCGATTGTTCTAACACAAGATCTGCAAGAATATAATCAAAATAACCACGCGTATAGGGGAGCGGCACCTGTAAATAATCTAAGATTTGCCAGTGT
>ERZ772967.375-NODE-375-length-37239-cov-3.932202_pt1 | contig 37239 bp, 53 predicted proteins | sample MGYA00511677_ERZ772967 | MGnify/ENA primary metagenome ERZ772967 (study PRJEB29015, sample SAMEA2737931) | human oral metagenome | biome: human oral; feature: human-associated habitat; material: dental | place: China | collected 2146 ...
ACAAAACCGCAGACAGTGCCGCCAAGTTTCTGACCGAACACCTGATTGATCCCTGTCCATACCTGATTGAGTGCGTTTACTCCGACAACGGTACGGAATACAAAGGCTCGGCCAACCATGCTTTCGGTGTAGCCTGTTATGAGAACGGGATTGGTCAAAAGTTTACCCGGGTTGCCCGTCCGCAGACCAACGGTAAGGTGGAACGGGTTATCTGAAGCGCGCCGAGATAAATCAGACGATTTTTTGAGAAAAATGAAACGCTCTTTTATTTCATAATGTGAAAGCTATTTTCAAATCCTGCCAATCTTAGGCAGGATTTTTTCTATAACGCGACGACACCGTCGATTTTTACCAATTGCAGATAACTAGCTCTCCACTTGTTTTTTGTGTTTTATCTCGACTAATAGAATATACCAGGTTCAGTTCGGTAATTCGGAAGCCTTTAAACAATTCACGGATATCTGGGTGGTCGTTGATAGAAAGCATGACTTTACCCTTACATTCGCGCATCATTTTAGCCAGCAGCTCATACTGATTCCAATCAAATGAGCGATCATAGCCTGCAGTTTGCCAATACGGTGGGTCTGCGTAGAAAAATGTATGTTCTCGGTCGTACCGTTGAAAACAACGCTCCCATGATTCATTTTCCACATATACGCCACTCAGTCGATTACGAGCAACTTGAAGTTTATCTGCAATTTGAGCTGCATTCCATGCCTTACCAGTTGTAGCTGTTCCAAAGTGCTGATCGCAAATTTTGCCTCCAAAGGCATTATGTTGCAGATAGAAAAAACGTGCGGCACGCTGAATATCGGTCATGCAGTCAGGAGGTGTTGATTGGAGTCTTGCAAATACTTCTCGGCTGGTTAGTGTCCATTGGAATTGGCGCACAAACTCATCAAAATGGTGCTGTACAACACGATATAGATTGATAAGTTGACCATTCAAGTCATTCAATACTTCAACTTTTGCTGGCTGTGGCCGCATAAAGAATAATGCTGCACCACCGGCAAACAGCTCAACGTAACAAGTATGCTCGGGAAACATGGGTAACAAATGTTTTGCCAAACGACGTTTGCCACCCATCCATGGGACGATAGGCAGAGGCTTTTGAGTCATAACTACTCCTTATATATAAGCATAGGTACTCAAAGGCACTCAGATTTGAATTACTCCGTTTTAAATTGATTCAGTAATTTGCAGCGCGGGCACTTAATTTCAAAGCAGCCACGGCCAACAGCCAAAAGTTTAAAACAATTTTTGCAACGGCATTTCATTTTCCACAGTTCCCTTATCGTTAGTGATAGAATCACCGTGCCTCGCGCGAGGTACGGTAAAAAAGGCTAACGCAGGTCTGGACTGCTGAGGCTGGCGCGGAGAACGGTGGTAGGACACCGCCGCGCAGCCGTTTCTCTTTTAACTGATTGAATCGCCCCATTCTTCGACATATAAGAAGACAGAGTAATCAACGTCAATCTTAGGCTTGTCATAATTAGTGCGAATTCTGACGCTACGGCCAGTTTTTACCCCAAAGTTATGATTGAGGAACAAGACGACCATCGTTTTATGTTCAAGAACCAGATATACCTTTGGATCATTGTAAGTATTCTTGAACTTAGCCTCCAACCATGTATATCCGCCATCTGCCCATAAATCTTGGGTCAAATGAATCTTTTCACATTTACGTAAACCGAGAAGTCTTCTGAGTTCTGCAATTTCAGAAGTAATACTGTTCTGCGTTGCCGATAGTGCCTGTAGGTCTTCAATTTTCTTCTGTAACGCAGCCAACTCCTCACTTTCTTCGGCTGCGGCTGCAGACTGCTTCGCAACTTCTAAGTCGGCCATTACTTTAGAAATTTTCAGATGTAGGGCTTCAATCTCATCACTGCCCTTGGCTGAATCAAACTGGATACGCAAGATCTCCAATTGACTCTTCAAAGCAGAAACTGTTGCATCAGACTCAACCAGTTTATTCAATGCCTTATCCAGTTCAGCCTTTTGTTTTGCAAGTTCCACCGCCTGTTCAGAAATATTCGCACTGCTACTTTCCAATAACTTCAGACGGCCTTCTAATGAACCAGCAGACTTAATTGCCGCTTGAGCAACGGCCAATTGTTCAGACAATGCTGCGATTTCAGAGCTTTCATCGGCTTCCTTAACGGCTACCTCAAGCTGCTGAATCTTGGCCAACAAACCGTCAATAACCGTAGAATCAGTTGTGCTACCAGCTGACGGCAACACAATAATTGCCTGACCGCTGACATCAACATTAACTGTCTCCGCAGTCGGCTCATCATCCGACAAATCAACAACAACATTCGTTACACTCGGTTTAACTTGAATCTCGCCTTGCAGATAGGTTTTAACCACATTCCCGCAAACCGCACGTAAGTCATAAGATGCACGGAGCCAGGTTAAACTACGGGTTAAGGCGGCCGGAAATAGTAATACAACCAAATTGTCCGCAACCTTGATTTCAGGACGAACTACCGAACCATCCCCGGCCACGATATCCATTTGAAAATGCGTCTGAGACAAATCCAACGGAGTTGATTCAGCGGTCAATCTCACCTTAAACAAGTGCGTGTCGCCGCGATAAAGAGTGAAGTTTTTTGTTTGCGGCTGCATTTCAGACGGCCTTTCTCAAGTCGACCGGCGAACATAACGACGGCTCGGCCACTCCCATTACTTCCCCGCACCATTCCGAGCAGAACCATTTATCTGCCGACTGCCTCAAAAAACGACGGAAAAACGATGTCACGCATAACACACCCAACAAATCATAGCGCTTGCCCTTAGTGTTTCTCCACAAAGAAAACAGACGCTCCATGACGATTTGTTGATTATCCAGCACAATCAAATCCCACTTTTCGGCAGGCAACGGCATCCGTTTGCAGCGCACACCGCTATCACGAAAAGATGATGAATAGCAATCAAAGAGGCCGTCTGAAAACGCTACTGATACGGCAATTTCGCAATGGGAATACGAGCTGCGCGTGGCACGGCGGATAATCCAATCGATCAGCCGCAAGGCCAAAGTCTTGGGCATGCGGCCTGATTTATGCCCTTTGTACAAGGCCAGATAGATTCCTCCCATCAGATAAACTCCGGTAAGGTAAATGTAATCTCAATTTTTTTCAAATCCGCTTGGCTTTCGGCCGCCTCAATCTTGCTTTGCAGGGCTTGGCGTTGCCCAGCAACATGGGCAGTCAGCGAGCTGTAGGCATTGGCTTTACGCAAAGCGGCCGCGCGCAGTTTATCCAAATCAAAGCCGCGCGCGGCGGCGATGGCGGCTAATATGGGCGTTTTCGTTTCAGAGTTGGCATGCCACGCCTGCGCTTCGGCAGCTTGCAGCGGCCATGTCGCAACTTCAAACTCGGGCGTTTTGTTGAGTTCAACCGCACGGCTGACAAACTCTTGCGCGGTGCGGTTGATTTCGGCCAGTTTTTCAGCTTTGGCTTTTTCCAAGGCCTGCGCTTTGATTTCGGCGGTGCGTTCGCGATTTTCCACCCATGATCCATTTTGCCATTCGTGCGCTTCGCTTGGACGTGGTTCAAGGGTCAGAGTGTCTGAAAGCGCGCCCACGGCATCAATCATAAAGGGCGAACCATCGGCGGTGCGGTAGGCGGTTTGTCCGCGAAAATCGGGCAAATACTCCCAGTTGGAGCCATTCCATCGAGCGGCGTGGCCTGAGGTAATTTCGGGTGGGTTGGTATCAATGCAGCCGGCGGGAATCAGATAGCTTCCATCACGTGCCATGATGTCTAGATCGGCTGTGGTTTGGCCGATGTAGAGATGGTCGGCATCAAGTTGGCAAACGGGTTTTGTCCATTGAATGTTTTGGGTCATTTTTTCTACCTTTCTAAACGGTTTAAGGCGGCTTATGCTTTAATGCATGCCAACAGGGCGATATTACGCGGTCGGGTTTCAACCCCGCCCGTGTATGATGTATAGGGGTAAGCATTATCGTTATCTACCCCGCCACTAGATCCCACCCCCGTCCCCGCATACCCTTCAGGCGGGGAATACGAATTTGGGGTTTCTCCGAAATAACTGATATGGCGATGGCTTTTTAATTCATCTCCCTGCCATGAGCCTAAGGCACGATTTCTATCAATGGCTCTGTCGTCATCCCATGAGCGGATGAACTCGCCTCGCAGGTCGGGCAGGTTAAATGTAGTTCGTCCGTCGCCTGCGCCATAAGTGGTGCCGATGAGGGCGAATAGGTTGGCATAGACGGTGCGCGACACTGCTGCGCCGTTTGCTTTGAGCCAGCCGAAGGGGACGGTGGTATGGGCAAAATAGGCGATTGCGCCTGTCGGGACGCCGACGTTAAAGGTTTGGGTGTCTACTTTGGCGACCAGTCCGGGCGTATCCCAGCCAATAGCAATCTGATGCGCTGCGCCGCCTAGGCCGATTGCGCCTCCGCGCTTGATTGAGTTGTCAAACGCCTTATTGAGCGCAAACGATGACGGTACAGTTGCAACCGTGTAGTCATCGGGGTTGTGGCTTACTTTTCGGGCAGTAATAATGTCTGACCCGTCGTACTGGAGCGTGCCATCATTCTTAAGCTGTATGCCCTTGTTTGTCTTTTTATTGCGGATGTAGCCGCCAGTGGCATCAGCGCCGATGTGCAGATAATTATTTGCGTCAAACAATGCTTTGCTGTCGGATACGGTGATGCTTTTGTAAAAATTGGGGTCGTCCATGCGGGCTTTTACCCTGCCCAGCTCGTCATAGAGCCAGCGTGTACGGTTTGCCAGCTCCCGTGTCGGGCGGTTGTCGATACCGTTAGGGCCGCCCTGTACAGGGTCGGAGGTCTCCCATTGGTAAATGCCCGCCTCCCAGCGGCTCATCTCGCTTAAATTTGCCATCTATGCTGTCCCTCGATTAAACGTGCCGTCCCTTAATGCTTGTCCGTTGTGCCTCAAGGAGACGTGTTGGTAATCCAATGCCGCCAAAACACATCGGGCAGGTGCAAACGCCCGCAATGTGCGCCTCAGCAAGGCTGCCTGATCGTTGGTAATGGTATTGGTCATAATGATGCGGTAATGCGCCCAACGATCTGTATGACCGTGTGTATAAATACCGTCACGGTGGATTTCGCCGTTGTGCAGCTTATTGCTTAAGCCCTCGACGATCTCGACCTCGCCGAACCCGAGACGGCGCACAATCTCGCGTATTGCCCAGGGTGTGCCTTTGTACCTGTGGAGCTGGTAGGCACCCTTGATGAGTTTGCGGCGGGGTTCATCGCTCTCGGCAAGCCAATAGCCGTCATCGCCCAATATGCTTCGACTCTCCGCCAACAGTTCCAAATGTTCGGGCGCGACCAGCTCAGTCAAACGCGGCATCAGCTTGACCGCGTCAATGTCGCTCATCCTCAAGCCTAAATCAGCCAGCATCCGATAACGTTGATCGCGCTCGATAACGGAGGCATAACTCAGTGTTGCCATTGTTGCTACCCCTCTGCCGTTTCGGACGATGCTCGGATATTGACGGACGTACATCTTGCCCATTGGTCGGGTGTGACGACGGTTAGGGTCGGTTTTTTAAGGACTACGTTATAAACGCCAGCGACTTTTAAAACTGTTTGGATGTCTAAAGGCACAATATCCATGCCCAATTTTTCGCTTCGCGTTACTTCATACTCCGCCCATGCTTGTTTTGCTGCCGCCAAAACCTCGGCAGCATTAACCCCGGTATACAAAACCAGCTCTGCGTCCAGTGTATAGTCGATTGCTGCCGGAGCAGTTACGGTTACCGTGTCGCAAAGCGGACGGACGCGTTCTCCGGACAAAAACCTTTGCACCTGGCTCACCAACTCCGAAGACGGCAACCCGTTTTTGGTTAATAGCGTTACCCTTACTTGCCCCCCTATCGGGAGGCCGTCCGACCCCGTTAAATTGCCCACATGCACGTCGCAAATAGCAGGGCTGACACGGCGGGTAAAATAGTCATAAGCCCCGACAGGGCCTGCAACGCTAAAGCTTTCGGGGGCAAGCAGGATGCGTTGGCGGTATGCCTCATCAGATTCTTCCGCCGCGCCGCCCGTCGGCACAGTAGTGTTGACGGCTGTAACGCCGTCAATCAGATTGATAAGCGTATTAACCTGCCCTGGGGCAAAACCATTACCGGACACGCCGGTTTGGAGGCAGATAGCCTCTAAATCCAAAGTACGGCTCGACGGCGAGAGCGTGCCGGATGCAACCGTCCGAAACACGGTCGCCCCGGCGGCCACTTGAGTGCCTTGTGCAATCAAAACAGGCTCCGCTTTGGCGGCAGCCAACGTAAAACGGATGGTGCATCGGGCGGCGGAGGCCTCAAGCCGCGGGGTGTTGACGTCATCGCCGCACAAATCCAGCATCAGCCCCGTTGCAAAACGCGGGTGCTGCTGTCGGTAGGCCTCATTGACCGCTTTGCGCACCAAAGTCTCACGATAGGCATAGGTGTTGATGAGCAGACGCTCGATGTGGGCGGGTTGCAGGGTTTTACCGCTGCGGGACTCATAATCTGTAATGGTTTGCGCCAAAATTTCAGCCAGGTCGTCCGGAACCGCCTTAATCTCGTCCCGATTGAGTTTGCTCAAATCCATGCCGCCTGCTCCAATCTGATGTCTGTGCTACGAATCTCGCCCGCCACCTCATCCGCAACGCGCCAATAAACCGTCATCGTCAGATGCGGTGCAGCCCCGCCGAAAATAATGTCTTCGACTACTACCCGCTTTTCCCACGTCTGTATTGCCAACATGGTTGAGCGGACGACATTCGGGATAAACACGTCTTCTGGCGTGTCCAGCCATTTGTAATGGTCGGAGCCAAAATCAGGACGGGTAACGTCCGCACCTTTGCGGGTGGACAGGATATTGCGGATACATTGGTCGATGTCGTCCGCGCCCTGAACCACGCCCGAGCCTTCGGGCGCGAGCTGCCAGTGTTTCGAGATAGGTGCGGCGTAGAACATCAAAAAATCCCTGTATCGCTTATAGATACAGGGATTGTAGAGAAGGCCGTCTGAAACGCCTTTTAATGCGGTTTAATGATTTTTAGGCCCACCGGTTTGCCCGCCGGAATCGCCGTCATGGATGTGCTTGCCGATATTGATGCCGTTGACGATAAGTTCGCCGGTGATGTTGACTGTACCTTTGATATTTGCCGCTGCACCGCCGCCGGCATTGCTGGCCGCCAAACCTGCGGTATAGGTTAACAGCCCGTTTACCGTCGCATTACCCGTGATTTCGGTATGCGGGGATTGGATATCCACCTTCTGTGCCGCTTTGATTTTGACTTTGCCCGGCGTCTCAACGACCACCTCTCCGCTGCGGCGGTCGTGCGAGATGACTGTGCCGTTGGTAAACCGTTTGACCCATTTGTTTTGGTCGGATACCGGCGGTTTGTCTGCGGCATTGTAAATCGCGCCGATAACGCAGCCGTTTTCGCCCCGCGCATCCAGCAGGCAGACAACCAGCTCGCCCACATCGGGGAGGCTATAAAAACGGTTGCCGCCCGCCGCCGGTGTCGCCATCGGCAGCCAATCGGTTTCCATGTCGTCGAGTACGGGGATTTTTACCCGCAAACTGTGCGCCGCCGCATCAATCGCCGATACAATGCCAAATTGCATCGTTGCCGTAAAATCATGGGTTTGCATTATTTTTCTCCTCGTCTGCGGCATACTCCGTCATTTTGATCTCCAATTCGGTCGTCCATCCGCCGTGGCGTGTGAAATCATGTCTTGATTGCTTAACCAGATATTTACCTGAGAACTTTCCAAATCCTTTAAGCCGTACCATTTGACCTGCCACCAACAGCGCATTGCCAACCAGTGTAACGGTACCCGCACATTGGTCGTCCTGCGCATCCGCCAATTTGGCATCTGCCCTGGCATTTAATTGCGCCGCGCTCTCACCCTTATTCGGCACGATACGCAATGTATCGCCCGTACTGCCGTGTTTGGCTTTGCCGCGTCTTGATTTACTACTGCGGCTGGCCGACACGGTCTGTTTAGATTTTGGGTCATAACCTTTGACATCTACTTTAGACGGGACCCCCTTAATCAAATCGCGCAGGCGGATACGGATGATGTCTTCTGGCAGCAATACGGCAACGGCAGGACGCTGTTTTAGTTCGGCATTATCGGCAAAGACCAGCTTATTTTCGACAATTTTAAAGCTGTGGCCATACTCCTGCGCCAAACGTGCTAAAAACTCAATATCACGCTCTTGGTACTGCGTAACACGTTTGATGGGGATGTTTTTGACCGTACCCGTTACCTCCAGCCTCAAACGGCCTGCCACCTGACGGACAATGGCGGCCAAAGTTGTATTTTCATACGCCTTGCCGCGCAAAGTGCGGCTGGACTTGGTAATCCCGGTCGATAGGGCCTTCAGGCTGACCGTCGACGGCGGATGGTTGTATTCAATCTCGGCAATCTCAAATTTGCCGAAAGAGACCAGCCCGGTAAATTGGTCGCCCAGGCTCAAAGACAAAGCATCGCCCTGTTCGGGATACCAATTACGCAGCCAGCGTCCGTCCGTATCCTCAAAATCGACCTGCAATTCGTCCGACTGCCCCTCAAGGTAATCGGTATAGCTGAACGAAATCAGATAAGGCGCGACGTCTGCCGTTATATCCTTGTCTTCGTAAGACAGGACGAAATCAGGCATGGTAACCGGATGGGTACTGCCTCCGCCGTCGAGGCCTTTTGATTTTAAAAACGCGCCTAACGCATCCACGGCGGCAGCTCCTCTTGGTTGTTCTTCGGTTTGGTTTCAAGGACGGGGACAAAGACCGTCAGGCCGCCCGTAAACTCCTCCGCCAACGGCAAGTGCGGATTGGCCGCAATCAGGCTGTCAATCAACAGCGCGTTGCCGTAATGCTTGTGCGCGATTAAGTCCCAACGGTCGCCGTCTTGGGTGGTGTAGCGTATTACCGCACTCATTACTTATCCTTCCTTGCCGCCAGCCAGCCGGTCAAAGTCTGGGTGGCGGCAGAGCCGTTTGCCAGCGCATCCGATGCTTCGGCCACGCCGTTTCCGACCGCATCCAGCCAGCCGCCGACGGAGCCGCTCTCATACCCGGCACGCAATGCGCCGACGGCACCGCCCAGCCTGTTGGCCGCTTGCCCTGCCTGTAATGCAAACTCAGCCGCGCCTTTCAGATCGCCGAAAACCGCCGTTACTTCCGGCAAGGCATTGAGCCGGCCCAAAGTGCCGCCGCCGATATTGAGCGCGTCCCCCAACAGATTTAATGCCCCTGACGGGTCGTTTTTCAGATTTTTGGCAGCCTGTATCAGATTCTGCATATCGCTGATACCCGCCTCGGCCGCTCGGTAAATTTTCACTCCTTTTTCAACCGCCGAAATCAATTTGCCCGCTTTTGCCTGCACGCTCTCCGGCAATAAGGACAGGAGAGGATTTTGCCCGCCCGACTTGACTGCCGGGGTCGGGAGCGGGTTATTCGGGTCGCCGACAAACTGGGTCAGCTCTACATCCAATTCACGCGCCGCCGTCCGGCCTTGCGCGTCCTGAATTAACGTGCGCTCCGTCAGCCGCTCAAGCACAAACCATCCGACAAACCGGCCGCTGCCGTAAACCAAAGACACCGCCTGCTGCGCTTCCAAAGCCGACAGCAGCCCCTTATAAGCTGTATCGGGATTACCCAGCCGCCAATGCAGTTTGAGTGAAAAACGCAGTGTCGTCAGTTCGTTTTGCAAGGCCTGCAGGCGCGGACGGCCTTTCAAGACCTCATGCTTGGCAAAGTTTGCCGAATGTTCCGCCTCAAGCGATGTAAAGCTGTTTAAAAGCTCAAAGCGTACCTCGCCCAACATCGCATACATCAATAAGCCCTCCGTGCTTTGTCGTCCATCATGCGGCGAAACATTGCCTCAAATTCACGCAAACCGATTTGCAGTGCAGCCTCAATCTGCGGAGGATTACCGCCCGGCGCATTGATGGTCGGATTAAAATGGATGGTCACACCACCAGGGGCGGACGCAGCCTGCCGTGCCTGCTCGAAATCTGCACGATGACCGGATAGACGCGCAGCAACATCAGCACGTAACTGACCGACACGGTTCGTAAAACTGTCTTTCAGACGGCCTGCCCATGTGCCGATAGTACCGATTGGCCGGCTGGCCGTACGGCGGATACCGATATCCAAACCTTGGGTGATAAAGCCGCCAAAACGACGGAATTCACGGCTTGGAGAATGGATATCCATTACCGCTTGGAATTTAGCCTTAATCGAATTACCGATAGAGGTAATCGTGTCATATACTAAAGCTGCTGCTGATTTAATACCGTTAACCAAACCGCCTATCAGCATTCTGCCGAAACCGCTGAATTTCTCGGGTAGTTCGATACCGAACCAAGACAGGACACTGCGGAATGCGGAATAAAACGCACCCAGCGGCGACCAGTTCAGAATCAGACCGAGTATTCCTTTCAGACCTCCGTCAAAAGCGGTTTTCATTTCAGTGATTTTGTTGCCGACCCAGCCGACGATTGCTGTGATTTTCTCGCCTATCCACAAACCTACCGATTGGCCGAAACTGCGTGCCCCGCCTTCGGCAACTTGAGTGGTGCTGAAAAAATCTCCAAAGAAATCCAATAGCGGCTGAACCAGCGGCCTGACCGTATCCCACAAACCGCCCAAGACGGAGGAAACGGCAGCTACAACCGGTGCAATTGCAGTAACCAAAGCATTGAAAGCTGGCCTCAACGGCTCTAATCCTTTCAACAGCCCATCCCACAGCCCGGCAAAAAAAGCCTTAATTGGATTCCACGCCTTGTAAATTGTCCATCCAACCAGAGCAAGTGCGCCGACGGCCAAAACCAGCGGCCACATTGCTACCAGTGAAGACAGGCTGAAACCGAGCAGGGCGGCTCTTGCCGCCCCCAATGCACGCATGACTACTCCCAGCCGACCAGGCAATACGCCCAACCCCAATCCGCTTTGCATCACCGTCTGGGTCAAAACCGCCGTCGCCTTCAAAGAGAGCAGGCCGCTTTTTAAGGCCAAATAAGTCGCACGCGACCGGTTGGCAACGACCATTACGCCAAACATACCGACTTTAAAAGCCAAAAGCGATGCCGCCGTACCAATAATCCCTTTCGTCAATACGGGATGTTTCTCTGCCCAGTCCGAGACAGTGTTGGCAATTCTGATGCCCTTATTCAAAAAGTCATTCACGGCAGGCAGGACCATCGCACCCAACTGTATGCCGAGTTCCGACAGCCCATTTTTGAAAAGCTGGATTTGATTGGCGGTCGTTGCCGAACGGTTGGCAAACTCACGTTGCATCGACCCGAGATATTTCAAATTGCCCGAAGCATCGCGTTCTTCCAGCAATGCAAGTTGACGATTGTACTCGCCGATGTTGTTGGCGAGCATCATGGCGTCGTCGGCATAGTTCCTGCCGAACAACTCCAGCAGCATGGGGAATTGTTCCGCTTTCGGCAACTGCTTGACCCTAGCCAACAGGTTCAGCATCGCACCGTTGGCATCTTTGTCCATCGCAGTGGCAAATTCCTTAGTCGTCAAGCCCAGTTCTGCTAGCTCTTTTTTCGCACCACCCGCCTTCATCACCGACATCGAAGTAATCATGCCCTTCATTGCCTGCGCCGCGAGTTCGGGGGCTTTACCCATACTCAGGAAGGTGCTGCCCAATGCCGCACCTTGGTTTTCCGTCATACCCAACTGCTTGATGTCACTGCCGACACGGGTCAGGACGTTGACAATATCCGCCGCTTTGGAGTTTGCATTGTCCGAAAGGTGGTTGATGGCGTCACCCAATATGCCGATTTTAGAAATCGGTATCTGCAAGACGTTGGACAGTGTTGCCATAGATTCGCCTGCCTGTCCTGCCGCCATATCGAATGCCACCCCCATTTTGGCGGCATCTTCGGCAAAGCCCGTCAGGTGTTCCCGAGCAACTCCGGACTGCCCACCTGCGGCAACGATGGCAGCAATTTCCTTGCCCGCCATAGGAATCTTGCGGGTCATTTTCAAAATGTCCCGTTCCATCTCCTTGAATTGCTGCGGTGTATCGAAATCGACCACCTTTTTCACATCCGCCATTGCCGATTCAAATTCAATCGACATCTTGACGGGCAGAATCAGAGTACCTGCGGCAACAAGTGCGCCCTGCCATTGCCCTTTAATGTCCGCCCATTGGTTGCTGACAGCTGCTCTTTGGGCACGGACAGTATTGAGCTTTTCATATTGGCGGGTCAACTTAGCAACGGAATGACCGATTCTTTCGTATTCCTGCCATAACTGCTTGGCAGATGATACGCTCAAACGACTCTTGTTCCGCTCCAATACCCTTCCCAATTCCTTCTGACGTTCGGACAAGGCATTCGTCGTCATTTTCAGCGTCTTCATCGCCTTGCCGATATGGGTCAAACCCGACAAAGCCCCGCCGACAACGGCGGAAACACTGATTGATATACCTAAATCGCTTGCCATATGGTAATATCCTGAAAAATCTGCAAAGAAGGGATGAAAAGATGAATGGAGGATTTGTTATTGCCGCATTGGCATTCGTTTTATTGATGGCAGGCGGTTTTCCCCTGCTTCTGTTGGGATTGGTACTGTATTTGGCATGGTTTGCTTGGGTAGTGTTCCGCAAAGAGCCTGAAGAGCCGTCAAACGGTTGGTGTCGCGATTTGCAGCGCGAAATCGAAGAAGAACGCCGACACCAAATCTGAATTACATTCCCCTCCGATAACCCGCCTTCATTTGGCGGATTGCTTCTTTCTGCCAGTCTTCAAATTCGTCCAACGGCAGCGTATAAACCTCATCCACGCCCCAACCGAACCACCATGCCAAATCAGCAGCGGCAGATAGCAACTGCCGCTGCGCTTCAGCCTTTGAAAGAGGTGGACTATTTGTCTTGGTCGGATTCCGTGAATCGGCGAAACGTCTCCTGCATCTGCTTCCAATCCGCCAAATCCAAGCAATCCAAGTCTTCAGGAATCATGCCTGTCATGCGGGCAAACAGGGCCAGTTCCTGTTCCGCCTCATTCGTCAGATGCGAGACGGCGCGCAAATCGCCCACGCACAGACGGCGGACGGTTACCTGATCCAACATCTGACCCGTCGCCAGTCTGACCGGATATTTCAGTTTCACAACGGTATTTACACCCAAATCTTCTTGCAACTGCTTGGCTTCATTCATTTTCTATCTCCAAAACGTTTATAAAAATAAAAAATCACCGTATCGGTAAAGATACGGTGATTGTGTCAAAGGTCGTCTGAAACGGCTTTTAATCCGATTTAAAGATTAAGCGCCAATGTTTTTACGCATTTGGCTCAAAACGTCCTGACCGTCCACGCGGTAGATGTTTTTGAGCGCGTTGTAATACAGCACTTCTCGACCGCCGACGACTTGGCGGACTTCTGTCGCCTGGTAGGTTGAGCTAAATTCCGCCTTTTCCTTCGGCTTGTAACCGCCCAAGGCGTTTTTTGAAAACATCGCCGTTACCGTAGTTACGATGGGGACTTCTTCCGCCAAACCTGCCGCATTGAAGGTTTGCAGGTTGCCGCGCACCATCAGTTGCACGGCCTTGAATGGGTTGGATGCCTTCTTAGCCACTTCAGGATAAAAGCTGTTCCAAGTAACTTCGCCTTCCAGTGCTTCGACGCCGTTTGGCAGCTTAATCGTGCCAACCATACCCAAACCGGTAAAGTCGTCCTGGCCAAACTCAAACTCAGGCAATTTAAATTCGGATGCATTACCCAAAAGGCTGTTGCCGTCGATATAGATGTTGGCATTGTAGATTGCATTGATTGCAGACATATTTCTTCCTTTTCAGACGACCTTAGTTAGCCGATACCAAATTGATAAGATACTTGCGGGTCATCACGCTGGTATTGGTAATACGCTCGGCCGGCAGTTTCGGCGTGTAGTCGTAAACGATGGGGACCTGACCTTTGCTAAACGCATCAACCAAATCGTACTCATAGTCCAAATCCACCGAGAAGCCCACAATAGATTTAAGCGTAGACATATAGGTGCGGGCGCTCTCAAGTAGGCTGTCAATCAAGGCATTCGGATCGTCTGCATCAATCGGTTTATCAACATACTGCAACTCTAAACGACGGATAGACTCGTCAATAATGTCGCCGGTACGTTGCGCCACTTCGAAATTTTTAATATGCGATGTAGTCGGGAAGCAGGCAAGGCGGTTACCCCACATACGATAGCCCGTACCATAGCTGTTGAATACAGTCGTAATACCTTTTTCATTCAGACGGTTGGTTTCGGACTGTGGATCGTCCGCACGAGCGGTCAGACCGATTTCTACACCCGTTACGCCCAAGAGCTCGCGGTTGGAGATGCTGAACCAGTAGCCCTGTTCCACATCGGTTTTCATTCGCAGACCTGCCGCATGGGTGGCAAGGTTTTCAAGACCGAGTAAGCCGACGACGTGTGGATAAAAGAGTTGGCAGCGGTCGGACGATGTCTGAAAATTAATCGTACCCAACGGACCACGACCTTCGAGAGCCTTGCTCAAATTTGTACCTTGTGGAGCCGTCACATAAGCGATAGCTTTCAGCTTGCCCGCAATGACTTCCATCGCTGCGCGCACATTGGCATGGCGATCAAAATCAGGCGCAATAATGATTTTGGCGTCCGCGCCTTGGCGGTTAAAGCCTTCGGTCAACAGATCCAGCCCCGTGCGCTTGCCGGTGGCGGCTATATAAGCACCAATGATGTCAGCTGCCGTAACCTTGGTCGGGTCGGTGTAGGTGTAGCTGATTTTGGGCGAGGTCGGTTTGGTTTTGTAGGTAATTTCACCCGTCAGCGTGTTGATGGTGTAGTGCGTGTTTTCGGTCAGCGTATTGCCGCCGTCCGTCAGTGTGTAGCCGCTTTGCAGAGCAGGCTTGGCAGTTTTGGCTGTCAAGGTGTCAGGATCAACCGTCAATACTTCGTTGCTGACGGTTGTCTTATGTTTGGCGGGGTCGCAAACATTGACAACATAGGCGACACCGCTGCCGTAGCGCGTCCAAATGTGTGCGGCATCCGGCAGAGTGAAGCCTTGAGCAGTCAGCTCGCCGCCGAATTGGCCAAAGTCTTTCTTCGTTTGACATACAGTCAGCTCGTTGACCGCGCCGACCGGCGCAGTACCGACAATAGCCGTAATCGCACCGTCAACGGTATAGACAGGATTAGAACCACCGTCAATACGGATGGTCTCCGTACCATGATGATAGGCTGCTGCCATTATGAATTCTCCTTAGGTTTTAAATCAGGGTTTAATGCATTTCCATTCAAGCGGCCATGCACCTTAATGAGCAAGGGATTGGTATTGGGCTTACAAACTTCGACTTGTTGAGTTTCCGTCTGAACGGTCAGCTCATACTGCCATGCACCGGCATCTTCGTTTAAAAAACGCTCTTGCAATAAATGACACGGCAGACAGTTTGGAGGGCGGAAGCCGACAATCGCCAACCGGGCTTCGTCTAAAATCGCCAGCGTGCCTTCATCGCCGTGCAGATTGCTGCCGATAACGGTTAACACCAGCGTCATGTCGCGCTGCTGGGCAATGTTGCCCAAATGTTCCAAATCAGTGAACTTACTGCCACCGTAGCCCACCAAAATCGCACCGGTCGGGTGGATAAACTGGTATTCAGACGGCCTTTCGGGGAACGCTTCCACGATGACCCATGGAATGGCCGTCTGCAAATGCTCAACTACCGCGTCAATAACAGGACGTGTCGCACTCACAATCAATACCCCGTCATGTCAATACGCGAACCGCCACGCGTGTGATACGCACCTGGCTCCGGCTGCGCCTCTTTGTCCAAAGTATCAACGCCGATATGGATTTTGCCGTCGCGGATGGCTTCCAACGTTTTCAGAGTCGCGTTGTAGGCAGTCTCCAACGTCTTCGGAAAATCCGCCCGATTGATGCGGCGAGAGTGCAGGAAATGGCGGGCAATGTTGATACACAATGGCGGCAACACCGTCGGCACCGACTTGAGAGGCAGCGGATAGCGTCCACGCAAATAGCCGTCAACCAAGTCGCTGGCATAGCGGATGGCTTCATCCACTACCGCCATATCCGGCTCAGTCGCACGAGGCTCATCGTTGGTCAACTGCACCAATTCCGGCTTACTCATAGCCTTGAGCATATTCTCGGCGTTGATGTAGTACATTACGCGTCCGCCTTTGTTTTGCGTTGCGTTTTGGTTTGAGACTCAGGCTCTTTAGTTGAATTAGATTCAGACGGCGTTTTCTCTTGAGCTTCTGCCTGTTGTGCATCCAGCTCTTCGCCTGTAGTTGCCGTCGGTGTCACATGAGCGGCCACTGATTCGTATTGTTCAGGTGTCAGCTCAATAGCTTCGCCTGCTTCCACACGGAATTGCTTACCGGCTTCGTCTTCAAGAATCAATGCAGTGTTTGCGATATAAACCTTAGCCATGATTAACCTTTCAACAATACACGAACAGTTTCACCTGCGGCGGTTGCAGCAGTCAGAGCCGTACCGGCAATTTTTGCCGCACCGGATACTGCACAGCCTTGTGCGTCTGCGCCTACTTCAGCACCGATAGCCACTGCGCCACCTGATTCGACAACAGCGATACCGACCACATCGACTGCAGCAGTATCACCAGCTTCAACATCATATGGAGCGACACCCAAAACGGTCTCGCCGGCTTTAGCCTGTGCGCCTTTAAAATTAACAAAGCGGTTTTTCACAATCGCGCCTGTTGCGGTAATGGTAGTTACCAGTACCACTTGTTTGGTTTGAGCCATTTAAACCTCTACTTTCTGCATAACTGCATTTTCTTTCAAACGATAAGCTTCCAATTCCCACAGATGGCGAATAGCATCTTGGTATGCCAATTCACAGCCCATCTGTTCGTCAAAAATATCGTGGCTAAAACAAGCCGCCTTACCAATCACGACAAAACCTGATTTCAGGGTCAACGAGCAAACGATTGCAGTTGTCTCACCCACACGGTGATAATCAGCCTTATCAATCTTGTTTTCGATTTCTTGAGGTGTAATCTTTAAGCTCATATTTTTTCTCCCTAGCCGTCTGGGCACTCCAGACGGCCTTGTCAATTAATCTACTGCGTTTTCGAACAAGAAACCGCACGCACTACCCACCACAGCCGCTTTGCGGATATCGGTATAACGGGCATATTCGACTTTGCCGCCAACTTCTTCATAACGGTCGACCACCGGCATGCCGCGGCGGCGGAAGGTATAGCCGAATGCAGGTTCGCCTTCGTCATTGCCGTCTGAAACCAAATCGGGTCGAACAATCAGGCTGGCAAATTTACCCCAAACATCTTTGGTGGGTTTGCCGGTTGCAACAGATGACACAGCCTGGCCGACAATGATGTCATCCAGTTCCAGCAGGTTTTTCAACTGCTCGACAGTCAACAGAGATTTACGGTCATTGGCGGACAGGGAGGCGAGGAGAGCCTTATTGCGCTTGAGTTGAGACAACACGCTGGCACCTACTACCAATACGCCTGGGCGCACACCGCAAGCTGCACGGACGGTTTCACGTGCACTTTCAATATCAGCCAATGGGTCTGAATTATCGGCACTCCACTTTTTCGTGGCCGCCAAATCTTTAGTGTGGCCACTCTGATAAGCAGATTTAGCCTGCAGCAAAGCAGCCGTTTCGATTTCTTGACGCAGTTGCACACCCTTGGTAGCGCGACGGGTAGCTTTGGCTTGCTCGTTAAACAGCGATTCCGCTTGCTCACGGTAATCCACACCAGCCGCTAAATCGTGTTCTTCCAACACAATCGGCAGATAGTTCGGCGCATCCAAAGTAATCACGTTAGACGCTGCGCCGACGGCACGCTTGGTGTCGTATTCGACAAAAGAGCCTTTGCCGAACACCGGCACCTGTACGCCTTCTTTATCAGTAAATACTTGAGGGAAAATTTTCTCGGCAATAAATTCCGCGTTTTTATAACCGACTGCCAGATTGGTTAAAACTGGATCGACCTGACCGCGAAGGCGGCGCAAATGAGAACTCATCGTTCATCCTTTCAAATTGAAATGCGACGACATCGTCGCTTTTGGGTTAAACGGCGGTACGACGTGCCGCTTCTTCGTAGGTGATGCCTTCTTTGGCTGCCAAAGCCACAGCACGTTCGTGATGGCTCAGCGCATCAGGATTAGCCGCTTCGGCAAAATCGGCTGGCAGTCCAGCGGCGGCCATAGGAGTAGTCCCTTTGGTATAGTGGCCGCTTGGCAATACTTCCGGGAGGTTGCGCAAGAATTGGCGCAACGCTTCGCCAATGGTGCTGCCTTCGCCAAAATCGACGCTGGTATGTTCGGGGTATTCCGTGAAGTCCAATACCTGCACCACCAAATCCTTATCAGCGGGTTTCAGACGGCCTTCTTTTACCAAGGCTTCGGCAAATTCGGCATTCTGATCATGTTGACCTTCACGCAAGGCTTGGTCTTGCTCGTCTTGCAAGCGTTTCAGCTCTGCCTCCGCAGCGGCTGCCTTAGCTTCGGCTTGTTCACGGGCGGCTTTTTCGGCTGCCAGTTGTTCTTCGGGCGACATAGAGGTCTCCTTGTTTTCATGGGTTTGAGATTCGTTTGGGGTTACAGGGTCGGCAAATGCCGGTGTGGGCGGTTCGGGCTGCCAGTCTGCCAATTCTTCAATGTCGCGAATTTCCCAATCGGCAACGACTTTATCGGCGGTGGCCGCGTCGTACTGCTCAATCAGCCACTCACGCAGACGGCGGAAAATCGAGGCCGTGCGACGGTGCGCATATTCGGAAAACTCGACATACTCATCGTCTTCAGCAAAATTAATGGCGGATAAACCTTTTACCGCAGGTGGTTGCGCACCGAGAAAACCGACATGGCGCAGATACCAAGAGCCTGGCTTCGGATTACTCGGGCTGTCGGGCGGATAGAAACTGGCCGACACTTTTTTGTAACGGCCGCTTTGCACGAGGCCGACAAAGTCATCGTCCATCTGCGCGAAATCGGCAGACAACACGCCGCCATCGGCGTGCAGACTGCCAACCCAGCCATAGGCCGGAGCATCGGTCTTCGGATGGCCGATAACCAGCGGTGCTTCATGCACCTTTGGGTCATAAGCCGCAGCTGCCTGAGCCACATCCGCATCAGTAATCGTCACTTTTCGGCCGTTATTGTCAGTACGCGTGCCGGATTTAAAAATTTCAAACAACTTTTTCACAAAAAAAGCCCCATCGGATTGATGAGGCTATTTTGACAAAGGCCGTCTGAAACGGCTTTTAATGCGGTTTAAAACATGTTTTACTCAAAATGCGCAAAAACGGCATTTTTAGCGAGTTTATAGCTCAAGGTAGGCAAACCCCCGACCAAGACGAGAAACGCAATATAAAAGCGGTCAGGATAAAACCTGACCGCCATTCCGTTTTATTACGAGACTTATCCAAACAAATCAGTCTGTCTTTTCGACCTTTCCGCATCTCCGACTGCTTTCACAATGCGATATATTTGTTGAACAGTTAAATCAAATTTCTTACTTAACGCCGCATGATTCTTACCATTAAATTCCCGATATACCTGTTGGTCTCTTTCCGATACCTTGCCGATATGGTTCTTCGGGATATAAATCAATTGGCCTCCCCAGTTGTCCGTAATGAATCTTGCCACCTTCTTACTTACCACCTTCGCCTGAGTTTTATCCAACATCGGCAGCTCAGAACATAAACAGGCAGACATTTGGTCTTCCAAATCGGTCACCAGCTCGGGTACGCGTTCATCAGCCACTTAGCACCTCCAGTTTTCTTTCCTCGCGCAACAACCATTGTTTCAAGTGTTCAATGACCTTCTGTGCATTATCAATATCAAGCCAGCCATGATAATCAACGCCGACCATACGCTTCACAAACCTACCCAAAGCCAGCTCGGACGGATTTCTTACTGCACCGATACCGTGTAGCTCAAGCCATAACGCACGTATTTTTTTAATTTGGCCATCAACCGCAGGCTGGGCAGGCCGGACTTTAATATCCGGCTTGTCACTTTTAGCCTGCACTTTTGTCGTTACTACAAAACCACGCGCCTTCAGAGCCGTTACCACCAGTTCTAACTCATCGACCGACAACTTAGTGCTGCTCGTTTTCCCGCGCGAAATATTGGCCAATAGCGTACGGTACTCGCTATCGGCCATCATCAACTGCGTTTTACCGACGTGAATCAGACGGATTAAACGCTGTTTTTTCGCTTTTGCCGTTTCCATGCTAATCCTTTCTTTTCACATACTGAAACGCTGTTTCATATATTTAAATAAATCAATATATTATGCCTGATTCTACATTTGCCGGTAGTCATTTGGCAAATAAAAAAGGCCGTCTGAAAGTTTCAGACGACCTTTTTTATAGCCTGGCTATGGATTGACTGCTTCTTTCAACGCCTTGCCTGCACGGAATTTAGGCGTTTTTCGTGCCGCGATGGTCAGCGGTTCGCCCGTTTTCGGATTGCGTCCCTGACGCTCGGCGGATTGGGCGGCGTGGAACGAGCCGAAGCCGACCAGCGTAACGTCTTTTCCGTCTTTCAGTTCTTGCGTTACCACGCTGACAAACGCATTGACAAACTCCTCCGCAGCGCGTTTGCTCAATTCCGCCTCGTCGGCGATGGCTTGGATTAATTCGGATTTATTCACTTTTTGACTCCTATTTAGATTTAAATGCGGCAGACCGTGCCGCGCGGTTTATTGGATATTGACTAACTCCAGCTCTTTGCCGGTTACCTGTCGAATTTCTCGGTTAAGGATGGCCAGACACAAAAGACCTGCACTTTGGGCGATGCTGCCACCGTCTTCGTCATCCTTCGGCATCGGTTCGTCCGAAGTCAGCTTGACAAACAGGCCGCCCGACTGATCGCTGATGAGGATATTTACCGTCGCCATGTTCACACCTTCGCCACATCCAAATTCATCAACTGATACTCCCCATCCTCGCCGCGCTGATACACCCGCACAAACGGCTTGCTGATATGCACCTGCAAACTGTCGGAGAGCGCATCCATCGCCCGTTGCCATTTTTCATCCGTGATTTGCAGGCGGCGCAGACCAAGTACGCGGGCGGTGCTGATATTGCCTTCTTTATCCACCTGAAACGCCGCGTTAATCAGTGTTTTCAATTCCGTGCGGCTGCCTTCCGTCCATTCGTTGATGCACTCGTCAATCAGGGCTTTGGCGGCAATCAATCCCTCGTCAAATACCAGCGTGTCCTGCATGGCAAGGTTGACGCGGTATGCGCCGTCAAAGCTGTGCAGGCTGATATTGCCTTTCTTACCGCCGACATTCACGTCATAGCGGTCGGCACTCAACTGTACAAACGCTGCAATATCGTCCATCGCCTCGCGTTTGAACGCCATCAGTTTATCCTGTACCGCGCGGGCTTTGGCGGCGATTTCCTGCACCAGCTCATCGCGCAGCAGGTCGATTTCTTTAATATTGGCCAGCGGCACGAGATTACCTTTGGCATCCTGTTTGTATTGGGTTTTATCAATGTTCATTTGTTTCCCTTTCATTTTGATTTTCGAAAATGCGTGGCCTCGGGGTATTTTTTAAAACCAACTTCGGGCATAAAAGCGTTATCGTCATCAACTTCTACTGCCTCCACGTTCTCGATGATCGTTCCATCGGGTAGTAGTACGTCGCAAATCCACCCGATACACGGGAGTTCATCGTTTAGATTTTTCCAATCATTCATTTCTTTACCTTTCTGCCTTTCGGCATAAATCCTTTGACATTCGTCCACCGACCGGTGCCTCGGCCCGTGTATCCAATCCCTGTTCATGCAGGGTGCGTTTTTCAATCTGCCGACAATCTTTTTCAGCTCGGCGGACTGCGCCTTGCCGTATTCCGTCGGCTGGTGCTTCTTTTCCAGCCTCGGCACCATTCTGATTTCGGGCGGCGGCAGGTGTTTGATAAGGTCGGCAGGGTTTGGCCACTCTGACGAGGATGCCGCGATAGCCCTAAAGGCTGCCTGTATCCTGATTCCGTCCTGTTCCGGTTGCCACGACCGGCCGCTCAGTATGCCCAACCAAAGTTCGGCGACTGCCGTCAAATCCGCCGAGGCAGGGCGGCCTTTGAGGTTTAGGGCGGCGAGCATCATAAAACCCTGCGCGATTGCTTTTTTAAGCCAGTTATTGTTCGCCTCCATTTGACCACTCCATCAAACCGCCCAACCCGCTCCTCAATTTGGTGTTTGCCACCTCTCCTGCGGGAGAGGGTTGGGGAGAGGGCAAAACCGCCGTTCCCGCCGTCTTTTCAGGCGACCAAAACGTAATGTTTTCCAACAAATAACCGTGGCTGGTCAGCGGCGGCGTCAGCTTTCCTGCGTCCCGTGCCTCAAGGCATCGTGTTGCCGCCCAAATCCAAGCCTCACGCGGAGCCGGGTAAGTTTTACGGTTACGGACGATTTCGCCCTCCCGTATCATCGGCGCAATCTCGCCAATAAGCTTTGAAACCCGGTTAAAACTTAAATCCTTTTCGGCGGGGCGAAACAGCGTCAGATACCGCAATACCGCCTTAAAAAGGTCGTCTGAAATGCCGGTCAGGGCAATCAGGGCTTCACGGGCATCATCATGGGCGATTAATACATCCAAGCTCATCACCGCGCCGCAGGTGGGGCAGCGTACTTTCATGTTCTCGCCTCCATCAGACTTTTAAGGCTGCAGTAAACCGAGTCGGAAAAATCAATAGCTGCATCACATGCCCGATCTCCATCTTCTACATCCACCGGAGGGTAATAAAACAACCCGTTTCTCCAAGATGTATTTGCGGCGACAACCGCATAAACCTCTTCAAGCGTACAGCCCTCATTCAGCTCTTTACTCAGGTAATCTGTATCGCCTTCTTGGTTACCCAAAGCGGCATCCTGAGTAATCTTGATAATGCCGTCGCGGGCAATATTTAGATAAATTGTCATCGCGCCGCCTCCAAATCCTTACGGCTCAAGCACCGCAATGCCGTCTGAACCACATCCTCAATTTCATCCGATAGCCGAGATGACACATACATCATCACAAACTTAACCGACACCGTTGTCAGCTCAGTGACAAGATGACCGCCTTTTTCGCGCCATACCGACACTTTGATTTTGCTGTAATCCCTGTTCATTTTTCCGCTCCGATGGGCTCCAAAACCACGCCTGTTATTTTGTCTGTCTCGCTCATCCCGCCGTAAACTGCCTCCCAGTTTTTATCGGCTTCCAGAGCATCTCTTTGATCTGCTGTTGCCGCGACCGGCTGGCAGGAGGCCAACATGACGGTTAATATCCATAAACCCCTCATTTGTACTGCCCCCTGTCATAGACGTTGATCTGCATAGGCTGTTTTTGGCGGCAAGGTTCGGTCAGCATTGCCTGTATGGCCACGACGATGGACAGCAGCACAATTACAATGGCAAATTCGATTTCATATTTTTTCATCTCATACCCCCCGTACCACATCGCCATCAACAAGCTCAAAACCCAATTCCGCCGCCTGATTCATCGCAGCAGCCACATGATTGTTGACGGCCAGCGGATAGAGCAGGCTGTTGGTTTCCAATCCCTTGCTCGTGCGGCTTTTGACTGTCAGCCGCTCGGCAACCGCATCAATCGCGCTTTGGTCTAAAATCTTTGCCATATCCGCATTGACGCGGGCAAATTTGTGCTTGAGGTAGCCTTCGAGCTTACCGTCGGTCAGCGGCAAGAGCGTAACCACTTCGCAACGTTGCACCACCTCGCGCACAGCAGGATTGTTTTCGCTGAGCTTTTGCGCCAACTCCGTCTGACCGATTAAGACAATCCCGAGCAGTCGTTCAAAACCGTTCTTCAGCTCAAAAAAGCGTTTCAAATGTTTCAGGGTCGGCAGAGGCAGGCCATGAGCCTCTTCAATCAGCAGCAGGTGCTTGTTACCGGCTTTTGCGCTTTCAGTCAGAGCGCGGTGGATTTGGCGGAAACGAGCCTCCGGACTACGTTTAGGGCTTGTTCCAGGCGCAACCGCCTCTAAAATTGCCTCAGCGATATGTACCGCTTTGAGTGTCTTGCCCTTTTGGTCGTTGTCTTCCATTGCCAACACATAAGGCTCAATCAACACAATCTGACGGCCTTCGCGGTTGATACGGTCTTGCAGGTCTTCGCGCAGTGTGGATTTACCCGCGCCGCTTTCACCGACCACCGCCACAAAACCGCCGTGACAGGCCGTCTGAAACATTGCCTCGCGCACATAGCGCACATCCGGCGTCATATACACATCGTCTGCAGACTGGATTTCGTCGTTAAACGGGTCGCGGAATAAGCTAAAATGTTGTTTTGCCGCTTGGTTTAAAGTTGCCTTTCGTAGTAACATCTCATTGTCCTTGTCTTCGTAAGTTGCTTGGGCAGGTGCGGCTTCCGGCTCGTTTCTCAGGCTCGCTGGGATTTCCGCACCATTCGTTTCAAAAAATTGTTTCAACTTCCTTCGCAGCTCGGCTGCGTTTTTTTTCGGCCATTGCCCGTGATTGACTACCGCCACCAGCATCGGCTTGCTGCATCCGATTTCGGCTGCGGCGGCGGCATAGGATTTGCCGATTTTTTGAAAACTTTGTTTCATCGTTTCCTTTCCGCAAATGCGACGACGTCGTCGCATTTACCTAACCGGTTTTTTGTAATTTCAGACGGCCTGCCGTTTTCAGCTTGTCAAAAACCGCTTCCAACTGACTGGCGGCCACACCGTCCGGATAATGTTTGGTAATGAGCGCAACAGCCTGTTTCCAGTCTCCACCTTCGGCTTCGATACGCGGCTTCAACAGCTTCGCCATTTCCACCTTGCTCAATACCTGCTCGGCGACTTCCATCCGGTTGTATTCCATCTGCTGGCCGCCACGCTTCAAATAGAGCGTATTGCGTGTAGCGAGCGTATCTTCTTGGTGCTTGAATGGATCTATAGATCCGCCGAACGGTACAGCCTTGCCTTTTCGATTGGCTGCGGCCTGTTCCAGCGTTTCCGCTCCCATAGCCATCTTGTCGAGCTCCTTCGCATGTTGCTGGGCATCGGTATTCCCCGGTGCCTTGTATTCCTCGCCGATGACTGCCGAATCGGCTCTGAAGCCCATATCGTCAAACACCACTTCCGGCACAGCCACCCATGTTTCACGGCCGTCTGCATCAAACGTTGCCACTCGCGCTCCGTTCTCTTCCCAAGGGTTTTTGGCTACTAAAACCTTCTGCCCAACCAATATGCCCTGAATGGCTTTCACACTGTAGAAACGACCGCCGAAGCGTATTTCCAAATCAGCCGATACCTTGGCTTCTTTTGGCGCACTGATTGCCAGCTCTCGGCAATATTCCGCAGGAGGCGGCAGGATCAGCTGCTCCGGTTTGATTTTGTTCCACGCCTGATAGCGGGTCATACCGTGACGGCTGTGAATCTGCGTACCGTTGTAGTAACGCATCCAACGTTCGGCAAGGGCATTCAGTTGGTCGATATCGTGCACCTCAGTAAAGCGCAAACCGCTTTCAAATGACGTTTCCACAATGTCATTGGCTTTCTCTACCTGACCTTTGGCACGGGGGTTGCCGGGTTTATTGATCTGCACATGCACATCAAGCGACTTGCACAGCGTTTTAAAAGCAGACGACGTATTCGCACTTCCCGGGTCAAGCATGACCATGCGCGGCACACCGCGTATAGGATCCTTATGTACATCCTCCTTGGCTTGCATCATGAAGATGAAGAAATCGCACAAGTTCGCACTCGTCTCGCCACCGAAGTAGTACCGGGCGACAATCGTTCCACTGGCATGGTCGGTGCCGGTGTAACGCCACACGCGGTCTTGCTCAATCTTCACAACATTTTTAGGTTTGTTCTTGTAGAATTCCTCTTCTTTCATCACCCTAAGTCCCGTATCCTTGCCGTGTCGCGGCAAGTAATACAAAACACACAAACTAGGGTCGATTTGCCAGCAATGATTCGGATGTTCAGATTTCATACGGCTGACAGGATCAGGCTGAAGTAATTGGTCGGGATGTAGCTTGTACTCTCGTAAAGCCCGGGTAATGGTGTTTTCAGAAAGAGGACTTACTTCCCCCGTTTCCTCATCAATCCGCGCCGCCTCGATTTTGCCGTTGGCTCGCAGCATCTCCACTGCTTGCTTGACCGACATCAACCGCTTGCCGTTGCGCCTCATGGCCTCCACCAGTACAGCCGAAATCAGTTTGGCTTCTTCCAGCTTCAGTTCCGTTTTACCGGCATCGCTTCGCCGTTTTCGGCTCGGCTTAACACTCACAGACTCCAATTTCCGATAGAGCGTAGCGAGCGATACCCCTAAATCCTGTGCCGACCGTTTCAGATACTCCGACCGTTCTCCCCGTCCAAGCAAAGCGGCTTGAGCCTCGATTTCAGTCAGTCTTTCTACCAATCCGGCGTTCATGATTTACTCTCCCAACCACTCCGGCGTCTCATCTTGAGGGGCTTCCATCGGTAGATCGTAGCTCTCGCGGATGATGTTGCAATCCAAAATAATCTGATTCAACGCCCCGACCATTTTTGCCTGATGACTAATCCCGTGCGCCTCACTGTGCGCATTAAGTTGGTCGAACAAATCTTTCAGACGGCTCACTTGACTGCGGATACCGACCTCAAGGCTTGATAACTGCATCGTCAATTCACTGCCCACATCTTCCGCCTTCGGCTCTCTTACACCGGCTTGCTTCTTAGCCAGCTTTTCCGCCAGCTCATCGACCTTTTTGTTTTTGTCGGCGATGACTTTGTCTTTCGCTTCGGCGGTTTCACGGCTTTCGCGCAAGGCGGCGCGCAATTCGTTGCGTGTCATACGGTCGATGTCGTCCAATGTGTGGCCGTTGATGTCGCCGCCTTCTGCCAGTTCGATGAGTGAATCGTCATCTTCAACTAAAAGTTCGAGCAGCTTGGATTTGCCTAAATCCATCAATTTGGGTTGGGCTGCTTTCATTTTCGGATCGATAAAACGCAGCGTCGCATTCATCAAGCGTTGGGCTTCGCGTTTATGCAGACCAAACTCTTTTTCAGTAATCTCCGCAAACCGGCCATGCGGTGTATGCTCTTTAATGATGATGAGTGCGCGGCCCAGCTCAAACATACCTTCCATGGTTTGGCGTACCGCAAAACGTCCGCGTTCAATCCAAACCGCTTCGTTGTAGGCTTCGCCGCCGGAATACTTCTCCATTACCGCCATACTGTGGATGGCCAGCTCGTTTGGCGTTGCGCCGACTGTGTGTCCCAATACTTCTGTTGCCATTTTTCTCTCCGTCAAATGCGACGCCAGCGTCGCATTTAATAAATTCGTTGTTCAAGTTCCTGCAAGCGTGCTTTCAGGCGTTCGTGTTGCTGGCGGAATCCTTCCGCAATCTGCAAGGTCTTCACGCTGTAAGCAAAATTGCCGTTATCCAGCTTTACCACCAAGCCCTCGGCAATCAGGTCATCCAAATCACGGCTTACCTGCGTGGGTGAGAGGCCGAGGCCGTCTGAAATTTCTTTGTTACTGATACCGATAATCGGGTGGGCTTCCAAGGCTTTAAAAACCCGCAGCAGTCGGATGCCTTTGGTACTCATCACGCGCTCCGTTTCTCTGCTTCCGATTTGGCCTTTATTCCCAGCTCCACTGCGATTTCATGCGCTTTGCCGCGATTGGCTTTAATCGTGCCGTTTAAAATCCGCGACACATATGTCGGGTCGTACCCCCGCTCGTCGCACCAAGATTTGATGGTTTCGCCTCGTTTGCGGAAACCTTCCTTCACTTTTTCTGCATTCACGGAATATCTCCTATTTCCATCTCGTGATAGAATGTTGAATATTTAAAGATTTAAACAATCTTGCTTAAATGTTGGATAAATATTAACTGGATTATTTCCATAATGCAAGATTATTTCTAGGATATTTTTCGAGATTAATTCTATGAGTTTGATTTTTACTGGAAATATTCGCAAGTTGATAAGCGAAAAAGACCTGACAATTGCAGAATTTGCTGAAGCGATTAATGAAAAACTGTCGCGTGTGAATGATGTTTTAAGCGGAAAACAACGTCCGCCATTTGATATGGTAGAAAAAATCCTGACAACTTTTGATATTGACGCAAATTGGTTGATTACAGGAAAGAATAGTTCTTCTAAAAATCCAGATGAGCAAAAGAATTATTCCGAAGAACATGAATACGACTACGTCCCGATGTTTGATGTTGAGGTGTCTGCAGGCAACGGTGCAGCCGCCTATGGCGCAACCGAACCGGCCATGCACTTGGCGTTCCGCAAAGACTGGCTCAAATCACGCGGCCTGTTTGCAAAAGACCTCAACTGCGTGGTGGCACGCGGCGACAGCATGGAGCCGACCATCAACAGCAAAGACACGCTATTGGTCGACACCAGTAAAAACAACCCGCGCGACGGCCAAATTTATGTGATTCGTTCCGGCGACACGCTGTGGGTGAAGCGCATCCAAAAACAGATTGGCGGCAGCCTGCTGCTGATTTCCGACAACGACACCTACCCACCGATGTCGCTGACCTTGGCAGACCACCCCGATATTCAGGTCATCGGGCAGGTGGTTCAAATCTCAAAAGACCTGAGCTAAACTAACAAGGAGAACACATGAAAAAGTCTTATTTATCTGCTTTATTACCGGCTTTGCTGTTGCTGGCACCATCTGTCGCTATGGCCAAAAGCTGTAAAGATTTCCCAACTCATCAAGTCGCTCAAAAATATTTTCAAGCCAAAAAGCCGGGCTGGAAGCAGTTGGATAGAGATGGAGATGGCCGGGCTTGCGACTGCAATCCGGGCGGACAGGGCAAAAAGTGCCCTAAAAAGGGCAAAAAATAAACTGGGCATGCATACGATGAAAACCACAACATTTTTAGCCATATTGATGCTTACTTTATCAGCATCAGCAAATGCAAAAGGCGTGATTAAAACCGGCGGAATGATCGGGCCGCATCCACAAACTTTCTCCGACCGGTTTAATGGCATGAAAAGTGATATTCCTGGACTCTTCCCAAGGATTTCCATTACAACAGGCAAAATCAACCAAACACAAAATCTTGGCAATGGGGTAACCCTAACTGCCAAGCTGGTATCGGCAGCTGATGCTTTTGAAACAGTGGGAATGACCTGCAATACACAAACAAGCACCAAGCGAATTACTGCTTGTATGCTGGGAATGTATTATGCAGCGACTGCCCTTGATACAAGCATTAACCAAACCCGATTCATGGATAACATCAAGGCCGCAACAAACACTGGTTTTTCCATTTACAATCAAAATGGTATTGATTATGCAATTACTGTGAATCGTAAAAAGAAAAGTGTTGCTATGATTGCTAAATCCGATACGCCTATGCAAATTGAGCAAATGGATGATATTGACGAAGAACACATGAAAAGCAGCAAATGTAATCCGATGGTGGAACTTTGCATCAAAGCTAAATAGTCATTTGTTTTTAACTCGCATTAAAGGCCTATTCAGACGGCCTTTCCTAAAATCCCTGTATTGATTTTTAACTCAATACAGGGATTTTTCCATGTCAAACAAATTCACCCAATTCATTGAGCGCGTCCTCTCCCACGAGGGCGGCTACGTCAATCATCCCAAAGACCCCGGAGGCGAAACCAACTGGGGCATCACCAAGCGCACCGCACAGGCAAACGGCTACAACGGCTCCATGCGTGCCATGACACGCGAACAAGCGATCGGCATTTACCGTCAAGCATTTTGGGAACGCTATCACGCCGATCAAATGCCGGAAGCGGTTGCATTCCAATTCTTCGATGCCTGCATCAACCACGGCTATGGTAATGCTGCCCGTATGCTGCAACGCGCCGCAGGCGTGCCGGATGACGGCGTTATCGGATCAGTCAGCCTCAAAGCCATCAATTCACTTCCTGAAAATGATCTCCTGCTCCGTTTCAATGCCGAACGTTTGGTGTTTTATACCAAGCTCGGCACGTTCACATCATTTGGCAAAGGCTGGATTCGCCGCGTGGCACAAAACCTGATTCATGCGTCTGCAGATAACACCGATTAAAGGGAGAAAAACCATGTCAAAAAAGTCACTCATCGCCCTAATGACCGCAGCCATGCTGCCCGATTTCAGCCAAAGCGATCTGGGCATTCGCTACGCCATGCCGACTCAGGGGTGTTGGACTCAAGCCCACCGCAAGAGCGGGGTAGCCGCCGCGAAACGCGCAGCCAAAAAAAAGCGTCGCAAATAACCGCCTTTTTCAAATGGTTTGGCGGCTTGGTATCTAATCCGGCCACAGGGAAAATCAGCCATACCAAACTATGGGCAAACGTGGCAGCTGCCTCTATGACCTATAAGTTCTCGCAAACAGCGGATGCGCCGGAATGGCTCTGGTGGGCTTATGGCGCATTGGTTGGCGGGTATGCATTAATCAAACGCGGTATCGCGGCGATTCCGCAGGTCGCTGAAATCCATAAAGGAAAAGACGATGTGGAAAACGTTTAACCCTACTTGGCAGCCCCTGATTCTGATTTTGCTGATAGCAGGTGCAGTACCAACGATTTATTTCTGCGGCTATAAGTCCTCAGCAAAGAAGGCGGAAGCTGAAAAAGCCGAAGTCATTGCTACTTATCAGGCTTCAGCCTTGGTCGCCGAGCAGCTCTATACCGAAAAGCTCAAAGCGGCTAATGAAGAAAAACAGCGTTGGTTTGATTTCGCACAAGCACAAAGCCGTGATTTGGCAACCGCCTATCAGCAAATCGGCCGCCAAGCGGCTCAATTGGAGAAGCAGATTGATGAAACTGTACAAAAAGACGGCAACCGTTTTAACGGCCTTGGCACTAACAGCGTGCAACTCTACAACCGTGCCCTCGGCCACGATTAAAACCGTTACCGTTGCGGAAATCCCCCCCGTCTCTTCCGAGCTGCTGCTCGTTCACGAACGCCCCGAGCGTCTGAGTGGCGGCTCTCCCGAACAACTTTTAAACCACGCCGTCCGCTATGGCGAATACTGCCAGAAACTGGAAAAACAAATTTCTGGCTGGCAGACATGGTACAAGAAAGGCCGTCTGAAAAATGACTGATTTTGCCGACCGCGCATCCGAACGCGAAGCCATCTTTCTCGCAGAATCCCTGTCAAAGTATCGACTGCCGTCTGAAACCACCGCCAGCCTCAGTCATTGTGAAGATTGCGGTGCACCAATACCAAAAGCAAGACAACAGGCAGTCAAAGGCTGTACGCGCTGCGTTGTCTGCCAAGAATATTTTGAACACGGATGGCCTTAAAAATGGAAAAAACCTTTATTCACATCGAGTTTTGGCAACTTGTCGGCTTTTTACTCTCATTCCTCGGCATCTGTTTCACCTTCGGCAAAATGCTGCTGGCTCAATTCCGCGAGCAGCAGGACGAACGCCAAAAACAGCAGGAACGCCTACAGGGTAAAGTCGAAATCATGGAAAACAAACTGGCGGAATTCAATGCCGGCCTGCCGCTCACATACGTCCTGCGCGAAGACTACATCCGTAATCAAGTCGTCCTCGAAGCCAAACTCGACAACGTCGCCGAGAAACTCACCGAAATCTACAAAATGGAAAGCGTAAAGAAATGATTAGCCAAGAATTGATTGCCAAACAACGCCGCGAGGGGATGCGTTGGAACATCATCAACACCCTTAATAAAGCCCGACCGCACACGACAAGCGAAACCTTCTTGTTGGACATCATGAACGCGATTTATCCGCAGACCACCGCCACCGAACTGCGCCAGCAGCTCGACTACCTTGCCGACCGCAAAATGGTCGAGCTGAATAAAGCACCGCACGGCTTGTGGTTTGCCGACCTGACCAGTTTGGGTGTCGATATTGCGGAATACACGGTTGAATGCCGCGCCGGTATCGCCCGCCCCGAAAAAGTGTGGAGCTGATATGGCAAAACGCAGCGTCATCGACCAACTCCCCGAAGCCGTCCGCCACGAGTTCGAACGCAAGCTCGTCGAAAACGGCTTCGCCGACTATCAGGCATTATCCGAATGGTTGCAGCAACAGGGCTACGAAATCAGCCGCTCCGCCGCCCATCGGTACGGCCAAAAAGTACAGCGTCGGTTTGCCGCCATCAAAAACAGCACCGAAGCGGCACGCCTGATTGCCGAAGGTGCGGCCGATGAAGGCGATACCCGTAGCGAAGCATTGGTTGCAATGGTGCAGTCCGAATTATTTGAAGCCATGTTGGAAATTGGTGAAATGGAAGACTTATCGGCTGTAGACAGGTTTAGCATGGTTGCGAAAGCGGCCAAAAATATCGCGACTCTAACATCAGCCAGCACACGCCTGAAAGAGTATCAGGCCAAGGTCAAAGCCAAAGTGGCCGCTGCTGCCGATGATGTAGCCAAACAGGCTAAGAAAGGCGGCTTGTCGGAAGAATCGGTCGAGGCCATCCGCAAGCATATTTTGGGGATTGCATCATGACGCCGTCTGAAATCCGAAATACCCGCACATCAGAAGACCGTACCCCTACGGTCTTATTGCCGTATCAGCAGGCATGGTGCGCCGATCAGTCGCCCGTGAAACTATGCGAAAAATCGCGCCGTATCGGTTTGAGCTGGGGCGAAGCAGCGGACACCGCGCTGCTGGCCGCGTCCGCCAAAGGCATGGATGCATGGTATATCGGCTATAACAAAGACATGGCCTTGGAGTTTATCCGCGACTGTTCAGGCTGGGCGAAGCATTATCAGCTGGCGGCAGGTGAAATCGAAGAAACCGAGGAAGTGTTTGTCGAAGGCGACGACCGCCAGTCGGTGCTGGCATTTGTCATCCGTTTTGCCTCGGGCTACCGCATTACAGCCTTATCCAGCCGGCCTTCTAACCTGCGCGGTAAACAAGGCCGTGTGATTATTGATGAGGCGGCGTTCCACGAGCAGCTTGGCGAGTTGCTTAAAGCGGCAATGGCCTTGCTGATGTGGGGCGGCCAGGTGCATATCATCTCTACGCATGACGGCGTAGACAACCCGTTCAACGAGTTGATTAACGATGTGCGTGCAGGGAAAAAACCTTATTCCGTCCACCGTATCACCTTTGACGAAGCGGTCGAACAAGGCTTGTACCGCCGCATCTGTCTGCGTTTGGGCAAGGATTGGACACCCCAAGGCGAAGCCTCGTGGTGTAAGGAAATCCGCGATTTCTACGGCGAAGATGCCAGCGAAGAGTTGGACTGTATTCCGAAAAATGGCGGCGGCAAATGGCTGAACCGTGCCTTAATCGAAAGCCGTATGACCCCATACACGCCGGTTATCCGCTACGACCAGACCGACGACTTCGGCCTGCTGCCCGAACCGCGCCGCGCTGCCGAAGTGGCGGACTGGATAGCCCATACCCTGCAGCCGCTGCTCGACGGCTTGGACAAAACCCGAGTTTCTTTTGTAGGCGAAGACTTTGCCCGCTCGGGCGACCGCACCGTGATTGTGCCGCTCTTACAAAGCAAAAACCTGATTTTAAAACCGCCGTTTGTTTTGGAACTGGGCAATATGCCGTTTGCCCAGCAGGAGCAAATTATGCAGCACCTGTTGGCCAAGCTACCCAATCTGCGCGGCGCGGCCTTAGATGCACGAGGCAACGGTCAATCTCTGGCAGAAGCCATGCGCGATGCGTTCGGCGCAGAAGTAGTGGAAGCCGTGATGCTGTCGGAAAACTGGTACCGCAGCCATACCGCTCCGTTCAAAGCCGCCCTCGAAGACGGCACACTCGACGGCCTGCCGCGAGATGAAGACATCCTCACCGATTTACGTGCGTTCGAATTAGTCAAAGGCGTGCCTCGTATTCCGGACACACGAACCAAAGGTCAAGACGGTAAAAAACGCCACGGTGACTCAGCGATTGCCTTTGTCCTTGCCCATTACGCCAGCCGCGAACTCAATGCCGGGCCGGTACGCGTGGCCAGCCGCCGTGTGCGCCGTATCAGCACCTATACACGAGGGTTTTAAAAAATGACAAAAATCAGTTTTCCTGAGGCAGCATTGATTACTGCTTCACTGCCATGCTTGGTTCTTAGTTACTTTATCTGCCTGATTATGACGGTCACACTCTCTTTTTTTCAGTTCCTAATGTTGCTCTATTGTGTACTGATTTATCCGTTGTTGTGGCTGATCGGTTATTTTTATCCGCGCTTTACCCCGAAAAATCCAGCACAGATGGTATTACTGTGGCTGCGTTCGATTCCGATTATTTGGCGTTCCGTTTTTAAATTGATGTATGAACCTTAAGGCCGTCTGAAAAGAGAATCCCATGAAAAAACCGCATTTCAAACTCAAAACCAATCATGGCAACATCACCTTCAAACCCGATGACCTGACCGGCCATATCGCCGTCTCACGCCAATTTTTAGGCGGTTTCGGCGGTTGGTTGCCTAATCCTGACCCGATTTTGCGCAAGATGGGCAAGCAAATCCATGTTTACCGCGAATTGTTGCGCGACGAGCTGGTCGGTAGCTTGGTGCGCCGCCGAAAAGCCGCTGTGGCACGGCTGAATTGGAAACTCAGCGGTGATGAAGTCGAAGATCGTGTATTGGATTTTGTCAAAAATTGGCTGGCCGCTGATGTCGATGTTTATAAGATCTGCAAAGACATCATGAATGCCGCATTTTTCGGCTATCAACCTATCGAAATTATCTGGCAAAAGGGCAGTCAATGGCTGCCGTCTAAAATTGTGGCCAAGCCGCAGGAATGGTTCGGATTCAATGATGAGCGTGAGTTGGTTTTTACCGAAAACGGCTTGAGCCAAGAGCCGCTACCGCCTTATAAATTTCTGTGTCCGCGCCATGAAGACGACTATCTTAACCCTTACGGCCTAGGTGATTTGGGTTTGGTGTTTTGGCTGGTAACTTTCAAACGCGGCGGCATGAAATTTTGGGTACGTTTCACCGAAAAATACGGTGCACCTTGGCTCATCGGCAAAGAGCCACGCTCCAATACCCATAGCGACACCGAAAAGTTGCTCGACGCATTGGAAGCCTTAATAAGCAATTCGGTCGGCACGATTCCGAATGATTCCAGCGTCGAAATCCACGAAGCCAGCGGCAAGTCATCATCAGTAGATGCATTCGACAAGCTGCTGAAAGAGTGCAAGTCCGGCATCAACATTGCCTTGCTTGGCCAAGACCAAACCACCGACAAAGAAACCAACCATGCCAGTGCCAGCGCGGGCTTGGAAATTGCCGACGATATCCGCGACGGCGACCGCCGTATTGTTGATGCGGCGTTTAACGAATTGATTGAATGGGTGGTGGAACTGAATTTCGGCGATGTGGCTTGTCCGAAATTCGAGCTGTTTGAAAACGAGGAGGCAGGCACGAAAGAGCGTGCCGAGCGCGACAGTATGCTGTCCGGCGCGGGTGTGAAATTCACTCCTCAATATTGGAAACGCACTTACGGTTTGGAAGACGGCGATATCGTTGAAGAAGATGCCATTATCCCGACCGCTGCTGACTTTGCCGAAGGTTGGGATGGCACAGAAACCGATGCAGGCTTGATTTTAGATACGCTTGCGCCCAATGCAGGCCGTCTGAACCAACAAGGCCGTGACCTGACTGCCTTATTGGTGCAGGATTTGCAGCGCGGCGAAACTGAAGACAATATTCTCGACCGCTTGGCCGAGCAGTTCCCGAATATGGATGACACCGCCTTACAAAACGAGCTGGCGCGTGTGATTTTCCTGTCCGGTTTGGTCGGCCGCATTGAAGCGGCGCAGGAGATGAGCTGATGAATCCGGAAGACATCAAGGCAATTTTCGGCCTAGAGCCGGAAGCAGCGGTCGAATATTTGAAGCAGAAAGGTGTAGCCGTTTCGTGGGATTGGCAAGATATGCTCGACGACGCACACGCTACCGCGTTCACCGTGGCCAAAACCGCAGGCATGGACGTTGCCAATGATATTTATCGCGCCGTTGTCAACGCCGCCGAGACCGGCCAAACGCTGGAGCAGTTCCAGAAAACACTCACGCCGGTATTACAAAGCAAGGGCTGGTGGGGACGCACCCAAGCAACCAATCCGGACACCGGCGAAGCCCAAACCGTTCAGCTCGGTAGCCCGCACCGCCTGAAAACCATCTACCTGACCAATATGCAGTCAGCCTACATGGCCGGACGCTACGCTGAAATGATGGATTCTGTCGATACCCACCCGTATTGGCAATACGTCGCTATAAATGACAGCCGCACTCGTGACAGTCACCGTAGAATGCACGGACGTGTCTATGCAGCAGCCGACCCGGTTTGGGACACCATGTATCCGCCGTTGGATTTCCGCTGCCGCTGTCGCGTGCGTCCATTATCACGCGCCGCAGGCGAAAGCCGTGCCTTACCCAGTCCGACACTTGAGACTCAAACCGTCGACATCGGTAGCAACGAATACACCGGAGAAGCCCGCTACGCCCAACGCACCGGCTTGCGGATTGACGGAAAGTTTGTCGCCCCTAGCGCAGGCTTCAATGCCAACCAAGGAAAAGCCATGCTCTCGCGCATGGCTTCCGTGGCCGTCCAAAAAGCACAATCCGTTCATCCCGATATTGCACGCGTAGCCTTAAAAACCATGATGACCAACAGCAAATTCAAATCCTCATTATCCGCAGTCGATTTGGCATGGGTACTAAAATTAATCAGAGGTTAGATATGCTCGAAATTAATCTTGATACTTCATCACTAGATCGTGCCTTGAGCCAGCTTCTGCAAAACATAAGCCATCCGCGCAAAATGATGAAAGCCATAGCGACCGAAATGACTTCATTAACTGAAGTAAACTTCGAAAGCGAAAGTTTCGGTGGCAACAGATGGAAACAAAGCCAACGCGCAGCTCAAGGCGGCCAGACTCTGCAACTGACCGGCCAACTTGCAGCTAGCATCTCCACACAAGTAGGCAACGACTTTGCACGTATCGGAAGCAACAAACCATACGCGGCAATCCACCACTTGGGTGGCTCCGCAGGCCGAAACCATAGCGTCCAACTTCCAGCCCGACCCTATCTACCAATCAACGGCAGTGGTCAACTTCAAAACGGAGCAGATAAACGCATCCTTGACATTGCAATCGAGTCACTCAGCTCAGACCTGTAAACAAAAAAAGACGAGCAAATTATGCTCGTCTTTTTATTGCACTCTATGAAACTACTTTTCACAAAACCAATCCCACCAAATCCCGCTCCATCCAAAATAATCCCAATTATCTCAGAGACTCTATATATTTATCTCATTGGGTTTCAGTTATCCGCACCCTGATGGAGATGTGGCATGAGAAACAGTTGTTTGACAGTCCGG
>ERZ772967.377-NODE-377-length-37105-cov-11.749825_pt1 | contig 37105 bp, 53 predicted proteins | sample MGYA00511677_ERZ772967 | MGnify/ENA primary metagenome ERZ772967 (study PRJEB29015, sample SAMEA2737931) | human oral metagenome | biome: human oral; feature: human-associated habitat; material: dental | place: China | collected 2146 ...
GGGTAGGGGGGGTAGTACGAAGGGGGGGAAGGGGGTGGATTTGCCTCCCCACAGATTCCGTGGCATAATGGTGCCATCAGAATTTCCCGGACAGGAGGAACCATGGAGACTACAACCCCCACCCCCCAAGCCACCACCCTCGTCACTCTGATCTGCCAGATGCTGGCAGCAGCCCGCCTGCCCGTACAGCGTGTGGTGGTCAGTGGTGGCCCCACAACCTCCGTCACCGGTCTCGAGTACATCCTGGAGGACATCAAGGGGGCCGGCCGTATCTGGCTGGAGACTGCGGACGACCACTGGGTGCAACTGCACGCCGCCTACGGCTGGGACTCTCTGGAGGATTGCTCCTCCGGGGTAGATGACCTCATCGCCCCAATCTGGCGCTACGCCGCCCAGCAGCAGCTTCGCCAGGACGGCCGTATCGCGGCAGTTCCCGAGCGGGTATGCCGAGCCGCGCAGCCCAACCTCTTCGACTGCTACGACTACGAATGCCCCGCCTGTATGGGCACAGGCATGTACACGTTCAACCCAGAGGAGGAGCCTCGGTGCTACTGTGCCGACCGCCTCGCCATCACATGGGGTCAGGAGCCCGCATGAGCTGGCTGGACATCTCTGCCACGCTACTGACCAGCGGAGTCCTCATGCTGCTAGCTGGCATCTGTCTGGCAGTAGCAGCCACCCTCTAGAAAGAATCTCACTATGACCATCTACACCACGAGCAACAGCACCGAGCACCTCCCAGATGGGAGAACCATCGAGCACGGAGAGCACTGGGTTACTCGGTGCGGTCCAGCAGCCGTGCCTCAGGTAGCCAGCATGATCGCCAACACGGTCAGCCAGCAGCCCCACATCAAGACCTGGAGTGTGGTGGTCCGTGTCGGCTGTCCCGGCAACTGGGTATACGGACCTTACGATGTCGCTCTGGACGTAGAGCACGGGTGCTACACCATCACAGATCTTGAGACAGAGGAGCGCATTGATGCTGGTGACGTAGACTGCACCAGCGCCAGGGGCCTCTTCAACGTCATCAAGCAGGTCTCACGCATTTATCACAACGTAACTTGGGAATGACCCCAACCTAGAAAAGGACCAACACCATGGATCAACAGACCAAGGATCGCGCCTACGAGATCTTCCGAGAACAGACTACCAGAGTAAATAGCAATTGGTTCATACATTTCAACCCCGGGCAAGAGTCTGATGTAGCTGCCCTGCTCAAGCTGGTTACGGATGATACCTGCCTGGACACCTCCAATAGTCACTACCTCATCCAAACGACCGCACACTGGCCCTCCAACGAGCCTCTCTACCATCAGCTTGTCATCAAGGGCGACAGTGGCTGCTACGCCGCAGCCAACCGTCTGACACTCCAGCCACTCTGCAAGGGTCAGCTGGACCTCACCGATATGGAGGAGATCATCCAGCTGCTCAATGAGGTCTTCCCTATGCCCCCCGAGGAGGAGGAATGACCACAACAGCTGCACCCATGCGTCCTGCAGAGACCCGCAGCAACCTGCTGGTCATCAAGAATGACCAAGTCATTGAGAAGGGCACTACCTGGACTACGTACTGCTCACCGGAGGACCTCTCCAAGGTGGCCTTGGAGATCGCTGACAGGGTTTCTCAGGACCCCAGTACTGTCAGCTGCTGGACTGTGGTGGTGCACACCAGCTACCCGCACAATCCATCAGCAGGCCCTTACCATGTCACCCTGGATCCTGTCAAGGGTTCCTACAGACTGTGGGATCAGATCACCCTGGAGGAGTGTGCCCGGGGTCGGGTAGATTGCAATAATCCAGTCAGCATCCTTGCTGCATTGGAGGGGCCTGATGGCTCACAGTAGAGGCTTGGCGTGGTCCTGCCGAGAGTGTGGTGAGCCGGTGAGCGGCAATGCTCAGCACTGTGCCTGCTGCCACGAGACATTCTCCGGCACAGCAGCAGGAGACAGACACCGGGTAGGCCCCCAGAGCAACCGCCGCTGCCTCAGCCGAGAGGAGATGCAGGAGAAGGGGCTGCGAAAGAACGCTCGCGGAGTATGGGCCATTGCCTCCACAGGCACCTGGTGGGAGGGCCTGAGATGACCGTTGAGCAGCTCATGGCGATCCTCCAACAGGCTAACCCTGATGCTTGGGTAGAGCTGGAGATGGGCTCCCTGTACGGAAAAGTGACCGCTGGGGTTACCGGGGTCACGATAGACGGCTACGAAACCATCACTCTGCTCAGTTCCCCCAGCGAGCATCCCAAAACTCCCGATATTTGCCCGCACGCATAACCCAAAGAATCGTTGGCAGCCCCACCCCTATGGTTTGGGTAGCCTCGGGGCTGCCAACGACGCAAAAACGCAAGAGTAAGGACAAGGACATGGCAATAGCCGTGATTAACCCCCGCGGAGCTTATCACTCCGGACAGCTCGGCCAGTGGCCGGACCAGTCAACCTTCACGCACTTCCCTAGCGGGTGGGAGGCCACCCTCGTGCGGAGAGACGACCAAGATACTCTGTATTGGTACAACTCAGCTACCGACAGAAAATTTCTGGCAGTCCTCTCCAAACCTCTGGCCCAGTACACTTCTCAGGAGCTCTGGGATGAGTACTACCCGCTCTCTCAGCGAGTGACTCCTGTAGCTACCATACCCGGGAGGAAATCATGATTGCCCCGACTACTCTGTATACGCCCACCACACTGCCAGACGCCGCAGCGCGTGTGGTGGCTATTCTGAGACACATGGGCTACGTGCCCCGGTGGGTTGTGCAGCGCTCTGCAGATGGCCAGCTGGTGCGCTCCAGGATTCACCCAGCATCAATCGAAGGCGTTGTTAACTCGGTGAGATTCTGGCAGGCTGACAGATTTACTATCGAGCTCAAGACCTCAGGATACGTGACTGTGCAGATGTCTGATACTCATGTCAATCTGGATGGTTGGCTGCCTGGAGATGCAGGCCGGGATCTCTTCCCAAGATTCAGCGAGTTGTATTATTCTGAGCGTGATTTCTAGGAGGAATTGTGCGAGATCAAATGGATTATCTCAAGCCGCGCGATGTCGTGATTACTCTGCCCACTACTGAGCTCTGGATGGACTGCTATCAGGCTATTTCTACTGAGAAATTGCTGGGTATTCCGGAGAGCCAAAACAGGTGGAAGCTAGTGCCCTACAATCACTATATTCCACCTTATACTGTGGCTGTTTTCTGGACTATTGATAGGGATAAGCAAGGCACCATTTGTGAGATTAAATACCTCGAATCAGCTGCATTTATCCCTGAACCAATCAGCTTTGAGGAGTCATTCCAGGCAGTATTTGTGCTGGAATCCACATGGCAGGATGTGTCATTCTATCCATTGCCAGCTGATGACGACGATTACCCCATCCGGGTTACTCGCAAATACGGACCTGATGTGATGCTCATTCCTTGTGGGAATGGGTGGGCCCTGCTGCATCTGAAGGAGGATGTTTTCCATGCAGCTGGGTGCACAGAGATACTTAACTATCACCAGATGGTTAACTTCCTGATTGAGGAGTCTACTGAGTGGACTACCATGGAACCCGGCTACTCGTACCGTAAACTTTATCGAGACGATGATGATGATGACAATAGGAGTGAAAGTTGATGCAGAAGTACACCATCGGAACTAGAGAGTTCTTGCCAGATACTGTTAACCTTGAGTTCAGTTTGCAGGATCTTGTGGGGATTTCCCCTGAGGATGACTGCTGGGTGCTGGTTCCACCCTTCACAATGATTCCCGAAGGAACGCTGTGCATTGTGTGGCACTTCATGGGGGGCCAACATCGTAAGTCCAAGGGCAGCCCACGCATCGCTAAGCTGGGCTCCTCTTACATGACGGAGTACTACGCCAAGCCAGCTGACCCGGCCTCCCTGTACTTTGTGCGTAAGCTCGATTTCAAGAAGTGCCAGCATTTTCCTCTGCCAACACACACCTTCACTGAGGTAGCCCGACTTTACATGGAAGACGATACTGAAGCCCTGCTGTGGCATACCCCCAAGGCATGGCAAGTGGCTTACCATCAAAGAACAGATTACCCAATCGTTGCCTTCACTATGGGGGACTTGGAAGAGCTCGTCCTGGAGCATGTGGTGCAGTGGGAGGACTTGGATACCCACAAGGTTCATCATAACCCGAAATTTCACTGGGAGGCGTAATGTCAAATGAATTGAAACTCCCCTGGACTGAAGAAATTCTCACCCATAAATCAGTGTTCTCCCTGGAAACTGTCATGGGGTTTGGCCGCGATTCTGTCTGGGTGGTTGTGCCCAGTAGTCATTACGTGCCAATCGGTACTCCTTGCGTGGTTTGGGATCTTGGAGAGGATGGTTCTTTCACAGAAATGACGGCTCAGAGGTCTTATGTGCCTCTGTGGTCCTCAGTCCGTGCACTCGATGACCATCCAGAAAGGATTATCTTTGTCCCTAAGGAATACTGGAAGAATTGCCGGTTCTACCCCCTGCCGGATCTCAAAGTAGGCCTGCTCTGCACGGTCGCACTTACTGATGGTGCTGAGGGGGTAGTTGTCAAGGGGGATCATTACTGGTTCCTCCCGTACACAACGACCTCTGACTATGTTGAAGGTACTATCACAACATTCACTGCTTTAGAGTATCTAGTGGTGTTCTTCCACACTCAGGTGGTTAAGTGTCACTGTTCTAACATATGCAGTTATGTCAACCCAGCCTTCAGAGGGGACCACTCATGAGTTACGAAATCAAGATTCCAGGCCTCTTGGAGCCAGTGGTTCTGGGCTCTGTACTCACTTTGGATCAAGCGCTTGGGCTGCCCAATTCATACAATCAGTGGGTACTTGTGCCACCTGATACCTTGGTCCCGGCGGGTACCCCGGTGATTCGATGGTATCAGCATGCTAGAGGGCTTGGTGGGCTGCGGGTACATGTGCTGGACAAACCCTTGTGGTCAGCACCTAGCTTGCAGAAATCTCAAACTCCCGAGGTGTTGTTTGTTCCTAACGAGCACTCTCATAGTTTGAAAGAGTACCCCCTGCCCCTTCCAGTTCCAGGCAAGCTGGTGGAGGTTGTTCTGATTGACACTAGTGTGGGGGTGCTGGCGCGCGGTGCTCAATGGCACTTTACGCCAAACACCACAACCGAGCAGTATCAGGAGGGAACCTCCTATGCCTGCGATGATTCCAGAGAGTTCGTGGACTTCTTCCGCGAGGAGGTTGTGTGGTGGGAGGATCTCCGCTTGGGTGGCGGAACACACCGTAACCCCATGTTGAAAGAAAGGATTGAGAATGACCCTCAACTGTGATGACATGGTGCTTGCCCTGCATGATGCCCCTATTGACCAGCGCACTGGGAATCGTGTGGTGTATGCTGCCAATTGGGTTGCGGACCGCAACAGCATGATTGGCAAGCGTAATGAGGACTGGGTTCGACGAGAGCTGGATTGGTTCCGTTCGGGCAGTAACAATCTCAGGGATATGGAGCCTCCTGTGCCCGGAGCATTCCAGGCTTGTGCTGGCACTGATGGCAGCGTCAACAGTGCCTACGGACACATCTTGTTTGGGGTGAACAGCAGAAATGACCCTGAGCCTGAGTTGCCTGAATTCGCTGTTGGGGAGCATCTTTCTAGCCGGGCCTTCAGGGCTCTGAAGGCTGATCCTGCCACTCGGCATGGGGTGATCATCGTCTCAGACAGGAATGTCCATGGTCTGCACCACAAGAATGGTCGCAACGATTTTATCTGTACGAATGCTTTGAATTTCATGGTAGAGGCCGGCACTAACAAGCTCCATCTGATTGTGCAGATGCGCTCTATGGATGCTGTTTGGGGTTACCGGGCTGATTATTCCATGTGGGATTACCTCATGGACGATATGGTCGATGGCCTCCAGGACCACCATCCTGACATTGTGCGGGGGGATATTACCTTCCAGGTAGCAAACCTGCACGTATATCCGCGCCATTTTGATTTGCTGGAGCGGGAGTATCAGATTGTTGAAGCCCGCCTGACCAAGCAAGTGTTCGACAACATGCATATACGAGCTGCTTGGGGGCGCAAGGCTTGACCAGGCTACTCACCACACTGCCCGGCTGGAGTTGCTTCTGGTCGGGCAGTGTGGTATAATTGCTGCAGGACTACACGACAGGAGGATTACAACATGAGTCCTATCGAGATGCTTAGGCGAGCAGATCCAGACATATTGTATGGTGTGTACATCCCCAGCTGGAACCGAGCAGGCAGCGCACCGCTGCTGGAGAAGCTCTCCCGCGTTGACGCGATCTGGCGGCAGGATGTCACCATCGTCACCCGGGCTGAGTCAGTGGTGGCATATCAGCAAGCGTACCCATGGTCGAGAGTGATTGCTCAGTGGGGGGCTAATGGCATTGGGGAGGCTCGAATGGAGTGCCTTCGGGATGCCGACAAGCGCGGGTTGCCTCGAATCACGATGCTGGATGATGATATTCAGCATGTGTCGCTGCTGGAGTGGGTCCAGCCCGAGGACAGCTACCCCCGCAGCAGGAGGTACTCTGCCGCAGTGTGTGGTGAGTACCCGGAGCCGGAGATGCTCTGTCGCTCATTGGCGGTTGCCCGGTGGACCATGAATAGAGTGTTTGACAAGTTTCCCAAGATCTCGTATGGGGCATTGCGCAATGCTCTGTTTTCTCAGGGGATAAACCCCAATCTCAGCACCGCGTGGGTCAACAAAGGGCCTTTCCCTAGTTGTGTGCTCATGTTTGAAGTGGCGCGTTTCTCTATGCGAAAGATGCCCACCGGGTTCTATCGTCATGGAGAGGATCTTGCCATGTTGCTGCACAATTTGAGTGAAGGTCAGCAGGCAGCTATCTTGGTCAATGCGGTGTATGATCAGAATGGCACGGTCAAGACCACTATTCCCTTGGATCCGGAATCAGCTGAGGGTCGGGCCGCTGATTTTGCATCTGCGGAAAGCTACTACCCGGATATTGCTCGGTATCTTAGGGTGGGCAGCCGCAACGCCAGTGGAGGAGTCCGCCGCTGGACTCTGAACTGGCGGCGATGGTCCCATGACCACCCGGAGTACCGAGAAAGGGTGATTACTCCGGTGGATGTGGAGATCCCAGGATGTTGATTGTGTTTGAGGGCCCTGACAAGGCCGGAAAGTCTACGTGGGCCCAGCAGCTGGATAGTGTAGCAGCTCCTAGGTACAACCTCAAGAAAGGCGAGTATGCCCGCATCAAGCATGCGGGGCGTGTGGTGGCTGTTGACCGACTGGCTTGGCTGACTCACTCGGTGTACCGTCTGGCTCTCCCTGAGTATGAATGGAATGACCGAGCTGTGCGCACGGTGTTTGCCATGCCTGATGCCCACCTCGTGTTCATGGTTCCAGCTGATCCTCACCTGAATACTACGGATGAGCTGTACAGCAGAGAGCAGTCTACTCGTGTGCAAGAGGCCTATCGTGAGTGGTGTTGGGCGATGTTTAGGCTGAACAACCTTCAGAATGGCAGGTTGTTTAGAACTATTTCTCTTGTGGAAGTGAAGGCTGGGGGAACCTCCGGCAGGAAGTATGAGCTGTTCGCCTTGAACTCCGGGCAGCTCTCTGGTGACAATTTCTACGGAGATTCTTCGACCTCGTTTGATATCGGAGAGGTTACTTCCGAAGAATTGATGAAGATACTGAAAGATTTTGAACGATGAACACTATTGAACAGATCTACAGTGAATTGATTGGGGTCTATAGAGAGTTTCTTCAGGATATTGAGGAGCTCAAGAGTGGGGGAGACCCGTCTGAGTCGGTTCCTGGCTTGGCGATGGAGGCTTGGGGGTTTGCTCAGGCATTGGCTACGATGAGACTGCTGCAAGAGCGCACCCGAGTTCCTAGCTGGGAGCTGATCCAGGTAACCGCTTACGAGATTGAGAAGGATGCGTGTAACCGTGAGCAACATTCGTGAGCTTGAGCCGGTACTTGCGTACCAGAACCGTAAGGACGGCAGTGTGGTAAATGCGGTTCGAGTTCGTAAAAACAACTGGCGAGTAATCGCAGCGTGGCTTCGGGATGAGTTGAGAGACATCCCAGATTCGGCCATCTTGGCGGTCGATCCGAAACGACAAGAGGTGTTGTGTAAGATAGCTGGGAGCCATCTAGAGGTTCGTCCTGATTATACAGTCATTCTGGACGGGGAAGACCACCCAATGGACTGTCTTAGTAACAGCACAGTATACCGGAGGTATCGGCCCCATGCGGTGCCATCCACCACACTCCCCAGTGAGTCATCCTCAGTTGCGGAAAACGAGGTGCGGGAGTACAGCAGATGGGTTCTGGAGGGGGCTGAGGCAATGCAACATCAGGGCAACAATGTACCTCAGATTGTTGCGTGGGCTACGGACCATGTGCAAAGCTGGTCCGGGCTTAGCATCCAGGGGGAGACCATCACTTTGGATACCGCTGTAGGGCCTCGCAAGCTTGAGTACGGCGATTACCTTGTGTTGTCATCCAGGGGGGCATGGAACATCCTCTCTGAAGCTGACATGGCAAGTACCTACACTGCTGGCCGTCAATCCGAACTCAATGATCATATTGGTGCTTCTTTTGATGTGTTGCTCAATCTCCAGCGTAAGATTGAGTCTCAGTGGGGGCGACTGCCTGATCCAGAGAATCCCGAGAATGTGTCCCAGTACATTCGAGAGGTAGCTCTGTGCTTGGAAGATGAACTCCATGAAGCGCTGGCACATGTCCACTGGAAGCCGTGGAAGACCTCCCGAGGGTTCAAGGACCGAGGAAAGTACCGGGCTGAGGTGGCAGATGTGCTGCACTTTGTGCTGGATCTGTATCTTGCTGCGGGGCTCACTGGGAGTGACATCTACAAGGACTATCTTGCCAAGCATTATGAGAATCTCAAGCGATGCAACTCCCCGGAGTATGTGCAGTCATGAGGCCACTTAGAGAATCCCAGAGGGCTGCTTTGAATGTGCTCTGTGACCCAGAGCGTACCTTTGCAGCCCTCTGGGCTGAGCCTCGCTCGGGCAAGACCGCTACGTGCTTGCGATGGATTGCTTACCACAAGCCTAGGATAGTGCTTGTGGTGGGACCAAAGATAGCCGAGAATGTCTGGAGGGTTGAATCTGCTGAATGGCTGGAGGACACCCCTTATAGGTTCTACCCGCTGACGGTTGGTAATGTGCGGCCCGACCCAGATACGCTTACGAGGTATTCCGGGGTGAACATCCTGTTTGTTAACTATGAGCAATTCACCAAGGCTGCTGGGACCAAGACTTTGCCTTACATCAGGAGTGTGGCGCGAGCGGTTGACCATCAGGGTATGATGATTCTGGATGAGTCCCACTATATCAAGACTCCAAATAGTGTGATTGGCAAAGCTATCCGGCCTACCTCTTCAGACTGGAAACTTCGCTTGATTGTGACAGGCACTCCCGTCACTAATCCCAATCAGGTGGACGCTATCTATGGGCAGTGGACTTGGCTTGATCCTGCAATTAGGGGTAGATGGGCCACCGCCAAGGATTTCAGAGAATACTTTGGAGAATGGCAGCATTACAAAGGTTTCCCAGAGCTGGTTCGTCTGAAGAATCAGGCGGAGCTTATGCGGTACCTCCAGCCTAATGTGGTAACCCTAACCGGGCAGGCTGAGCCCGTGCCACATTCTCGCGTAATGTATCGGCTTGACCCTACTGTGGGGGAATGGTCCACCACACTCTTCAGGGAAGGCGTGGTTAAGACCTCAGTGGGCACTGTGGCGGCTCTCAATCCTCTGACCCGATTGCTCCGGCTCCGGCAGATGATTGCTGGTCATTGCATGGTGGATACTGCAGGTGGTGAGGAGATCCGATATCTCAAGCCTGCTATGGTGGCTCGTCTCCGAGCTCTGGCCGGAGTGCTGTCTCAAGTGCAGGGTAAGGTGATTATCTCATGCTCTCATATAGCTGAGGTGAATATCGTCAGCGCCTACCTCAGCAAGAAGGGCACCGGGTATTCCATTGTTACGGGGGCTACTTCCAACAAGGATATGGCTCTAGATAAGTTCCGGGCATCCCCTACGTGCCGGGTTTTGATTGTCCAGCCGCAAACTGTTTCTATGGCGGTGGATATCTCGGTGGCGAGCTCTTTGATTTGGTACACAAGTGATTTCAACTACGTGACCTTCAAGCAGACCTCTGACCGAATCAAACTTAGTCCGGCCAAGCCTAGGGTGTACTTTCTATGTGCTCGTGGCTCGGTAGATGAGGACGTGTGGGATACCCTCATGGTGGACCACGATCATCTACGAAAAGTGTTGAATAGGATTGGGCGGCGTTAGGCTTGCGCCGCTGCCAATTACATGCTATAATTAAGCCATTAGCTTCGACAGGAGATCGACATGACAGAACTTGAGAAATTCCCCAATCCTGATGCTTTCAAGGAGATCATGCCATACCTCAAAGATGGCATTGATCGCGTTGCTAAGCTCACTGGGGTGACCCGCCCCGGGGACCGCTACAAAGTGTTTAGGGCTATTGCTTTTATGGCAGTAGCAAACACCATTGAGGATGGGGAGTTTGATGAGCTGATCGAGGACACCCTCCATTACCAGGATAGCCTTCCCTATGGCTATCGTTTGGAGGGGGTTTCTCCCCGCAAGACCGTGAAGACGGAGGAGGTGGCGGTCTCTCCTGTCCTTCCCGCCACCTCCTCTTACGAGGAGGCCGTACGCCGCAAGAAGAGCAAAAAAGAGAAGAAGAACCACGTGTAATACATGACGGCCGGGGCGGATCTTTTCTGGTTCGTTCTACCGCCCCGGCCCTTCTTAGGACAGGATTATGGACATGCTAATAACATCTACCACATCTGATGTGGTGGATTATCTCAAACAAGACCCAAAATCACGGCAGATAGTTGACATAGAGACCACCTCTCTGAGCCTCCTTAAAGGTGAAATCCTCTGTATTGGAATTGGGTTGGAGGATCACGATGATGTCCTCATCTGGTGGCCTGAATGCCAAGAGGAGATTGGTGCGCTGCGCCTCTCCAAGGCTGTGGTACACAACGCCCACTTCGACGCCCCCAGACTCCGATTGCGGGGAGCTAAGCTCCGTGTAGTGTGGGACACTATGCTCATGGCTCATCTTCTTGATGAGAATCGTCCCGTCGGTCTCAAAGATCTTGGCCAGCGCTTGCTCGGGTATCCTGATTGGACAGAGGCAAACATCCAGGACTTGGCTGCTCTGCCCCGGCAGCAGGTTAGTGAGTACCTTGTCAAGGATGTGGTGGTCACTCGGGAGCTGCTGCGGTATCAGCGTAAGCAGCTCAAGAACACCAAGCTTGGGGAGCGGCCTCTGCAAGTCATGCGTAGCATCTTGCTGCCTGCTATCAAGCCTCTTACTCAGATGGAGGCCAACCGTATTCCGGTGGATATGGCTGGGGTCCATCGAGAGATGGAGCGTGTCACTGAGGAGTTGCAGCTGACTGACCTGGAGCTGGCCAAGAACACCCCGCCTAAAGAGCAGTGGCCCCCAGAGTTCCAGCGCTCCGGGCCCAAGTGGGGCACCACCAACTGGACCCGCTGGTGGTTGTACGAGTATCACAGGGCTGCTTGCGCAGAGCGTGGCAAGCCAAGCAAGCGCTGGCCAGATGGGACTCCATCGCTGTCAAGCAGTGCACTGAGCAAGATGACCCACCCGGCTGCCAAGGTACTATCTCGGCGGTCTACCCTGCACAAGATTCTTACAGGCTTCCTGATCCCCCTCACCCAGCGTGTGGTGGATGGCCGGGTACGCACCAGCTTCAAACTGCATGGAACCAAGACTGGTCGTTTGGCTAGTTCCAGCCCCGGAGCAGATGACCCCGGCATTAATGCACAGCAGATTCCTCGTGATAGGAGCATTCGGAATCTGTTCCGGGACCCTGAGCACCTCTGGATTGAGGCAGACTACTCCCAGCTGGAACTTCGGGTAGCCGCCACACTCGCTGATGAGCGCACCATGCTAGGACTGTTTGATGGCGGAGAAGATATTCACACCTACATGGCCAAGGAGCTCGCCAAGACAGACGCTCCCACTAAAGAGCAGAGATCTCTGGCTAAAGGGGTGAATTTCGGGTTCCTCTATGGAATGCACCACAATCATTTCGCAAACTACTTGCAAGAGACCTACGGAGTGGTGATCTCTCAGAAGGACGCATTTCAGTTCCGAGAGCAGTACTTTGCTCGTTTCAGCGGGTTGCAGCCTTGGTATAAGAGGCAGCGTGCATTCGCCATCAAGCACGGAGGTGTCCCCAGCGCTTTCGGCAGGTTCCGGCACTTGCCAGAGGTGTATTCACCTGATTATTGGGTACAGGAGGCTGCTTTCCGGCAAGCTATCAATGCCCCGGTGCAATCCACTGGCAGTGATTTCATGCTTATCAGTTTGGCGCGCATGGCACGTGATAAGCGACTGGTCAAGATGGGAGCCAAGCTAATTACCACAGTGCACGACAGCGTGTGCCTCACTGCTCCTGCTGAGAATGCCCTAGATGTGGGACATCTTCTTAAGGAGATCATGGAGCAAGCTGATGATATGCTCAGGACTAGATTCCGCCTGAAAGCCGATGTGACTATCTCAGACTGTTGGGGAGGTGAACCCTTTGCGGAACTCTGATAAAGGATGTTGGTCAATGACTGATGAAGGGGTCCCAGTTATCACCCAATCTATGGTGACTGCCTTCTCCCAGTGCCCTAGGGAGTTCTACTACGGCTATGTGCTGGGACTGAGGCCCCGCATGACCAGTAAGCCTCTCACTAGGGGTACCTGGATACATGCTCTGCTGGAGGCCAAAGCGAATCAGGAAGATTGGCTGCCCGTGCACTATGCTCAGCTGGAGCAGGCCCGTCAGACGATGTTTGATGAGGAAGCTGAGGCCCTCGCTGAGGAGTGCTACAACATCATGATCTCCTACGAGTATCAGTATCGTGATGATCCACTCACCCCAGTGAGAGCAGAGCTTACGGTGGAACGCCCCATGCTTGGCGGCAAAGCCCTGTATCGAGGTCGCATTGACCTCATTGTGCAAGACAAGGATGGTGAAATCTGGCTGGTGGACCACAAAACCCACCAGAAGTTCCCGGACTGGAACTATCGAGAGCTGGCATATCAGCACTATAGCTATCTGTGGGCGGCTGCCAAGTCTCCGCAATATGCAGAGCTCGGCATCCCTCAGCCGAAAGGTTTCATCTACGACTACATCCGCACTGGGGCCATCAAGGTGCCTAAGATTACTGTTAGAGGTCTCGTAAGCAGAACAGCATCTGCAGCTGCCCAGACCTACCCGGTGCTGCGCAATTGGATGTTGGAGCATGAATACATGCGTGTGGTGGATAATCAAGATGTCATTATTGTGCAAGGCTCGGAGGGGGATTACCTGCGAGAGCTGCTGGAGGCTGCTCGGGAATCAAGCCAGCTGGATAAGTTTCGCCGAGATGAACTGGTGTTTAATTCAGCTCAATCTACCCGCCAGATGAAGAGCTTTCTTACAACCTGTAAGCGAATGCTTGATTATCGTTGGTCAGACCCTGATTGCGTAGAGCGCAACCTAGGAGCGTGTTCTAGCTATCTCTGCAATTACAGGGATCTCACTACCTCTGACCTTATGCATGGGAGTTCCGAGATTGAGCAGCGCACCCGGTATGTTTGTGCTGGGGACCCCTTGGACTATTATCCAGACCGACAGAAAGGACAGAAACAGTGACCATGTACACCATCTATGGGAGGCCCAAAGTCGGTAAGACTACTTTGGCGCTCAATGGGACAAACCCTCGGGATACCCTCGTCATTAATGCTGATTGCGGCTTGACTGCCATCGATACTACAGGGATGACTATCTGGGATGATGTTTCATCCACCACACTCGCTAAACGGCTGAGCCAGAAAGATCTGCGACCATTCCGGCGCATTGTGGTGGATACTGCCACCAGTCTGTATGAGTCTTTGCTGCTGGAGGCTGCTGGGGGTCGTGCTCCCAATCAGGGCACCTACGGGCAGGCTAACACTATCCTTAGCCAGATTCTGCGACAGCTGCGCTCAGCTCGTGCTGATGTTATCATTATTTGTCAGGAGAAGGTGGTCAAGCCCACTGAGGATTGGGCCCCAGAGGACGACGAGGAAGAGAGTGTGGCAAGCGTAGCTCCGGATCTCCCGCCCGGAGCTAGTAAGACTTTGTTGGCCATGTCTGATGTGATTGGTCGTTTGTACACTGTTCACACGGCTAACGGCGCCAAGCGTAAGTTGTGGCTTACCCCAACCCCCGGGATTGTTGCAGGGGCCCGAAGCGCTAAAGTTTACTCAGGCAGTCTTACCTCTCCTACTCTAGCCAAGCTCAAGAATGCTCTTGGATACACCAAGTAACGAAAGGAACTCTACAATGGCAATCACTCCGATCAAACTGGATTTCACTTCGGTTGAGAAGTCCTCGTACAATACCCGGCAGATGCCGGCTGGTCTCTACGAGGCTCGCATTACTGAGGTTGTGCAAAAATCAGCGCAGGACGGTACTGATATGCTGGTGTACACCCTTGTGCCCACCCACCCGCAATATCGGGGTCGTCGGTTCCCGTTCTACTGCAAGCTCAGCTCCAATCAGTTGTGGAAGCTTCGTGATCTGCTGGTCGCGGCAGGAGAGAATATCCCTAAACGGGCTGTCCGTGTCCAGCCTGAAAAAATCGTCAATAGGCTGCTTTGCATTGAGGTAAGTGACGATACTTACGGAGGTACTGTCCGCTCTACCGTGGATTCTGTTTACTCGTGGGATGTGCTCCGCCCCAATGAGAAGTTCTCCGATAAAGACCCAGATGAGGATGAAGTCGAGGTCGATGGTGAGGATGAAGGCATTCTGAGCTTTACCTCCGCAGATGATCCTGAAGAGGTCGAGGACATTGACGCTGAGGACTTTGAGGGTGACTCTGATTTCGATGAGGATGACTTGGACATGACTCCAGAGCCCCCGAAGAAGAAGTCTGCAAAGAAGAACAGGAAACGCCAGAAGTGAGAAAGGAGGCAGACATTGTGCGGGATATGGTGCGTACCCTAAATCGCATCCCGGGAGTGTTCTGCCTCCGTACTCATGGTAGCGCTTTCCAGGCCAAGGGCACTCCAGATATTTTCGGTTGTGCCCTTGGCCGTGCTTTCGTTATTGAGGCTAAGAGGACCGTTTCTCTAAAGCCTAGTGATGCCCAGGAGTACATGCTGGGAAAGTTCAATGATGCTGGGGCCCGGACCTTTGTGAGCCATGACCCCAAAGCCGAAGAGGTAGTAGCATGGATAAAATCGCTGCCAAAGTAATGTGGGCGGTGTGGCAGCATTCTGGACATAAAGGAAATGTCTGGACCCCTCAGATTGATAATATCAGTTCTAATAACCCCCGATTCCGAGAAGGAAGTCCTAGGTCCAGTGCTAAGCTGGTCAAGGATGACCTGCATGACAATACCGATTGGTACTGGACTCCGGCAGTGTCTACTGGCGGTAGAAAGTCCAGGGATTACCCCGCCCAGCGTGTCCTGTGGGTGGATTGCGACAAAGGCTACAGCAAGAAAGTCCTCAAGCGTTTGTCCCCCAACTTTGTGTGGGAGACTAGCCCAGACCATCTCCAGGCAGTGTGGCTCATGGAGGAGTACATAGAGCCTCACGAGTATTGCCGGGATGGTCTCATGGGGCTGCTGGCTCAGTGCATCGGGGCGGACCCTAGCGGCGTGGACATCGGCCAGCTTCTGCGGGTGCCCACCACAGTGCACCATAAGCGCAAGCCCCATAGAGGCCGGCTGATGCGGACCTATACAGAGCCTGTCAGTCGTAGTAAGCTGCTTAACAAGATCTACCGAGAGTGTGGCTTCAAGCCGGCTACAGCGGCACTCATGGCCCGAGAGGAGCCCGAGGGCGACCGCTCCAAGCAACTCTGGAGGTTTGCCCGGGAAGCTGCTGAGCTGGGGATTGATGAGACCCTGGCATGTAAAGCGTTGCGAGCCAGCCGTTGGAACAAATGGCAGGATCGAGACGAGCTCCTCAGAGAAGATGTGGCCAAAGCCTACCGAGAACAAGCACATGCTACCCCAGTAGCGACGCAAACCTTGGGGGAGGTTGTGCAGGAGTTGCCCCGCCTGACCACCCAGCGGGTGGATGTGGTGGCTACTCAGGCCTCTCCTACCCGATGGCTGGTTCCGGATGTCATCCCAGAGGCTGGCTGCGGGTTGTGGATTGCGCCGCCCAAAATCGGCAAGACTCGTACTGCCCTGGAGGTTGCCTTGGGCTTGGCTACCGGAGTGACACCGTTGGGGGTGCCTGTTAGCGGCAAGATGCCTGTTGGATTTCTTTCGCTGGAGGATGGCCCTGATTTGACTATTGACCGGCTTGGGGAGCTGCTGAATAGAGATGAGGATCGTCGGTATTTCCACTGGAATGGCTACATCGATGAAAACCTGATGTGGTACCCACCAGAAAGGATTCCACTTCAGCTAGGGTTTGATGCCCTTGACTTGAGCCGACCGGAGGGAATAGCTGCTCTGCAAGAAATCATTGAAACGCATAATTTGCGGTTGTGTGTGATTGACACTCTTAGCATGGCTATCGGCAAAGCCTCCATCAACGATTCTTCAGAGATGTACAACATCTTGAAGAAAGTCAAGATAGTGGCCAAGACTACCGGGTGTAGTGTGGTATTTATCCACCACACTCGCAAGAGGAACTTCGAGTCCGGGGAAACGATCCAGGAAAAAGTCTTGGGGTCGACTGCATTGCACGCTTGGGCTGATTATGTGGTGTGGTTGACCCCTTCTAAGGATAAGCACTCCCCGATTCTTAATCTAGGGGTACAGACTAAGCGGGGTGCCAATGAATACCTCATTGATAGAGATTCTTTGGTAATCCTCCGGGATAACCCTAATCTTCCGGATCCCGATGACCCAGAAGATCCCCCGAAGGGAGGTCAGCCCCGTGATCCTGAACCTCCACCACCTACTAGAGACCTTATCACTCAATACGAGCGATTTAATCAACGAAGTAAAGTCCCACGAGGAGCGGGCAAATCTACTGTAAGGAGTATCGATGAAAATCCTGAACCTGACCGAAAATCCCGTGCGCCTTCGGACGGTTCACGGGGGTGTGGTGGAATTCCCCCCGATGCTGACCGCGGAGTGGCCTCACGTGGACCCCAGAACAACCACCAGGCGCCTAGACACTCCTCAAGGAGAGCTGTTCGTACGTCAGCAACAGAAGGGGGTTCTGAGAGGTTATCTCCCCGCTCAGGTAAGCGAAGTCGCTCTGATCGTAGAAAGAGGAGTGGCTGAGCATTTCCCGTATCGCTCGGATCTGCACTACCTTGAGGAGCCTTTTCATACAGATGAGGATGGTAGCTCTTGGTCCTCTTGCCTGCATCAGGTGCCAAAAGAAATCACCACACACCCCGAGTCAGAGAGTGTGTGGTGATACAACCTCAAGTTACTCTGAGGCCTTGGTCTCAGAGCGCTTGTCAGTGACGGTCTTGGCGATGTCGTAGACGCCGCAAGCAGTGAGGCCAAGAATCAGGCCCTGACTGACACCTGCTAGGACAGTGTGTTGAGTGAGCACCCCACTCACTGCACTGTCTAGCAGGTTCAGTAGAATGCCTGCCGCAACGGCCAGCAATGGACTGATCTTGGCAGGCAAGCCAAGATCCTTGGCAACTGTGATGATGGCCACAACAGCTGCCGGAGTAGCAATAGCAGTAACGAGCATTACTGTTCACTCATTCTTTCTTCTAGAGTAGCTAACCTGCTTAGAATGTGCATGTCTTGGTGCTTCATGACGCGCACATCTTTCATTAGCGCAAGCTGGTTAGCATTGAGGGTATCTACACGATCTCTGATGAGATCTATTGCGTCTCCTAGGTTGGCACTACCCCGGTTAGTGCGGATATCCTTTTGGAGACGTTCAATCTTGGTAACCACCACACTGCCCATAACAGTGATGATGGCCACCAAGATTGGGGAGATTGCTGCAACAATCTCTATGCCTACATGGGGGTTCACCTTAGGCCAGCTTCTCCAGGATCTTATGGACAGCTTCTTTGAGGGCCAACACTTCCGTGTAGCAGTCTGCCAATTCCTGCCGCACAGACTTGTACCCCTCGGCGTCTGCTCTGGGGTCATTAGGCCGCCTGATGGGGGCGGTGTTCTGCTGGGCATTGTAAGCACAGGTGGCACCAAAGTCCGCGCGGATAGCTGCGGTAGCCAGTCGGGATCCCGCAGTTTCCCCTTGATTCCCGAAGGTGGCTGACCATACCCGGGTGGCGGCTTCATTCCCGGCGTAGTCCGCAATCTGCTTGAAGAAGTCACTGCTCTGATAGGCCGCCTTATTCAGGAGTGTTCCGGCGCTACCCCTAGACCCGAAGGTGGCTGACCATACTGCGGAGGCAATCGCATTGATATCTGCTGGAGTGACCACGTCATCCTCACTTTCCGTGGCAGAAGAGTTCGATCCACGAGCGAGCCCCCGCCACGTTGAGGCATCGCCATGGAATATGTTCATGTCGAGGAAATCCCCAGAATAGCCCGGAATTCTCCCCCTAGCACTGTACTGGTGTAGGATGGCGCTAGACCAAGCCCCAGTACGGGGAGCTGGCGGGGTAGCATGCCCAGTGCGTGGATTAGACCGCCAGTCTGCTACCCACAGAGGATACCCGCCCAATGCAACTGTACGGAGTGTGGTGGCTGTGCTGGCATTGCAGTAGATGACTGGGCGTACTCCTGTACGGGAGTACACCATGTCGAGCCAGCGCCGAGCTCCCGTGGGGCCGTGAACCTGAGGAGCGCGCTCTTTCCCGCCGAGATCCTCGTAGTCTAGGCAGAGCACCGCTTTACCGATGAGGTCTTTGACGGTTTCTAGGAAAAAGTCTACCTGATTGCTGATGTCGTGCACCGTCATGAAATGATAGGCCCCAAACAGTTTGCCTGCTGCTAGTGCATCCCTTTTGTTGATTGACCATCGGCGATCAACAAATCCACTGGATTTGGACCCCCAAGTTGCTCGTGCTATCACGAAGTCCGAAGAAGCATGGGCAATTGATGAGTTGTGTTCCGACACATCTATGCCGAATAGCGCCATATAAGCCTCCTATATGGTTGTTCCTAGAGTGCGGAGCTTATTGCTCAGCACGATTTTACTAGCATCCGGAGAACACCAGTCCATCCGCATTTCAACTACCTGAGTTTTCACTATCTGCTGCAAGTTCTCATCTAGAACGCTGATCTGATCAAAGACCTCAAAAGTCTCTCCTGGCGAAACTCGCTCCTGAAGAGCAACCAGGTCAAATTCATAGCTAATATAGGGCTTAGACCGGGCATTCAAGTAAGTCTGCAAGAAGTTCTTCATGGCAGCTGGAGACTGTACCCCCGAGAAGTTGTACACGGCCTGCCTCTTGGCGGTTGTCCAGGTAGTATCCTCTAGGTAGGGCAGCCCGTTATTGACCGGGCTGATATCTCCGCCCAACTCGTCCACTCCATAGATTCGGGTAATCAAACTGGTGGTGTCAAGCCTTCGGCGTACGGTGGCGACATCCTTATGGTACATCGCAGTGACCCCAGAATCCCTGCCAGCCCTCTTGAGGAGATGCACCATCTTGTGCTTATCATCCAGGGACAACTCCAGATGATACTGCTTAGCGAGAGCTTTAAGCCCTCCAAGTACTGTGGTAGGCTCTGTCAGCGTCCAGTGATGCGGCCCCGATTCTGGATTCTCGACCCTCCCACAACCCCAATCAGTACCTGCCAACATAATGAGGGCGCATTCTTCTGGGGAGACATTCCAAGAGCGGGTGTTTATCTGTCCGGCGTAAAGCAGGTCGTACCATAGCCGCTCGCAGTACACCTTCAGCTTAGGTTCAAAGGCCGAATCTTGGGAGGTGATCCCTCTCACCACATACTCTCGGTCTCGGAAGTGCACAGGGCGTTCTATCTGGATCTCCCCTGACTTTTCATGGTACAGGGGGAGATCGAACTCTAACGTGGATTCCATCTCATCGGTATCTACCGTCACACACCCAATAAGCTCCTCATCCAAGATTACCCCGCCAGATGTTGTGTCTACAATTACTGGGCTTTGGGAGAACCCCGGAACTGCCCTGGATCTGGGTAGATCATTCTCTGTGAAGTTATTGTTGTTGTGAGTAGATGTGACGTAGATTCCATCAAGGTAAGAGGAACCTTTGAGAAACTTGATTTTAAACTGGATGTATTTGTCCCACTGAGGCACGCCCGAGACCACCAAGCGGCCTTTTTCGTCAACCTGCCGCAGCCAAGGCAGATTAGCAAAGTACTGCGCCACGTTGTGTGTGGTGCGATAAGACACTTCTACATCTTTGCCGTTGGTAACGACTAGCCCGCCGTTGATCTGGCGAACTTTAGGCGAAAGAGGAACCCAGCGAGTAACAATTTCTCCAGGAATCTTCATGTTTTCACTGGGGGCTATCCGACCAATTCCGGCAGATTCATCATGGCTATCGGCTGTACCGGGTTCTTTAGCGTCGATCTCCGGCCGCACAATAGTAACCGGAGTAGGGGTGCTAGCCCCGGTCGCTTCCGCTCCTGCTAGAGCCACCACACTCACGTCGATATCTTGCGGTACCGGGTGATACACTACTACTTCATCATACGCTATAGGGGTAGAGGAGATCCCTCCAATCATCAAGGGACAAATAGGGTCCGGATCCAGCTTAGTGAGGTCAAGATTCTCGCGGGTGGCAGAGCCTACCCACCCGGTCTGCCCATACGACCACAAAGTGGCCGAGCGCTTGTCAAAGCTTATCTCTAAGCCTACCCAAACCCACGAGTTTGCAGGGAGGTCTCTGTTAGACACATTTAACCAGGCAAAACTGTCATCATTACTGTCAAACAAGTCAGCTTGCAGGTAGGTTTTGCTGCTAGCATCCGCCCTTCTGGCGTACATCTTGAAGAACCGGCCCCGAGTGTACCCAAAATCTTGCGTGGTGAATATGTCCACCATGCCGACTGGCCAGTTGCAGCTTACCCAGCAGCCCACCAAGAAAGATCCCTGATGATTCAAGGGCCACAATCCTCGGGAATACGGTACGTACCCCTTAGTACCTTTGTTGAGCGACAGTGCTGATCCCCATTTGGAGCCCACCTCTCCCGAAGAGCTGCCCCAACCCAACACCTTTCCATGTCGGTTCTTCCCAGAGCTGTCAACCATGGTCTGGGTGGATTTATTCGTTTCCTTCCAATAGTTCATATGCAGAAGCACTTGCTGGCATGGGTGCCGATCAAGCTCTCCGGTCCAATCTCCAGGAGTACTAACCTTAGCGTATGTTTCAGGCATCAGATCCGCCTCCTACGCCGTTTCAGCATGACAGCAGAGATAATCCCCGTGTTTATGCTAACGGCCATCTCTACGGTACCATCCAGGTTGGATCGCAACCGCTTGAATTTCTGCATCCGGTTAACAATGGAACCTTTGTACTCATGCGAGAATTGATTTTCCTGGTAGTACTTTTGATTTTTGAAATCAAGCACGATTTGATCCCCAGAAGGGATCCCTCCAAGACTAATCTCGATGTCGTTGATCTTTACCACACTGTCCTGCTTGGGGTGCACCACGAATTCCACTACCGGGTAGTAGAACAAGGTAGGCCCAGATGGCTTATAAGCCTGTTTGGTACCGCCATAAGTCAGCACCGGGACTACCTCTTCAGGGGCATACCCGTACGGGTCTGGGGTGACAAAGGAGATCTCCGCAGACATTCGACACACACCTTGGGAGCCAAACCACAGCTTAGAATCCCGACGCCAGCTAGGCCCTTTGGAGCATAGAGCCTGCCACTCCCAGGGATTTTGCCCCTCTGGTACAAATTTCTGCAAAGAATCCCTGCTGTTGTGCAGCAGAGTAGACAGCTTGGTGGCGTAGTCTTGAGCCTGCTCCCAATTGGCTGCTGTGACCTCTAGCGAGAACTGCCACTCAATAGAGGACACCCTAGGCTTGCGGTAATAAGCCCCATCTCCACGGACATACTGATAGGTAGTAGTATCCACCGGGTAAGACGGCCACTCCTTGAGCTTAGCAGCCATCCACGGAAAATCCGCAGTGTTCAAATCGCCATACACAAAGCTCATAGCACCACAACTCCTCTACCTCGAAGCTCCCTATCCATATCGTTGCGCAATGCGGCAGAGAGCTCCCGGATGTCCTGATCATTCCTGATATTAGCTTGGCCAACATGCACCAAGGGACCCGTGATAGTGACCTGCTGCCTATCCACCACACTCGCGGCAGGCTGAGGTGTGGTGGGTGTGGGGTTGTAGCGAGCTGGGGGCACCAGAGGCATCCCCGGGGTAGTCAGCTGCTGGATTCCCAGCGGGACCATTGCTGCCTGCTTGGTGAGCTGCTTCTGGAGATCTTGCATAGGTTTGAGTGCTCCCTTGGTGGACATCTCAATGCCGACCCCGATACCGGGAGGGATCATCTTACCGATTTCATCCCGCATAACTCGAGATGGAGAATGAATGCCGAAGAATCGCTTGATCCCCCCGACGATGTTGTCCGCCCAGCCCTTAATACGGCCCCACAGCCAAGAAGTAGCAGAAGACAAACCATTCCAGATCCCTGTCACGAGGTTCTTGCCTACCTGCACCATGGCTCCGAATCCGCGACCCACGGCGGAAACCATCTGGGTAACAATGTTGCTTACCCCCCGCACAAGCTGACCTGTAACACTGCCAATCTTGTTACCAATTGCCACCAGCAGCCGCCACCCGGCTGCGGCCATCCTGCCGACGCCGTTGCCAAAGGCTCCAACCATGGCTCCGATAATCTGGGGGATCTTGCCAACGATGTGCCCGATAGCCCCGGCAAGGTTACCCACAAGACTAGTGAGCAAACGCCAGCCAGTTTTCACTATCTGAGGAGTGTGCCCCATCAAACTACTGATAAGACTAGTTACAATCTGCGGGATAGCCTTGACAATTGCAATGATGATATCGGGCAGAGCCTTCACCAGAGAGGTAAGCAGCTTAAACCCGGCTTCAATGATTTTTGGAGTGAGCTTGACCAGCGCATCCACGATCCCCTCGATAATCTCTGGGAGCGCCTCGGTGATCGCGTCGATGATAGCTGGCATGTTGTCCACCAGAGCTGTCAGCAGCTCTACCCCAGCATCAATCAACAGGGGGATTGCGGTCACCAGATAATCCAGAATTCCCTTTATGATGGTGGGGAGCTGCTGGATCAGCTGCGGGAGAGCCTGCAGGATGCCCTTAGCAAGGGACAGCAAGAGCTGCACCCCGGTCTCAATCAGCTGAGGCATCGAGTTAGTCATAAAATCAGTGAAAGATTGAATGATCTTAGGCAACGCCGCCATCAACTGGGGAATAGCACTATTCAACCCCTGTACCACACCCTGCAAGAGCTGCACGCCGGCTTGCAGCAGGGCAGGCAGGTTATCGATGAAGGCCTGTACTAGTCCAGTAACTGCCTGAGTTGCCGCCGGAATCAGCTGCGGGGCAGCACTAGCCAACCCCTGCACGAGTGTGGTGAGTGCCTTCATGCCCACCGCCAGCATCTGCGGCAGCTGTGCCAGCAAGGTCTGGGCCAGCTGAGTGATAATAGGGGTTACTTTCTGCACCAGAGTTGGCAGCGCCTTCATGACCCCCTGGAGCAGCCCAGTAATGATAGCAGAACCTGCCTGAATTATCACAGGAGCTGCCTCTGCAAGCACCTCGGTAATTTGTTCAGCCAGCGTGCCAAACTGCGGGGCGATGGATTGGATATTCTTGCCGATGTTTTGGATGACCGGAGTGATGTTCTTTACTACAGTCTGAAAAGAATGCATAACGTTGCCGACAAGCTTGCTGATATCGGCATCAGCGCTGCCCAGTCCAGTAAGCAGATTAGCCCAGCTAGCTTTGAGCATCCCCACAGCTCCAGAAATGGTCTTCTCAGCCTCTAGAGCTGTGGTGCCAGCAACACCCATACGCTCTTGCATGACGTGAATGGCCTGGATAATCTTGTCAAAACTGACCTGATTAACGTTCTCTGCGGTGACTTTCATAGTATCGCCGAGGACACCGCTGTCGTTAATCAGTCGGGCCATCTCAGACTGAGTGCCGCCATATCCAAGCTTGAGGTTATCAAGCATGGTGTAATTCTGCTTAGCAAACCCCTGGTAAGCCCGCTGAATCTCGCTGATGTTAGTGCCGAATTTGTTGGCATTGTCAGACATGTCTGTCATCGCCATTTGAGCATAATCAGCAGCCTTTTCGGTGTCTCCGCCAAGACCTTGCAACAGAGTGGCCGAAAAGCTCGTCACCTGAGACATGTACTCATTAGCACTGAGTCCCGCAGTCTTATAGGCCTCTGCGGCGTAGCCCTTCATCTTATCCGCAGAGCCTTTGAACATGGTTTCAATGCCACCAATGTTCTGTTCATAGTCAGCATACTGCCTGACCACGGACTTTACCAGGGCTCCGCCAGCGGCAGCCGCTGCTGTGGCGAATCCCACCAGGGCAACCCCAGCACCACGAAGCCCTCGGCCGGCCAATCCAGCGATCTTACTGGAAGCAGATTCAGCACTAGAGCCCACTCCAGCAAGCCCGCTCTGGACTGCGCCAGCCCCAGCCAGCGAGAGCTTGATTACTACGTTATTATCAGCCATGGCTATTCACCACACTCCTTGTGCGGGATCTTTTCATGGGGTGCCTGAGCAAGCCAGTACAAACCCATTCCCGGATCAGGCCCGTTGCCATCCCAATGCCGTTGAATGGCTGCTTTCTCGGATTCTCGCCACATATCTTGCCCCTCAGCAATGGCTTGCATGGCAGGGCAATCCAATGAATACGGAGTATAGTCATCAGAGGTTTCAGCACGACCGAGCGCAGGATTGTGCAAATGAGTAGCCAGCGGCCTGCCACAACCCGGACACTTGTCATCCTTCACCACCTTCCACTGTGAAACTACCTCCAGGTCCTGTTCCCTCCAGCAGGAGGCCTCCCCTCGGAGCTCTAGAGGAGACCTCCCCGTCTGAAGTGCAAGGTCCAGCAGCAAAGCTAGCCGCGGACCGACTTCGTAGGGCGGATGGAGACCTCCCCGCCAGAGTTCTGCCACGCCATGAACGACTGAATCAGTGCGTGCAGCGTGCCCCCCGGCAGGATGCTGCCATTGCCCTTGCTCGACACCGCGTTATAGTCCTCAGTGAGGGGCTGCTCGGCATCCTCAGAGGCGAACACTCCGATGAAAGTCTTGGGGAGCACCTTCTCATACTGGTCAATCGGGTTAGGAATGGTCTGCTTAAGCAGCAAAGCCCAATCCGCTACAGAGAGCTTCCGGAACTTAACAAACACCACGGGGGACTCAGGCCGGAGGCTGTCCACTTTAGCATGAAGAACATCCAGATTGTCAGACATAAACTCAGTCTGGCCAGACATCATCTTGATCGCCTCAGCCTGCTTGAGCTCCGCCTTGGCGTTCTCGTACTCCTGTGAGTACGGAGCTCCAAGCTCTACCTCTATAGTGAGGACTTCCTGTCGGCGCTCCTCCACAGCCTGAAGCAACTCTTCATAGGTACTAAACATTAGGCAGTCACCTTCACCGCAGTCCGAGAGCGCGCCATAGCCGTCACGTGAGCCGTGATACCGACAAAGGTGTTGCTAGCCTCAGTAGGATCAATAGAGCTAATCACCACACGCCAAACCCACACATACTGGTCAGCAGCAATAGCTTCGCCATGGCCCATGCCATCCCGGCGCCAGATGTACACCACATCACCAATCTTGAGCGCCGTAATCAGGTCAGCATCAGCCTGACCTGTGGCCTTGATGATAAGATCCTCAATCTCGTGTGTGGTGGACCCCGGGATCTTTTCGCTAGCCGGGTCACAGAGCCAGTCAATGGTCTCACTATCAGTCTCGGAGGTGCCCGAGAATGTGGTGATTGCACAATCCAGCCCAAGGCCTTCCTGGAGCTCCGTGAGCTTAGGAGCATTGATGTCGGTAATCACGGGGGCAATACCCACCGCAATGTTACCTCGGCTGATCTTGGTAGCAGGATTCCACTGCTTGAACGGCATTACTTCGTCTCCTTGTCGTTGATCTTTTTCTGAGTGGCTTTACGAGTTTTGTCGGGGGCCTTTGGCCGGAATCCCAGCACAGTCTCCCCCGGTTCGAGAGGTCTCACCACACGCTCGTGTGTGGGGTCCACATTCTCCTCCGAGACAGCATATCGCACCTCTGTACGGAGATGCTCTACAACAAATCCTTTCACTGAATCCTCCCTTGCTGTACATTAACCTGAACCAAGCTCTCATACAGGCCCTCTACTCGCAGGCCCGTGTAAGCAATCTCACAGCTCAGCAAGCTGTCACCAGCCCACCGGCCCTGCAGAGCCTGTACCGAGGCTACCGCTAGGTTGTAGCTAGCCTCCGGGCTGCCCCCCACACAATAGGCCCCCCACACATAGCCCCAAGCAGTAGGCTGAGCCTCCAGCGTAAGGGTATCAGGCGTAGTAGAGATGCCCCTCAGCACCACATAGGGCGCCTGAGCTCCAGTAGCAGCAGCACCGCTAAACACCTTAGCACCCTGGAGCTCTGACTGGAGCTTTTCCTTGAGGTCATCAATCCACATGGTCAGATCCCTAGCGTGTCAGTGTTGAAACCAAGGCTCTTGACCTGTGAATCCAGCTGCCGCGCCGCCATCTGATCAAACGGCCTAGCAGCCATACGGCTAGTACCCCGCGCCACATAGATGCTGTATGGCATCGTGGGGCCAATCAAGTACGTGTACTGGCCAGAAGCCTGAGAGCGCACGCTGTTGAGCATGTTTCCGGTGTCCACCGCATGGTAGGCCTGGATAGCTCTCTTGCACAACCCAACACCTACCTGAGCCATGGTGGCGAGTTTCTGCTGGAGCGGGCCATGGATGCCCCCAGCAGCACGTCCGTACCGCTGGGCCAACTGCGACAGCGTGATGCTCATGATAGCTGCTCCTTACCGGTACCATCCACCTGATGAAAGCGGGTAGCCGTGGCCTTGCGAAGCAGCGCGGCCCCGTTCTCGCTCACAGAATCAATCAGGAGGTAAGCCCCCTGTAGGCTGGGCTCCCTCCAGCATCGGGTGATTCGCACAACCTGCCCGGGTTTCAGGGAAGTCCCCCGAGGGACCTTAATACTGTATTGCTGGACAGCCACACCCTCAATCGGTTGGGGGATTTCTGTGGTCTGCGCCAAACACTGGACATCATGCTGCACAGCCGTGAGTGTGGCGGGCATCGCTTGAAATCCCCGAGTAATGGTGGGGCCTGCCTCGAAAATATCCAGATAATCAATCAGAATATTGCGTCGAATGTACTCGGTTGCCTCATCCAATATCGGTGTCGACATCACCATAGTTGTAATCCCCCCTTCCACTCATGTCAGTGCGCCGAAGATACCTGTCAGGAGGCAGTGGGATCATCCGGAGCACATCCTGATGACCAAGAATGATGCTCAACCCAGCAAGATACCTAAGCAGCGCTTGCCAATCGGGGGGTGTGGTGGTTACAGAAGTACCCTCAGACTGCCCATTAGTGACCTGAGGCTGGGCCGCCAAGAACCCCACCAACTGATATGCTGCAAACGCCACATCATGCGTAGGCACGTAGCCAGCCTGCCCCGGCCAGCGGCCCTCAGAATCAGGCACAAGAGCATGATCAAGAGCAAGCTGATACTGCAACTCATCAATCAAGCCCCTGCCGGGGAGATTCCACATGAGCTTCTTGAGCTGCTCTAGACTATCCACCACACACGCTCCTTAGGATAGAGTGGGGCCGGGAGTTAGGCACGGACAGGAGGTTCTCGACCGGCCCCACAAGCAGATTAATTCCTAGTGGCAGGAATTATTCGTCATCGATGCTGTCACCCGGCTTGGGATCCTTCGGTGCGATGACCGCGAACGGGCAACCGTCGGCAGCCTCCGGATTGACCGGGTCAAACACCGCATAAGCGACACGGAAGGTAACGCGCAAAGCAAGAGCATCTTCCTGGCCAAGATGGATAGTGGTGCCGTTAGATTCCAGAGTTGCCTGATCCAGAATCTTGAAAGACATGTCCTTACGGACACCAATCTGAATGTGGCTCATGTCACCCACGATGGCGGTAGCCTTGGTCTTATCCCAAGCGCCATTGGTGACCTTCCGGAAAGGCACTCCGAAGATGCTATCAATGCTGTTTGGGGCATCCCTCAGGGCAGACACAAACACGGGCTCACCGGTAGTGGTGCGCAGACCACGAAGACGGCTCTGAAGGCCGCGCCGTGCCAGCACCGCATTGACATCATAGCCGTCATCCTCAACGAGGGCGAAGGCATCATTCAGATCGGTAGCGATATCAGTGCCAGCCGGCTTATTCTCCACCAGGTAATTGCCAGCATCAACGGCCATATCGAACACGGACTTATCTGTCCAGGCAGCAGGCTTGTTCTTACCGAACAGCACCGCGGCATCCAGCATCTGGCCGAACACCGTGGAAACACCAGTCTTGATGGCACCCCAGATGTCATACTTGCTGTCATCCAGAACTTCCTCGGGGAGGGGTATGACAGTGCTCAACGGCTGGGCCACCAGCATCTTGGGGGAGAGCTTCCAGTCGGAAACATTCTTACGGCGTGTGGTGGATCCAAGATCACCAGATTCCCAGCCAGCGGTGGGCAGCATCTTGACCAGCGGAGTACGGACCTTGCCGGCACTCATGGTCTGGCGAGTAAATCCGGAGAGCGCCACGGAGGTGCGAGCAGCCTCCTGCACAATTTCTGAGGAATCAACGGTAGCCAGAGCGGCTTCAACGTCAGCGAAATTAACCATGTCGAGATTCTTCCTTAACGAGCTTTCTGAATTGCAGCCCGGAGCATATCATTCATGCTAGGCTTGTCATCCTCAGTGCGGGCCGTACCGGCCCTCAAGGCCTTGATAGCAGCACTAGGATGAGCTTTGCGCCAATCCTCAACCAAAGACTCAATCTTGGTATCCGAATCAAACAAAGCAGCACTGAACTTGCGACTATCCAGAAGCTCAGAAACCTCTCCTCCCATCGCGGCGAGGAAAGCCTCCAATCGGTCATATTTGGTCTGAAGAGCGGTAAGAGCCTCTGCCTGCTTGGCAATATCACTCTGACTGCTTTCCAGTTCCGCAAGCTTAGCCCGAAGAGCCTGTCGACTCTTGCGCTCCTTGACAAGGTCCTTAAGAAGGGCCTCGTGCTGCGGCGACCGCTGGTTGTCGTCATGCTGCTGATTCTCATCAGTAGCCTGCTCAGTTTCCTGTGGCTCCGTCTCGGTAGCCTCAGTTGCCGAATCAATCGGCTGCTCGGTAGTCATCTCGACCCCTTTCCATGCAGTATTACAATGTCGTAAACAAAAAGCAAGCTAGGGTTCCGGTGTTAGCACCGTAACCCCGTTCATAACACCGGTGTTGAGGGGCCTGCCGCCCACAACACCAGAACGCTTCACCTTACCAGGCATCCCAAGCACTAGATACTCAGATTGTCCTGGATTATGACCCTCATACGTGTGTAGCCCTCGCGGCACGCGCATGCGATACACCGACCCCTTGTGACGCACCGCATACAACTCAGCCACTCGAGAGTCACTGGTCCAGCTACTCAGGCCAGTATCATTAGGAGGGCCACCCCGCCACAACACCCGCGGAGCCTTACCCGGCTTCAAACCCTCCCACAACTGCTGGGCGTAAGCCTCCAGACAACGCAACAACAGCGACCAATCATCCCGGCTGAGCACCACACCCCCCAGCTGGCGCAGCAGATGCCGGCCAGCACCAGCGCTGGTCCAGCCCTGACCCACCATGTACCCCAGCGCCTGCTGGGCAGCAGCGCTAGCCACCAAAGCCCGGTCCAGGCCCCCACGCAACGCCTGCCGCACAGCAGGGTCATCAGGCAGCTCCCCAGACCACGAGCGCCGCAAGAACTGTGGGTTGGGGCCCTTGCCCCGGAGCGGCACCCTATCCTTGAGGGTCGGTATGAGCGTACACCGGCCATTGGGGTGATCACGGATGGTTTTGTCCTTGACCACGAGGCCATCCTTGGCCAGGCACCACGGGCACGTTCGAGATCCCCGCTCAGCCCCCCAAACCATCACAATGTCGTCCAAGCCCTCAGCATCAGCCCACTGCCGCTGCCAATGAGCCCGCACCGTCTCAGTACGAGCAAACCGTTCCAACTTGTGATATGCTTGATCAATCCCGGCATCTCTCAAGCGCCTAGCAATCTCCCTGCTGTGCACGCCAACAGCCCAGCCTCCCCGCAACACTGCCTCCTTAAAGGCATCCACCACATGCCCCCAGACGGCGTCCAAGGGCATATCTGTTGGCTCTGGGAACCCTGCCGTGGTACCCCCAAACGCCGTCACGCCGCCATACCGCAGGATGGTGCCCCAAGCCTGCTTGAGAAACCCCTGCAAGCTGGCGGCGGGGTCAGCGCTGCCCGGCAGGCTACGCACCCACCGCAGATACAACGCCCGGAGCTTACGCTCTAGCCGAGCCGTAGAAACACCACTCACAGCTGAGGCTCATCTCCCTCATAATCATCAAGGTTGACCCCCGGGGTAACCTCACTAGCAATGTACCCCAGCGGGTAACCCATCTGAGCCAGCGAGATGCCATGCTGATCAAGAGCCTCCTGCAGGAGATCTGAATCAGGCGACCACAAATCCACATCAGCAGCAACCCCGAGTGTGGTGGCCAGCTCTCTTAGGGCCGGCTCAAGATCATCACGCATTCTCGCCACACGCATGTGAAACCTCTTGCTCAAGGTTCTAAGGGCAACGCCACTCGGCGGGTTACTGCCTCCCTGCACATAGAACTCAGGCACTCCCGTAGTCTGAGAGACCTTAGCTATCAGCGACTCATGGTAAGCCACCATATCACTCAAGGTAGGTGGGGTAAGCTGGCCGAATGGGCCCGAGCTGGATGTGGTGAACACCCGGCCACCGGCACTATCCTTGGCCTTGTCCAGGGGAGGCTTAGGCCGCTTATCCTCAGGAAGGTATGGATTCGTTGGTGCCAGCTGAGTATTCAGCAGATACCAGAAAGGCCGTGCGTACATCTCCGCAATGATGGTCTGATCAATGATACTATGATTGATACGATCTTGCAGCGACGCCAGTCCCGGACCCATGCCCTTGCTATCCAAAGCCAACCGAATCACTGTATGCCCCCGAGACTCATCAACAGGAGCATACCCGCTACGGTCAGCCGGGCTGAGGTCATCCGGGATCGCCTTAGCCCATACATTCAGCACACCATCCGTGCCGGCAAAGGTGCAGTAATCCAGGCCATCCCTCAATGAGCGAGTAAAGATAGCTGCCATGGTGTAATCGCCATCAGAAACCATCTCATAGTGCTCAGGACAGATAAGCTGCCCCTCACGAGTGATAATGACTGGAGCCTGTCCCCGGCACAGCAACGGAATCATCAGCGGGCCAAGCGGCTGCAACTCATCAGGGTCAGGCCTCAACGACTCAGCAAACACATCAATGACAGTACGGAAAACATTCTCACTCGTGGTCATCGATTCCAGAGCAGGGAACGCCTGCTGCACGTGAGCATCCCAGTCCCTTCCTCTTAGTGTATATGACATCTTGCCATTGTAATAGGCGATATACGTGGGGCTAACAGTGTTTAGCAGCAGAGCTTTGATATCCATCAGAATCAGTGTCCTATCGAGTAGTAATCCGTACGGCCATACAACAGAGCCTGAGTGAACGCATCAACTTGGTCGTCATGCTTAGCAAGGGGAAACTCCCCCAACTCCCGCCAGAGAATGTCGCTGTAGGCCTGACTTGCCACTTTAACCCGGCCAGCAGCAACCAAGGGTTGGCAAGCTAGCGCCCGTACCTCTTTGCTACTACGAGGACTCACCGGCTGCACACCCACCACACTCCCCCGCAGCATATCAATAAGGGCGGCGCCATTGGCGGCCTGCTCCACGAGTACACGAGCTGTCTGCGGCCACCTAGCAGCCATACGCTGGGCAGCATCCACCGTATCCTGGAAACCCACCCGCTGGCGCCAGTTCTCCAACAAGAAGTAGCTGTGGCCATCGTACAGCCAGACCTGTCCGCAAACGTAGTCCCCCTTGCCAGTGAAGGCCAGATCCCATGATTGATAGACCTCTCCAGGCACCTTGGTCCAGGCAATGCCATCCTGCTGAGTACAGATATCCGCCCACGGCACAAGCCCCAGCTGCTGAACATCAATCAAGTGCTCCCCAACCGGTTTGGGGTCACCCTGATACAGTGCATGCCATACGTACGGTCCCACCGCCTGCTTGATGGTCTGCCAAGCCTCCTCAGTACGGCCCTGCACCGATTGCAGCCACTCCCCACCAGGCCTACCCAACGGGTCACCAACACCGTCAGCCCCGACAGTAGACTGTGCTGGCACATTGACGTACTTGGCACCTAGCTTAACCACATGGGCGATAAGATCATCCCGGTGCCACCGGGTACACACCACAACCACCAGTGCCAAAGCTGCCATACGAGTCAGCAGCACCGAACTGAAATGGTCCGTGACAGAGGCGCGAATAAGCTCAGATTGAGCCTCCAACATGTCCTTGATTGGGTCATCAATCACCAGTAGGTCGCACGAGAAGCCCGTCACGCCGGTACCACGCCCAGCTGCCAAGAACTGGCCTCCATCCGGAGTAAGCCATTGAGCCACATTAGCCCGGCCAGCCATGCCCGGCAGCCACCGCGCCACCAACGCCCGCACCTGCTTGCTGACAGCGTTGGCACGCATCTGGCTGTATGAACAATAGATAATCCTCAAACGAGGATTGCGCAGCAGATGCCACGCCAGCCAATGCACAAGATAAGTGGTCTTACCCTCCTGCGGCGGAGTGCTCACGGCCACATACGAAAGGGGTGTATCCAACTGCTCAGGGGTGAGTACATCATCCAGCACGCCAGTGAGCTGGGATTGCCGCATGCCACAAGCCTGCATGAATGCAGGGAAATCCTCCGCCAGGACATCAACATCAGGAGCCTCAGCCAGCACGGAGCACCTCCCGCGCAACATCATCCACACTGATACCCGGGTATGCCTTAGCCAACCGAGCTGCTGCTCTAGCCACCTGCCCAGCCTGCAACCGCACCTGAGCCTCACTGAGCTGCTCCCCAGTCATGAGCGCCAGCTGTCCCAACCACTTAGCAACATCAGACTCCGCCTGATGCAACTCTTCCACCAGGGGATGAGTTCTCAAACGTTTGACTACTCGCTTGCGGCTAGCTCCTACAGCTAGCCCACCGTCAGCATCAACAACCTCATCAGTATCAACCAGCAGACCGACGCCTTCATGCTGGGAGAGCCACACTCGTATAGCTTGAGCATCAGCCATACGGGCAGAGATCAAATCCTGCAAGGCCTCAACAGCAGCCACCTTCTTGGCCTCCTTGCCAAGAGGCTGCCACACCCCCTGCACAACAGTACCGCCTCTACCCCCCTCAGCCCGCTTATTTGCCCGGTGATGCCTGCACACATTCAAGCCAGCCACCGCATGGTTACGACAAGGCTTGCCAGCCACAGTAAGAGCAGAACATTGATTTTCCACAGTCACTCACCACACCTGAGAAAAATGTGCCTGAAGAAACCTTGCCAGGACATGCAGATAGACCCAGCCACCCAGCTGGGGTACTTCACAGCCAACCCGTGCACAAACACCATTATAGCACACCCGCAAGCAAAAAGCAAACCCGGGGCGACACCGCCCCGGGTTTACAATCCCAAAGAATCGAAGAGTCACTAACCTATTCCATGTAACCTTCTAGAATCCAATGAAAACTGCCGAATACCGGCCAGCCCGCTCAAGGGCCACCCCCCAATGAGGCCCCCACAACCCCACCCGGTAGACAGTGTTATGCACACCATCCTCATCCTGATGGTGGGATACCTCCTCCATGTGAGCGATATCGATACCCCCCGAGCTCACCCCACCAGCACGACCCTCCAACAGGGCCTGCAACAGCGCCACAACCTGCATCTCAGGATGCTTGACCAAGCCCTCATTCACCACACGCTGCTCCAGCGGCAGCAGGAAGACAAACGGGGAATCCTCCCCGTCAGAGAGCTCCTCTTCTGACAAGTCTCCCTCCTCGATCATCCGGCTGGTCAGCCAGCAGTCATACTCAGGCAGGAAGTACTGCACGAAACACTCCGGCCTACTACTAGTCCACCAGCAAGCTTGAACCAAGAAATCGTGGGGGCTCTTCTGCACCCGTCCGACAGTCAACATGTCTTACTCCTGTCCCCGCAACACCATCGTGCCGCATCTCATACACTTATTATAGCACACCGAGGTTCCCGAGAATGTCACCCGACTGATCCACGACCACCACATCGTACGCCTGTATAAGCCCTGCTCCTGCGGCCGTTGAACAGTGACCTGATCAATAGCAGCCCGCACTCCCTCAACATCTTCACCAAGGATGCTATCAGCCTCAGGGTACTCAATCAGATCCTGCAGGAATCGGTGAGTAGCCTGCACAACCTCCTTAGCCATGGCCTCAGGATGACCAAGCACCCGGGGATAGATGTGCCAGTACGGCTTGGGCTCGGGCTGCTTGGCAATTCGCCGTCCGCACAGGCACGGGTACAGGCTGGCATCAGGACCTTTGGCGTAGAACTCCATGAGGTAATCTCCATCAGGACCACAAGCCGGGCCCCCACGAAATTCCACATACAGGTGAGACAGCGGGAGAGTCTCACTCCAGCCGCTGTTCTGAATCATCAGGTCAGTGACGGACACCATGCATTCCTCTCAACACGGCAGTATTGCATCCTTCACACCGCTGGATGAACATCGGATGAACAGCCTTGACTCGGTACGTATGGGCATACTGGATTTCAGCAGTGTCAAGTACAGTCTTTACCGGGATACCAAGTTGCTTGATGTCACTGACATCAAGGCCCTGAGCCACCTCCCCATCTTTGAGAAGACACTCCAGTATATACTGAGCCCAGCCACTAACCCTGAAAGCCGGCTCTTCCAACTTTTCTGCTTTGGGGTTCCTCTTAGCAGGAAACACCCAGCTGAAATTACCGCGCCTGCCGCACAGACACGGAGCAAGCCGGATATCGTACTCTTGAATGTAGTACGCCACCCTATGATAGGGTGAATCAAGAGTTCCCAACACCAAGCCACTGATATTGAGCTTTCGAGGATTCACGTTTATCTCTGGAAGTTCTCCAAAGTCACCCTGTACAATACTCACGATACTGCTCATCCTCACCACACTCACAGGTGGAAGTAATGATTTGGTGACAGCGCAAAATAGATGGTGGGGATCCACAACACAAGACCACCAAACAGCAGATGCTTGATGATGCTGTGACCCTGCTGCTGCCTCATGTAACAGGCTCCATCCTTGCCACGAAGATCATTGCTGTACATTCCATACTCCTGTCCATTGATACTGTTCATGACAGTCCAGACCACTTCTTGATCCAAGAAATCTTGTCCTCATTGGAGGTATCCTCCATCTCATTGCTGAACACTCCATACAGGGTGCCAACCACCACACACGCTGCTTTGTGTGCTCCGTCAAACTCAGCTTCACTTACACTCAGGGCATGACAGAGCTGTTCTCGCTCCTCCTGACCCCAGTACACTGCCCGGAAAACCTCCGTCAGCTTGGGAACTTGCCAAACCTTGAGAGCCCGGCCAACTACAGCAGCAATCAACAGCTGCCTCATGCTGGGGCATAGAAGCTCTCGCATCCAGGTACTCATTCCTGAAACACATGGAGGAATCAGATCTTCTAGCACATCAGTAGGTGTTCCTCGGTCTGCAAGAACTTTCTTCAGTCTAAAGAAGAAAACATCCCCGTAAGGAATCATATCCCCGAGGGGTTCCCAAGAGGAATCCTGAATCTCTGACCTCAGGCTGAATTTGAACCACATCTTGCCTGCATGTGCTCTAAGCATCAGCTGATAATAGCAATCATTATCGTAATCATAGACACTATCCCTGAAGATGTTCCACTTGACGTAGTTCTCACTCATGCCAACACTCGCTTTCCAGTTTCAGTGATCACCAACGCATATCGACTTGCTATCGGAGATGCATTATGCAACAACCCTTGCCGAATCAGCTCATCAATAACTCGGTAACGATAAGATCGAGTCCTAGAATTCATCGAGTAGGCATTACCACAATTATCAAATGCCACCACGTATGCCTTTGGTGGACTATACAGCCCCTTATTGGCCTCTTGCACTTCCTGAAGAAGTTTTTTCTTCAGACTAGTGATTTTGAACACGGTAATGAGCCCCTTCCTGTCCTTTTACAGCTCATTTAAAAGTGCCGGAATGGGGCCTTTTCTCCGCCATTCTCGTCATTTACTAGGGTTACTAAACACCCCATTCCGGCTGCAATAACCTGGTTATTCTCTCTTGCAAATAAGAGCCAATATTAGAACGACCACTAGCTCTTAGCAAGCCCCTGAATCGCCTTCCCCAAGCGATTACTATCACTACTATCCAGAGAATAACCAAGCACATCTTACTCAGCATTTTCACCCACACCTACAATGCAGATGTAGAATGCTTCAATACACACTCCTGTATACGCCATTAAGCACTCCAGGCCGGCTATACAGATAGATACCTTCACAACCTTGGGGAGAGTGCTCTCCCAGCAAGCAGCTCATGGGCTACTCTGCTACGGTATCTGCTACAGCAAGCAGCTGGGAGTCTACTAATTCGCAAAACTCACTATCCCTACTGGGGGCATCCACCGACATCATCACCGGGGTTGTGTCCGGCTCCATCAGCAGGCAGCTGCTGCATTGATTTCATTGTAGATACTTCTAGTAGGCAAGTGATGCAGTGCCACTACCTCTACACGAGTGGTCTCCTGCCTGCTGACCGCGCTACTGAGTACTACGCTTACGCACCTCTGTTGAGTTCTCATTATCCGTTTGTCCGGTGCCTTGCCGGGCATGTAACCATTATTGCACACCTCCAGCCAGAACACAAATCCCCTAGCCAACTCCCAAAAGCTACCCACCACACTCCGCCCTGGTCTCTAGCTACCCCCCTTACTGCCGCCGACCACACGCACCCGACGGGTCCCCGCTGCCCGCCCGCAGCCCCTCAAGGGCGGAGGGCGGGCGGG
>ERZ772967.378-NODE-378-length-37049-cov-3.574769_pt1 | contig 37049 bp, 23 predicted proteins | sample MGYA00511677_ERZ772967 | MGnify/ENA primary metagenome ERZ772967 (study PRJEB29015, sample SAMEA2737931) | human oral metagenome | biome: human oral; feature: human-associated habitat; material: dental | place: China | collected 2146 ...
ATCGCGGCGATGCACTCTTCTATATGGCACAGAATCCGACGTCTTTGAAGGTGTATCGCAGCGCGGGTGCTTTGGAATACATCTCGAGTATCGGCTACGCCATGACGTGGCTGACGGCTATCGTCATGCGCCGCGATCTTTATCTCGGCGTAAAAGAGCCGCAGAAGTATGATGATACAAGTATGCCGCAGGTGTATCTCCAACTGGAAATACTCAAGCAGAGGGCGGAGTTTACGATCATCGAGGGGAACTTTTTTGCTGAAGGGACGGGAAACCATGATCCTGCCGGCTACAACTTCGCGCAGGTCTTCATCAAGAACTATCTCGATATCCTGACAGCGTGCGTTGACATTCCACCCGAGCAGATGACGATGGAGAAGCAACGTTTGATGGAACGGATGATCCTTCCATGGTGCAGGAAAATCAAGACGGAAAGGCTCGATCTCTCGTTGGATGGGATTTTCGATATCGTACGAGATTATTACGGGGAGGAGCCGTACTATGCGCAGGTTGTTTCGGCCCTCAAAGAAGTCATATTAGGATAATTCAGCCGTGTGAATCGTATGGCCGATTTTGGGGGAAGTCGTTGTATGAAAAAGGAAAAGAGATTCGCATTCTTCGTGCGCAAGTCGAATGAAGTATATTGCAGCGCCTGTTTGGAATCGCTGAAAACGCTTCGCGTGCCGCTAGGATACGAGGTGGAAATCTTCACATTGGCGGCAGAGAAACCGTATGCAGAGCAGGTGAATCGGGCGCTGGCGCTTTCCAGTGCCGGATTTAAGATCTACATCAATGATGATGTCTGCCTGGTACGTCCTGACATGCTGGCAGAGATCCTGCAGATTTTTGAGAATAAAAGCATCGGCATGGTTGGTTTTATGGGCAGCCGATCGCTGCCTGCGGATGGCAATGTGCTAGGCGTCGAGGATAAGCAGGGCGCTGTCTATGTACCGACGAGACGAAATCTTTCCGAAATGCGGTTTGGTGAAAACTCGACAGAATCGATCGTGGATATCCGCTTCGTCCTGCCCTCGTTCTTTGCAACACAAACGGATCTTTCGTGGGATGAGGCTTACGAGACACAATATTACGCCGTGCTGGCGCAGTGCCGGAAATTCGAGGAAGCGGGCAGAAGGATCGTGGTATCCTTGGCGCAAGATATCTGGTGCGCCTATCAGTCGCGGAACATCGCTTTTGATGCTGAGGAAGATGATCGTGCAAGATTCTTTGCAAGATACCATCCATACATGGATTCCGCTGAGTTGGAGGGAGCACAAATTACCTTGTATGGATGCGGCGAGGGAACGACGCTTCCTTCGTGGCGGGACTTCTCCTATCCTGCGGGGATTGCCGTCGGGAGCGGCACGCATGTGCATCGGACAGCGAGCTGTGGTCTCGCATTGTCAAATTTCTCGGGTCGCCCAAGACTCATCGTTGGAGATCATTGCATGATCGGTGCAGGCAGCACAGTCACGGCGCTCTATAGCATCCGTCTGGAAAACGATGTGACGGTGGCAGAGAACGTACATATAAAAGACTATGCCTACGATGAGACGGCGATCGGTCTTTCTCTCGAAGCGCAGATGGATTCGATCGAGGACAGTGGCATCCATATTGAAAGCGGCGTGCATATCGGGGAGAATGTCCGGATCGAGGGCGCGATGCAGATCGGACGTGGCAGCTTTGTTCGTGCGGGCAGCACCGTGCGTACGGATGTCCCCGCCTACTGCATTGCCGAGGGAAATCCCGCCCGCGTCGTCAAGGCGCTTTCTTTCAAGCTGTGGAAATGGCTGCCCGTGACGGATGAACAAGCATTGACACGTCTGCTTGCAGAGCGCAAAGAGGCAGCGCCGCTCCTTACATTTGCCATTACCACGTACAATCGCAGCCGATACTTGCGAAAATCTCTGGATTGCGTGCTGCGACAGTTGGGCAACAACGATCTGGCGGAAATCCTCGTTTCGGACAATGCGTCGCCAGATGATACGAAAGATTTTGTCGAAGAGATGCAAAAGACATATAGGAATCTGCACTATCGCTGCAACGAAGTGAATGTTGGGGCGGAAGCAAATCGTCATTGTGCGATTCGGGCAAGCAGAGGTGAATATGTGCTCGTCGCAGGTGATGACGACTATTTTGCCGACAGTTCCTTGCTTGGCGTGCTCGGCAGGCTCATTCAGTATCGAGGGAGAGCGCTCTTCCATCTGAGAAGGGCGAGGGAGCCGCATCGCGTGCATACGGGAAGCGGCATCGCAGAGTATATTCGCATGGTTGGCTATCACATGACATGGATCACGAGCACCATTATGCGACGAGACCTGTATGAGCGCATCAAAGAGCCGCGAAAACATGACGCTACGGGCATTCCGCAAGTGTATCTGCAAATGGAGATACTGAAGCGGGAGCCGGAATTTGCTGTCATCGCTGCGCCCTTCATGCGCGTGGGGTCAGGAGATCATCAGACAACGGGATTTAATCTAGGCGAGGTGTTCATCAAAAATTACTTCGATTTGCTCAAAACGGCAGGAGGGATTCCACCGAAGGTCTTGTCAGAAGAAAAGAAACGACTGATGGAAGAGGACATATATTTTGAATGCGAAAGAATCAAGGAGCGGCAATTGGCACTTTCCTTGGATGGGCTCTTTGATATCGTTCGAGAATATTATGGCAGCGAGCCATTCTATCCGCAGGTTGTGGCAAGGCTCAGACACATCCTGGGGGGGATATCTTGAGCAGGAAGCGCTGTCGCTGAAAACAGTCGATATGATTTCTGTCGAAAGGAGAAGGTTTTGAAAACAATCTTTATGTGGGGAGCTGGCAACGTCTGCCGTCATTTCTTGCAGCATCTGAAGAAGGATCTGCCGGTGCAAGGCATCGTCGATCGCGATCCAGATTTGTCGCACGGCACGATTTGCGGCGTACCGATCTATGCGCCTGTAGCGGTCGGTGCAATGAACGGTCTTGAGATATGCCATGCTGGTGGGGAACATATATATCCTTCTCCAAGAGATACAGTCTTTGTTATAACGACATATGTTTATTATATCAGCGTGAAAGATTATCTCGAATCTCTGGGGTATGAAACCATGTTCGCTTATGACCTGCGTGAATATACGGATGTCGATTGGTCCGCCTTGTGCCGGGTTCACTATGATGTTCCATGGGAAAAGGATCATGCGAAAATCCGCGAGGCGCACAGCATTCTGGCGGATGAAAGATCAGTGGAGATCTTTGATGCGCTTTTGGATAAGCGCAAGCAGTGCGTCTACGATTGTACGGACATTCGGAGCGAATATCCACAGTATTTGGAAATGGATCTCATACCTTTCTGCGGCGATGAGACAATCGTCGATTGCGGCGCTTTTCGGGGCGGAGGTTTGAGGCTCTTCAAAGAGCATCTGGGGTCGTGGAAGATGTTCCATTGCTTCGAGCCAGATGCGGACAATTTCCGCATTTTGCAAGAGACCTGCAAGGCTTATGAGAGGACGATGCCCCATTGCGCTGCTGTCGGGGACTATGATGGAACAGCATATTTCTCGCAGGGGGCGAATGCCGGCGGTGAGCTGCAGCAGGGGGCTGCAGGGCAGAGAATCGAGGTCTGCAGACTGGATGCACTCGGTTTGAATGAAGTGACGTACATCACGGCGGACATCGAGGGTTCGGAGGAGGCGATGCTCGAAGGAGCGCGGCGGACAATCGAAAGGTGCCATCCGAAGTTGGCAGTCTGCGTCTATCACAAGGCGGCGGACCTATGGGAGATTCCACTGTGGCTCAAGTCGGTGAATCCTGCCTACAGGATTTACTTGCGCCACTACGGAGAAACTGCCGTTGATACGGTAGCCTATGCGCTGCTGCCGCAGCAGTCATTTGGATGATACCATGGGATCAACGAGAGACTTTCCTAGGAGAGAGAAGCATGTGTCATAAGACGAGCATCATTATTCTGAGCTACAACACGTTGGAGATGCTGCAGCTCTGCATCGAGAGTATACGAGAGCATACGGATGAAGGGACGTATGAGATCATTGTCGTCGAGAACGCATCGAAAGACGGCTCTGCCGGGTGGCTCATGGAGCAGGAAGATCTTCACTGCATCTACAACGAGGAAAACCAAGGCTTCCCGAAGGGATGCAATCAAGGTTTGGAGATTGCGGAAGGGACGGAACTCCTGCTTTTGAACAGCGACACTATTGTCACGCAGAACTGGCTGGAGAACCTGTGCTGCGCCCTTTACAGCGCCCCGGAGGTTGGTGCGGTGAGCTGTGTCACGAATTGCTGCTCCAACAATCAGCAGATCGAGACTTCTTACCGCAGTATGGAGGAAATGCAGGCATTTGCCGCGAACCACAATAAATCGAAACCTGACTCTTGGGAGAAGAAGACGACGCTCGTGGGATTCTGCTTTCTCTTCAAGCGGGAAGTGTTCGACAAAGTGGGACTTCTCGATGAGCAATTCAGCCCCGGCAACTTCGAGGATGACGACTACTCCCTGCGCATCCTGCAGCAAGGCTGGGATCTTCTCCTCTGCCGCGACACCTTCATTCATCATTTCGGACATGCAAGCTTCCTGAAAGGATATGGAAATCAAGAAGCGGAGGAAAAAGTACGGCGTTCCAAGGCGCTGCTCGAACGAAACGGCGCCCTGTTCATGGAGAAATGGCATGTGCCTCCCACGTACAAGGTCATGGAAGTGGAAGAGCTGCGCCGTTTGCTGCAGCATCGCACGGCTGCCGATAGGACGGTGCCTGAGAATCACTCGTTGCGGGAGAAGAAAATCACGGTGATTGTACGAAAGAGCCGTGAAGAGCGGTATGGACTCTGCCTCGAATCGCTCAAGAGCGTGAGGTGGCCGCATGGATATGAGGCGGAAATCTTTACGATCGATGCGGCAAAGCCCTATGCGGCGCAGATCAATGAGGTCGTGGCAGATGTCGATGCTGAGGTCAGGCTCTACATCAACGACGAGCTTTGCTTCGTCTGTGCGCAGGCTATCGAGGAGCTGTTGGCGCTCTTCCAAGACGAGGGCGTCGGCATGGCCGGCATTCTGGGCAGCCGGTCACTGCCCGTCAGTGGCGATCTCATGGATTCGCCGTACAAGTGCGGCGCCGTCTATGTACCATTGGAAAAAGACTTATCCGAACTTCGTTTCGGAGAGGCGTCTGAAGAAGCGGAGGTCCGCTTCCTGCTGCCGTCGCTCTTTGCGACACGTCGAGACATCCCATGGGACGAGGCATACGACAAGCAGTATTATGCTGTGTTGGCGCATTGCCTTGCTATGGAAGACTGCGGTCTTCGCATCGTTGTCCCCGGACAGCAGGAAATATGGTGTGCTTATCAGGAGAAGAATATCGTCTTCGACACCGATGAAGCCGATCGAAAAGTGTTCTTCAGTCGTCACCATCCCTATCTCACAGGCACGGAGCTGCAGGGAATGAGCGCTCTCTATGCATGCGGTGCAGAAAGCGTGATTCCCTCGTGGCAGAAGTTCGGCCGTCCTGAAGGCATTCGCATTGGCGAAGGGACGCATATTTGCGAGACGGCGTTCCTGCGCCTCGCCATGCCGAACTTCATGGGAAAGCCGCGCATCATCATCGGCGATCATGTGAAAATCGATGCGGGAAGCACGGTCACGGCGGCGCAGCGCGTCGAGATCGATGCCGGCGTGAGTATCGCTGAGAATGTTCACATCAAGGACTGCCGCCTCGATGACAGCGGCCTCGGGCTTTCTCCTGCTGACCGTGAGATCGTCGTAGAGGGAAGCGGCGTCCGAATCGAGCGCGGCGCATGCCTTGAGGAGAACGTCATCGTCAAAGGCAGCGTGCGTATCGGACGCGGCAGCATCGTGCGTGCGGGAAGTACGGTATGCGCCGATATTCCCGCTTACTGCATTGCCGAAGGAAGCCCTGCGTACGTCACCGCCGTCTTCTCGCCGAAGGCAGGGAAGTGGCTGCCGGCAGTGGGGCGGAAGGCGCTGAAGAAGGCGCTTGCAGAAAGGGAGAAGACGCCGCCATTGCTGACCATCGCCTTCATCACCTACAATCGCTGCAAGTACTTGAGACGGTCACTGGCATGTGTATTGAGACAGATCGGCAACGACGAGTTGGCGGAAATTGTCGTATCGGATAATGCCTCGACGGATGATACGCGAACTTTTGTTGAAGGACTGCAGAAGACGTACAGGAATCTGCGCTATCATTGCAATGACAGGAACGTTGGTGCGGAGGGAAACATTCATCGAGCCATCAAGGCGAGCCAGGGCGAGTATGTGCTCGTCGCGGGCGATGATGACTATTTTATCGACGGCGCCATCCATGTGCTCATCAGCGGCCTCGTCCGCTATCGAGGCGTCGCACTCCTTTGTCTCGGGCATCATGAGAGAATTCCACGCTGCGTATATACGGGAAAAGGACACTTACAATATATCCGGATAGTGAGCTATTACATGGCTTGGCTTACCTGTATCGTCATGCGACGCGATCTTTATAGCCGTATCCCCGAGCCGCACGCTTGTGATGATTCACATATTCCCCAAGTGTATCTGCAAATGGAGATATTAAAACAAAAACCGGATTTCGTTATGCTCTGTGGAGCTTTTTTTACGGGAGACGGCGGCGATCATAAGCCGAGGAACTATAATTTTGCTGAGGTCTTCATTAAGAACTACTTTGACATCCTGACATCGTCGGTGGATATTCCGGCGGTACAGCTTTCTGCAGAAAAGAAGCACGTCTTGGAACATTCGATTCTTCCATGGTGCAAAAAGATCAAAGAGGAGCAGATCGGTTTGTCTCTCGATGGCATCTTCGATATTGTCGAAGAGTATTATGGAAACGAGCCGTACTATGCGCAGCTTGTCGAAATGCTTAAGAACATCTTAAAGGGATAGCAGAACCTTTTTCGTACAGCTGATATGTCCATGATGAATCTGCGACGAGTTGTACTATCTCGTGCTTGCGACAGGTGAAGAGTTTACCGATCATGCAATAATAAAGGAGATGAAGGTTTGAAGACAGTTCTTTTGGCGGGCGGTCTGGGTACGCGCATTACGGAGGAGTCGGAGAGGCGTCCCAAGCCCATGGTAGAGATCGGCGGCATGCCGATCCTCTGGCACATCATGAAGGGGTACAGCCATTTCGGTTTCAATGATTTCATTATATGCGCGGGCTATAAGCAGCACATGATCAAGGAATGGTTCGCCGACTATTTCCTGCACACGTCCGACATCACGTTTGACTTCACACAGGAGAACCGCATGATCGTGCACAATCAGCATACGGAACCGTGGAAGGTCACGATCGTCGATACGGGACTCGACACCTTGACAGGCGGGCGCATTCGGCGCATTCGCAAGTACATCGAGAACGAGACCTTCATGATGACGTATGGCGATGGTGTGGCAGACGTCGATATCGGCGAACTCGTGCGCTTTCACAAGGCGCACGGCAAAATGGCGACCTTGACAGCGATTATGCAAAAGCAACAGAAGGGCGTCCTCGACATTGGTTTCGACAATTCCGTGCACGCTTTCCGCGAGAAGGCGATGGAGGACAGTGCACCTATAAATGCGGGTTACATGGTGCTGGAGCCGTCGGTTTTGGATCTCATCGAGGGCGATCTGACGGTATTTGAGCAAACGCCGATGGAGGAACTGGCGAAACGAGGCGAACTCAAGTGCTATCTGCACAGCGGTTTCTGGCAGTGCATGGATACGCTGCGTGAGAAGATTCTGCTGGAAAGGCTGTGGCAGAGCGGCAAGGCACCGTGGAAATTCTGGTGATTCTTGAAGGAGTCCTGATTCTCCTTTACGTGTCCGTGCGGAAACGATCCTCATCGGTATGGAAGGCTAGGAGATCGGCTTTATGAGAGGAGACTTTTCATGGTTTGGAACGCAATCTTCGTTTGGATGGGCGCGAAGAGCAGATTGAGGCGCATCATATGGGCTTTTACAGCGAGAGCGGAGACTTGCAGTTCTTCGTGCCAGCTGTGAACGAGGCGGTATCTCTGCGTCTCGTCACTAATAGATATTACTTCAAAGAAGGAGAGCGAAAGAGCATCTGGACTCGTGGAGGGTGTTCCCTTGCTTCGAACCGGATGCAGACAATTTTCGCATCTTGAAAGAGAACTGCAAGGCCTATGAGAAGACAACACCCCATTGCACTACGTTTGGAGACTATGATGGACTGGTATGTATTTTTTGCATAGGGTGAATGCCGGCGGCGAACTGTAGTAAGAGAGACAATCAATGAGCGACTTGTTTAGGAGAGAAGCATGTGTCATAAGACGAGCATCATTATTTTGAGTTACAACACTTTGGAGATGTTACAGCTCTGTATCGAGAGCATACGCGAGCATACGGAAGAGGGGACGTATGAGATCATCGTTGTCGAGAATGCCTCAAAGGACGGCTCTGCCGGATGGCTCAAAGAGCAGGAGGATCTTCGCTGCATCTACAACGAGGAGAATCAAGGTTTTCCAAAGGGATGCAACCAAGGACTTGCCATCGCGGAGGGGACGGAACTCCTGCTTTTGAACAGCGACACTATCGTCACGAAGAACTGGCTGTCGAATCTGCGTCGTGCGCTTTACAGCAGCTCTGTGATCGGCGTTGTGAGCTGTGTTACGAACGCATGCTCCAATGGTCAACAGATTGAGGTTTCCTATCAGACATTGAAGAACATGCAGGAATTTGCTGCAGCCCACAATGTGTCGAATTCTGCACTTTGGGAAAAGAGAACGACGCTCGTAGGATTTTGTTATCTCTTCAAGCGAGAAGTGTTCGAAGAAGTCGGCTTTTTCGACGAGCGGTTTGGTCTTGGGAACTTTGAAGATGACGATTACTCGCTGCGTATTTTGCAGGCGGGATACGATCTCCTCGTTTGCCGCGATACCTTCATTCATCACTTCGGACATGGGAGCTTTCTGCGGGGAGATACGGAGCAGGAGCGGGAGTCAAGGAAAAAGTCTGTGGAAGCACTGGTAGTGAGAAATGAACGGTTGTTCAAAGAAAAGTGGCATGTACCTGAAATGTACAAGGTTATGTCTCCAGAAGAACTCCGTTGCCAACTACAGGAGGAATTGCGTGTGCAAGAATGCCGTGCATCTTTGGATGGAAGAAAGATCGCTGTCTTAGTGAGAAAGGCAGATCAGGCGAGATACGACTTCTGCATGGTTTCTCTGCAAAATGTGGAATGGCCTAAAGGGTATGCGGTCGAATATTTCATGATTGATGCGGCAAGGCCGTATGCGGCGCAAGTCAACAAAGTTCTGGCCGAAACAGACGCCAAGTATAAGATTTATATCAACGATGATGTATGCCTTGTCCGCAAGCAGGCAATCAAGGAAATGCTGGCAATCTTCGAAGACGAAGGGATCGCCATGCTCGGCATCTTCGGCAGTCAGTCGCTGCCTGTGAGCGGCAACTTGTTTGATTCATCGTATAAGTGTGGAGCCGTTTATCTGCCCACGGAAGGAGACATCTCCGAGATGCGCTTCGGAGATGTGACGGGAGATGTCATGGACGTCTGCTGTCTCTTACCGGCGTTTTTTGCGACGCAGAGGGACATTCCATGGGATGAATACAGTTACAAGAGGCAGTATTATGCCGTGCTGGAACACAGTTATGCGATGAGACGTTTCGTCGGGCGGGTGGTCATATCTATGCCCGCCGAAATTTGGTGTGCCTATAAAGTGCCAGGTGTTCGATGTCGATGAAGGAGAGAGAAAAAGGTTTTTTTCTGCATATCATGCGTATATCACCGGAACGGAACCAGAGAAGATGAACACTCTTTATGTATGCGGCAAGGAAAGCAAGGTTCCTTCGTGGTGGAAATTTTCCCATCCTGAAGCCATCTCTGTTGGCGAGGCAACGCATATCCACGAAACGGCGCGCCTACGCCTCGCTATGCCGAATTTTGCAGGAGAGCCGCGCATCGTCGTTGGTGACCACGTGGAAATCGGTGCGGGGAGCACCATTACGGCGGCGCAGTGCATTGAGATTGAAAATGCCGTGAGTATAGCGGAAAATGTAAATATCAAGGATTACCGCTTCGATGAGAGCGGTCTTGGACTCTCTCTGGCCAACCGCGAAATCATCGCGGGGAAGAACGGCATTCGAATCGAACGCGGCGTGTGCCTGGAGGAAAATGTTCTTGTCAAGGGTGACGTGCACATTGGTCGGGGAAGTGTGGTGCGCGCGGGAAGCGTGGTATGCATGGATCTACCCGCTTACTGCATTGCTGAGGGAACGCCGGCGCACGTTATCAGGGCATTCTCGCCACGGGAGGGGAAGTGGCTGCCGACGGCAGGTGAAAAAGCTTTGGAAAGGGTGCTGGCAGAGCGGAGAAAGACGCGTCCGCTCCTGACATACGCCTTCATTACCTACAATCGCAGTCAATATCTCAAAAAATCTCTGCGATGCGTGCTGCAGCAGATTGGCAATGATGAACTTGCGGAGATTCTCGTTTCGGACAATGCATCGACGGATGATACGCGGACTTTTGTTGAGGAGATGCAGAAAACGTATATGAATCTACGTTATCACTGTAATGAGAAGAATATTGCTGCTGAGGGAAATATTCATAAAGCCATCGAGAAGAGTCGAGGCGAATATGTGATTGTCGCGGGAGATGATGATTATTTTATTGATGGTGCTCTGCATGTTGTTCTAAGCAATATCATTCGATATAGGGGAGTTGGTCTATTCTACTTGGGCAATGAAAATATTCCCCTTCGTGTATATGAAGGAAAGGGATGCTTGGATTGGATTCGTCTCGTGAGTTATTATATGGCATGGATTACCAGTGTTGTCATGAGGCGCGAGCTGTATGCTCAGATCCCTGAGCCGCATCGGTATGATGATACGTGTTTGCCGCAAGTGTACTTGGAATTGGAGATGCTGAAGCAGAGACCGGCATTTGCAGTGCTTCATGGATTCTTTTTTGCAGATGGATCAGGCGATCATCGTCCGAAAGGTTATAACTTTGCTGAGGTCTTCATCAAGAATTACTTCGACATATTGACTGCAACAGTGGAAATTCTTCCGGAACAGCTCTCAGCAGAGAAAAAATGGGTCATGGAAGAGTCGATTCTTCCGTGGTGCAGGAGAATCAAAGAGAACGGCTTGGAATTGTCACTGGAGGGGATATTCGATATAGTTGAGAAATACTATGGGAAGGAGCCTTACTATGAACAAGTTGTTGAGGCACTTAAAAATATTATGAAAGAATAGAGGAATACGATGAAACTAGAAACGCTCTATAATCTGTACGAAGAGGGGAAGCTGCCGAAGAGACTCTATTATGAGTTAGCGCGTGAGCGGCTAGTGCCGCTCCTGGAGGTGCAGCGGATCGTCAAGAAGAATCCGTATTGCAGGAGTGTCGAGATTCGCGAGGACGGCATCGTGCTCAAGACGCGGGACATCGCCATTTTCTTCGATATGAAGCAGAAGATTTGCCGTGCGGAGACGATTCTCATCGGCACGGAAGGCGAGGAGATCGGCTTCATGAGCCGCTTCATCCCGAAGAACGCAGTGATCTTCGACATCGGCGCCAATGTCGGGCGTGTGAGCTTGGGATTGGCGAAGGCGCATGAGGACGCACGGATCTATGCCTTCGAGCCTGTGGAAGGGTCCTTTCATGGTTTGGAACGCAATCTCCGTTTGAATGGACGCGAAGAGCAGATCGAGGCGTACCACATGGGCTTTTACAGCGAGTGCGGCGATCTGAAGTTCTTCGTGCCAGCAGCAAATGAGGCGGCATCGCTGCGCCCTAGCACCGATGCATACTACTTCAAGGAAGGCGATCAGGGACAGGGCGAGTGCAAGGAGCGCATGGACGAGGTCGTCTGCCCCGTCGATACGCTCGACGACTTCGTTGAAAAGCATGGCGTCAAGCGCCTCGACTTCATCAAGTGCGACACCGAAGGCGCGGAGAAGATGGTCTTTTCAGGGGGGGCACATGTGTTTCTTGAGATGCGTCCCGTCGTCTACACGGAGATGCTCAGAAAACATGCGGCGCGTTTCGACTACCACCCAAACGAGATCATCGAGATGTTCAAGGGCTGGGGCTATGCGTGCTATACATCCGACGGCAAAAGGCTGCTCCCCTTCGAGAATATGGACGAGTCGACGATAGAGACGAACTTCTTCTTCCTGCACGGGGAGAAGCATCGGGAGCTTTTGGAGGAGTACGGCGGCTGAGAGTCGCGGGTGCTGCCCCGTCGACGGTGCTGAAGCAGCGGAGGTGCTTTATGAAGGTCAAAGTATCAGACTATATCGCGGATTTTCTCGTCAAAAAGGGCATCGAGCATGTCTTTACCGTCGTCGGCGGCGGCGCCATGCATCTCAACGACTCTTTCGGACATCACGCGAGGCTCAAGGTGATTTATTGCCACCATGAGCAGGCGGCGGCGATGGCGGCGGAGGCCTATGCGCGTGTCCATGGGCGCATGGCGGCGCTCTGCGTGACGAGCGGGCCGGGCGCGATCAACGCCCTGAACGGCGTCGCGGGCGCTTATCAGGATTCGATCCCGCTGCTCGTGCTCTCGGGTCAGATGAAGTCCTCTTTGACGGTGCGGGCGAGCGGTCTGCCGCTTCGCACGCTGGGCGGACAGGAGTTCGACATCGTGTCAGCGCTTGATAATATGACGAAGTATGCGGAGATGATCACCGAACCGCAGAAGATTCCCTTTGCGCTCGGAAAAGCCTGTCACTTGGCGCAGAGCGGCCGCCCCGGCCCTTGCTGGCTCGACCTGCCGCTCGACATACAGGGGAGCTTCATCGACGACAATCTGCCGGGCTTCAAAGCTCATGCGCAGGAGGAATATGCAGACGTCGAGAAGGCTGCACATCATGTGCTGGAAAAGCTTAGAAGCGCCGAGCGTCCCGTGTTCTACGCGGGCAACGGCATCCGCCTCGCGGGTGCGGCGCCGCTCGTCGAGGAACTGGCGCAGCGCCTGTCAATGCCCGTCGTCACATGCTGGGACAGCATCGACCTCATCGCGACCGAGCATCCGTACTACTGCGGCAGGGGCGGCACGATGGGCGACCGCGCGGGCAACTTCGCCGTGCAGAACAGCGACCTCCTGCTCTCGATCGGCAGCCGCCTGAGCATCTACCAGGTCGGCTACGACGTGCGACTTTGGGCGCGCGCGGCATATACGATCGTCAACGACATCGACCCCGCCGAACTGAAAAAGCCGACGATCCGCGTCGACTATCCCGTGTGTGCCGATGCGGCGGACTTCATGCGTGCGCTTCTTTTGGCGGCGAAAGAGGATGAGCCGAAGGAAAACGGGGCATGGCTCGCGCAGTGCCGCAGGTGGAAGAGTGAGTACCCCGTCGTGCGGCGAGAGCAGAAGGAAGCGTCGGGCAAGGCGAACGTCTATGCTTTCATGGATGTTTTGAGCCGCGCTCTGCCCGAGGGCAGCATCACGGTCGTCGCCAATGGCTCGGCGAGCGTCGTCGGGAGTAATTCCTACTATATCAAGGCGGGCGACCGCTTCCTCATGAATTGCGCGATTTCGTCCATGGGCTACGGGCTCCCCGCCGCCATCGGCGCATGCCTTGCAAACGACAGGCAGCGCGTATTCTGCATCGAGGGCGACGGCAGTATCATGATGAACGTGCAGGAACTTCAGACCGTCGCGACGAACCGCCTGCCCATCCTCGTGTTACTGCTGAACAACGAGGGCTACCATCAGATCCGCCAGACGCAGGGAAACGTGTTCAAAGGGCATACGATGGTCGGTGTCGGCTCTGCGAGCGGCGACCTCGGCTTTCCGGAATGGGAGACGCTAGCCGCCGCATTTGGTCTTCCATACGCCCGCATCGAGACGAACGCAGGTGTATGGAGCGGGGTAAAGGCAGTGCTAGAGACAGAAGGTCCGCTCTTCTGCGAAGTCGTCTGCACGACAGACCAACCCTTTGAGCCAAAGTCAGCGACGAAACGGCTCGCGGACGGTTCGCTCTTTTCCCCACCGCTCGAGGACATGGCACCGTTCCTCCCGCGCGAGGAGTTGCGAGAAAATATGATTATCCCCCTCGTCGAGGAGCAGGCAGTTATGAAGGAGAGAAACTGAGATGGAAAAAAAACGTACGACCTGCCCTGTTTGTAATACGGGGACTGGAAAGGCGAAGGTCTTGCTTCGTCGGGATTTTTCGCCTGCTGCATCAATCGTGCCATTTCGTGCCTATGATGTCTGCGCGTGCCCGGTTTGTGGACTCTTCTATGCGGGCAACATGGAGGAGTCCATGCCACTTGACGCATACTACGCCATGCTCTCGCGCTACGACGGTGCGTCGTTCGTCCTCTCGGACATGGTGAAAGGCGTCTATCGACGCACGGCGGATTTCCTCGAACAGCACATCGAAAAGGACACGCGGGTATTGGATATCGGCTGCGCGTTTGGCGGCCTTCTGAGCGAGCTCCAGCAGAGAGGGTTCTTGCATCTTGCGGGGCTTGAGTATGTGGAGAAGAATTGCACGTATCTAGAGAAAACGCTTCAGGTGCCGGCGCATCGCGGCGGTCTGGGGAATCTGCCTAAAAGCCTTGCGGGCGAACGTTTCGGTTTGGTCATACTGAGCGGTGTCCTCGAGCATCTCTTCGACCTACGCGAGGCGGTCAGGGAGTGCAAGTCGCTTCTTGCCGATGGCGGCAGGATTTTCGTTCTTACGCCCGATGTGGAACAGTTCCCGATGCACGATGATCTCTATCAGGAGTTTAGCGTGGAGCATATCAATTACTTAGACCTAGCGAGCCTGTGCGCTCTCTTCGCTCGCGAAGGGCTGGCGTGTTGCGGAACCGTGCAGGATACGATCCCGATGTTTGGGCTTGCGGGCAATCGCTATAGCCTATGGGGACGCGGTGAAGGGGGAACGGAAGAGACGACGCGGGGCGCAGGGGAGCGCGCGATGCAACAGTATCTCGCGCATGGCGCGGCTCTTGCGGAGACCCTCTGCCGTCGGTTTGCCAAAGAAGTGGGGGAGAAGGCTTTCTATGTGTGGGGAGCTGGGACACAGACGGCGATGCTCGTGCAGCTGGGCATCCTCAGCGAGAGCTGTATTCTTGGTGTCGTGGACGGCAATCGGAACTACCATGGCCGCATGGCGTACGGCCATGCGATTGAAGCGCCAGATGTCCTTCGCGTAAAGCAGGATGTGCCCATTCTCATCGCCTCGCAGTATGCGCAGCAGGCAATCGAGCGCACGATTCGCGAGAAGATGAAGCTTGCCAATCCCCTCATTAAGCTCTTTGCAGGGGAAATCGTATGAGGAATCGAATCGTAGGGCAGGATCTCGCGGAAATCACGGCAGAGGACCTGCCGTGGGAACGCTTGCAGGGCGCGCGCGTGCTCGTGACGGGCGCGAGCGGAATCCTGGCTTCCTATATGGTTGAGACGTTGCTCTACCTCAACGAGACACGCCGTATGGGCATCCGCATCCTAGCAGCCCAGCGCAATCGAAAAAAAGCGCAGGCGCGGTTCGCGCACGCCGTCGCGTGTCCCGCGCTGACGCTTCTGCAGCAGGATGTCTGTGCACCATTTTCCATCGATGGTTCGCTCGACTATATCATCCATGCAGCAGGGCAGTCAAGCCCTAAGTTTTATGGAAGTGACCCGATTGGTACGATTGAGGGGCATATCCTCGGCACGCGCAATGTCCTCGCCTTGGCACGAGAAAAGGGCGTGAAGGGCATGCTCCAGCTCAGCAGTTGCGACAGCTACGGGGAATGCTTTGCGGCGGACGATCCTACCTGCCTTGCAGAGAATTTTGTCGGACGGCTCGACCCGCTTTCCGACCGCGGTTGCTATTCCATGGGGAAGGCGGCGGCAGAGGCTCTTTGTCACGCCTACGCGCTTGGCGCGAAGCTCCCTGTGAAAATCGTCCGCATCGCGCACACGTACGCGCCGCTAATGCCGCTTGACGATGGGCACGTCTTTGCGGACTTTGTCGGTAATGCGCTGCGAGGGGAGGATATTGCGCTGACAAGTGATGGCAGTGCGCAGCGTCCATTTCTCTATATCGCGGATGCCATTCGAGCGTATTTCCGCGTCCTTTTCCTCGGAACGCCAGGCGAGACGTACAACGTCGCCGCAGAAGAGAATACGAGCATCTTGGAGCTTGCCCATCTGGTCGCCTCGCTTGCGCCGCAAGGGACGCCTCGTGTTGTGTTCAAGCAGGAGCTTCCCGCTGGCTACGTGCCAGCACCGAAGAAAACTATTTGCATTTCCATTGCGAAGCTGAAAGTGCTTGGCTATCGCAGGAGATACAGCCTGCGCGAGGGGATGCGGCGCACGATAGAAAGCTATCGGTCGGAGTGAGATGACGAGAAAGCAAGACAAAAAGGAGAATCGCTGTGAAATTACTCGATTTGGCAAAGGCCTTTCAAGCAGGGTTCATACAGAAGAAACTTTATTGGCGGCTCATGCGCGAGCACATGCGCTCGCTTGTCGAGTTGCAGCACGTCGTCGCATGGAATGACAGCGTGAAACGCATCGAAATCCGAAAGAATGGTGTTGTTCTTGTCCATTCGAGGGGGGCAGATGGATGTGATGACGGTATTCGCTTTTACATAGATTTCGAGGAAACGATTTCGCGTGCGGAAGAGACTGTCGCACTGCAAGGCGATTATGAGCAGGAGGATTTTGATTTCCTGACGGGGTTCCTGCGCGATGGCGATGCCGTTCTTGATGTGGGCGGCAACGCGGGCATCTTCAGTCTCAATGTCGCAGCAGCGAAACGTGGCACAATCCTCTATACGATTGAGCCGATTCCCGTCACCTACGAAAAGATGCAGGCAAATCTTGCGCTCAATCCTCATCTTGCGAAGAACATCCACACGTTCAACCATGGATTTGCCGAGAAGCAGGGTGAGGCGGTGTTTTACTTGCCCGGCGCGTCGGAGGCGGCATCTATGCACCCAAATCGGGATGAATACTATTCGCTTGAGAGCACGGCAGATGGCGAGTATACGGGACGCATCAAGATGCAGGAAGTGCACTGCAAGCTTGACACGGTTGACCATTTCTGCGAGGCACATTCGATTGGAGCAGTTCGTGTGCTCAAATGCGATGTGGAGGGCGCGGAGCGCGATGTGCTCCGCGGGGCGCGCCGTATGCTTGAGGCATCGCTCCCCATTGTCTATGCGGAGATGCTTCGAAAGCATGCGAAGCGCTTTGGCTATCATCCGAACGAAATCATTTCCTACATGAAGGATCTGGGCTATCGCTGCACGACGTTCCGTGACCATCGGCTTGTTGAGCTTGCCGAAATGACAGACGAGACGCAGGAGGTTAATTTCTTCTTCCTGCATGGGGAGAACCATGCGGATATCCTAAGGCAGCATCTGGAAACATGAGGTGACGACATGCAGTGCTTGCAGGGAAAGACGATTCTGATTACGGGGGCGACTTCGGGGCTCGGCGAAGCGATGGCGCATCGTTTCGCCGAGGAGGGCGCTGCCATTGTTGCAGTGGGACGAAGCCGCAAGCGGGGCGAGCGGCTGATACGGGATCTGGTAGAAAAGATTCCTTCCGTCCGCGCACGGTTTTTCCCATGCGACCTGACGGATGCCAATGCAATTAACAGTTTGCGCAAGGCAGTTCAAGAGAGCGGATTTTTCATTGATATCCTCGTCAATAATGCGGGGGTTTTCAAGACATATCGGCTAGAAGAAATCACGCCCCAAGCGTATGACCTAGTATTTCGCACGAATGTTGCCGCAGCGATATTCATGACACAGGCATTCATCGAGGAGATCTGCGAGCGCCATGGCAATATCTTAAACGTTGCCTCGATCGGAGGTCTGCAATCGTATATTGCAGGCAGGAGCCAGTACCTTTATGCGCCTTCCAAAGCGGCACTCATCGAGTTTTCGCAGCTCTGCGCCAAGAATTATGCTAAGGATATCCGCGTGAACTGCCTTTGCCCCGGACCGAACGACACGCCCATCTACGAGAACAAGGACTTTTCCCGCATTCTGCCGTCCATTCCCATGGGGCGCATGGGCGAGCCGCTCGATGTGGCGCGGGCGGCTGCCTTTCTTATCTCGGAGGAGGCTTCCTACATCACGGGGGCGATTCTCACGGTGGACGGCGGCTCTTCCATTTGATGAATGAAAGGATAGTAGGATCATGGAACATTTCGACATACACTCGCATCTTTACGATTACCGCGTCTCGTTTACAGACGATTTCCGCTCCGTGCTGAGCGGGATCAAGGGAGAACTGGTCTACGTCCTCGACTGGAATGTCTACCATCTGTATGAGTCGGCATTTACAGGCATCGAGAGACGGCGCATATTCTTCGTCGATCCCGTGGAAGAGAAAAAGAATATGTATACAGTGCTGAACCTTATTTCCTTCTTTCAGCAGCTCGGCGTGCGGAAGAACTGGAAGGTCATCTGCTTCGGCGGCGGCATCACGCAGGATCTCACGACGATGGCGAGCAATCTCTTCCTGCGCAACATCGACTGGTATTTCTTCCCGACGACGCTGCTCTCGATGTGCGACTCCTGCATCGGCGGAAAGTGCGGCATCAATGTCGGCGCGTACAAGAATCAAATCGGCGTATTCTATCCGCCAAAACAGATCTTCATCGACACGCATTTTCTTGACACGCTCCAAGAGGCGGACTACCTGAACGGCTGGGGCGAGATCTTGAAGTTTTCGCTGACGAGCGATGCGGCGTTCTACCGCGAGCTCCAGGCAGAGCCTTCCTACATTCCCTGCGCGCGCATCGCGCACTACATCCATCGCGGGCTGTTGGAGAAGAAGAAGGTCATCGAGGCGGACGAGTTCGAGTCCGACCTGCGCCGCGTGCTGAACTACGGCCACACCTTCGGCCATGCGCTTGAGGCGTACACGAAACACGCCGTCGCGCATGGTACGGCCGTCATCTGGGGGATCGACGTCGCGAACTATCTCGCGATGCGCGAAGGACTGATAGGTGAGGCACTCTACCTCGATGTCAAAGCACTCATTAAGCGTGCCTTCCTAAAGAAGGAGATTGTGATTGCGGATCCGTACGCGGTGTTTGATACGATTCGCACGGACAAGAAGGTGCGCGGCAACACGCTCTCCTTTGCCATGCTCGACGGGGAAAGCCATTTGATCGTGCATCCGATGCAGCTAAGGGAGCCTTTGTACCGGATGTTCTGCGATTACTTGGAGACGACGCATGATTACTATCGCGCTTGACTGCGGGGCGAGCTTCTTAAAGGGTGCCGCCTTTGCAGCGGATGGCACGCTGCAGCGCTCTCTGCAAGTGGCGGCGCCGCCCGTCTGCCATGGCGAATCGGCGGAGGATCTCCTTGCGCCACGGCAGGCGTGTGCGCTCCTTTCTGCTGTGCGGGAGATGCTCGCACGCCTTACCAAAGGGCAGCGCCGCGCGCGCCTTTGCATCGCGAATGAGATGCATGGTTTTTTGCTCACGGACGCAAGGGGAATGCCGCAGATGGACTACCTCTCCTGGCAGCGTTCCTTTGGCACGGTTTCCGTGGCGGGCGAGACGGCCGTTTCCCGCATGAAGCGGCGCTGTGGCGAGGCGGTACGCCAAACGGGGATGCCGCTTCGCGGTTCGCTTCCCAGCGCAAACTTGCTGTATCTTGCTCGGAGCGGCATCCTGAAGCGCATGAGGGGCGAGCTGCTTTTCTGCACGCTGGGTGATTATATCCTGCGCACACTGTCGGGGCAGGCCGTTTTCACGCATCCAACGAACGCCGCAGCGAGCGGCCTCTACGATTTACAGGAGAGGGTTTGGAGTAAGCTGCTTCTTGGGGAAGTGGCTGCGGGGCGTATTTGTTTTCCATCCGTCGGAGAAGTACCTGTTTCCTTCGAGATGGGCGGTGTGACGTACGAGGCCCTGCCTGCCGTCGGCGATCAGCAGGCAGCACTTTTGGGCGCGGAGCTACGCGCAGACGGCCAGCTTTCGTTCAACCTTGGGACGGGCGCGCAGGTCAGCGTTCTGACAGATGATTTTACGCACGAGGAAGGCGTGCAGATACGCCCGTACTTCTTCGGGAAATACATCCGAACATTGCCTCATTTGCCATCCGGTCGAGCGCTTAACGTCTATATCCGTTTTTTGCAGGATGTGCTCGCACGCTTTGGCGTGGAAGCTGACGAAGCGAAGGTTTGGCAAGTGTTTTTGGATGCGGCAGATGCGGAAGAAGGCGAGCTGTTTGAAGTAGACATGAGCTTTTTTGAAAATCCCTGCTCCAAGCGGATCACTGGACTACTTGCCGGTTTCTCTGAACATGGATTCCATCTTGGCACGCTCGCGGCAAGCATCTTGCACGCCATGGCAAAAAACTTTCTGTGGGCGGCACGAGCGGTACGGAAAGAAGGTGATGTGAAGGAAATCCTATTCTCTGGCGGGGTCGCTAGACAGATTGAGCGGATTAGGATGGAAGTTGCGGCAGGCTATCCTACCGCACGGGTTCGTGTGGCGGAGAATGAAACGCTTCGGGGGCTGTGGCAGTATGGAAAGCAAGTGGTTTGATTGTGGCTAAGGAGGTCATACGATGAAAAAGAAGATTGCACTGCTGGACTGCACGCTGCGTGATGGCGCGTATATCAATGGATCGAAGTTCGGGATGAGCGCCATCAAAGGAATCATCAAGAAGCTGCAGGAGGCACGGGCAGATATCATCGAAGTGGGCTGGCTGAAGGATGCAGCGCATGCAGAAGGCAGTTCCTATTTCCATCTGCCGCAGGATGCGGCGCCGTACATGGTGGATCGCCAGGCAGACATCGAATACGTCGCAATGATCGACTGGGATCGTTACAACGTGGACAATCTCCCGCCGTGCGATGGAAAGTCCATCAATGCCGTGCGCGTCGTATTTCCACACGGAAAGCATAAAGAGGGAATTGCGGTCGCAAGGTGCGTGCGCGAAAAAGGCTATCGTATATTCCTTCAAGCGGCGAACACACTTGCCTACAGCGAGTCGGATTTGAAAGATCTTGCGCGGTGTATTAACGAATTTTGCCCCATCGCGATTTCTGTCGTGGACACATTCGGCGCGATGTTCGCGGAGGATTTGGAGCGCATTGTCCATACGCTCGATGCGGCACTCGCCCCCTCCATTGCTATGGGTTTCCACTCGCATAACAACCAGCAGCTGTCCTTCGCACTCACGATGCACTTTGTTGAGCTCCTCAAAAAGAGCGAGCGAAATGCGATTGTCGACGCGAGTCTCTGCGGTATGGGGCGTGGCGCAGGAAACGCGACGACCGAGCTTGTTGCGAGCTATCTCGACCGCAAGCAGGATGGCAACTACGACATGGATGCAATTCTAGACGCCATTGACACCTATATGGAGCCCTTCCAGCAGAAGTATACCTGGGGCTATTCGACGCCGTACTTCATTGCAGGGATGTACCAATGTCATGTCAATAACATCGCGTACCTGCAGCGCAATCATCGGACGAATGCGCGTGACATGCGAAACATCATCGCCTCGCTTTCTCAGGCGGAACGGCGTAAGTACGACTACGACCTCTTGGAGAACCGCTATATCGAGAACCAGTCGCGCCTGATTGATGACGAGGTAACCGTGAAGACGCTCAGCAAGGCATTCGATGGGCGCACGGTGCTCCTAGTTGCGCCGGGTCGGTCTGTCCTTGACAAGCGGAAGGACGTGCAGTCGTTCATCGAACGGGAAAAGCCTGTCGTTATCGGCGTCAATGCGATCTGTGAAGGCTACGGATACGACTACTTGTTCTTCGTCAACAGCGCACGTTATGACTATGCGCAAAACACGCATGAAGAGTGCTTTGCTAAGACGAAGAAGATCGTGCTTTCGAACATCAAGACGGAAGGCACAACGGGCGAGCTTGTGCTCAATTTCAATCGCGCTGTCAAGCGTGGCTGGCCGCATTTTGACAATGCCGTGATTGTAGCGTTACGCCTCCTAAACAGCATCGGCGCAAGGAAGGTCGCGATTGCTGGTTTTGATGGGTTCCGCCATGCCTATAACGAAAGCTATGCTGACCCGTCTCTACCGACACTTAATCCCGATAATCGCTGGGATGAACTCAACGTGGAAATTGCATCCATGTTCGAGGATGTGCGGGCGAGCACACAGGGGCGTATGGAAATCTCGTTTGTGACGGAAAGTCTTTTTGATACGAACAGAAAGAAATGAAGGGCATACATACCGTTGCATGTGTGGATAATGATATATCAAAGTATTAACCGAATTCTTGGAAGTTTACCATTCCCTCGTAAAATCGTTCGTTATAAAAGGGGATAGCGGTATGAAGAAGATGAAACGAGTTGTTGTTACTGGTGCTACGGGAGCTCTAGGAACAGCTCTTATTCGTAATCTTGTCACACATGGTATTGAGGTATATGCCGTTTGTCGACCAAAGAGCCCACGTATTGATAATTTGCCACAGCTTTCTGGTATGTATATTGTCGAGCGGAATCTTGCAGATATTGCCCATTTGTCGGATGATATCGGCAAGCCGTGCGAAGGATTCTATCATCTTGCTTGGGCAGGAACGGGAAGCCGTGCGAATCGTTTTGCACTTCCCCTGCAGGTACAGAATGTCGGTTATGCCCTAGACGCCGTTGAAGCAGCACATTCGCTTGGAGCAGAGTTTTTTGTCGGTGCAGGCAGTCAGGCGGAGTATGGACTACATGATGAAATTTTGACACCGGAGACAGCGACGCACCCGATTAGTGGATACGGTATCGCAAAACTTGCGGCAGGTGATATGACGCGCTTAGCTGCACATAGCCATGGCATGCGGCATATTTGGCCGCGAATATTGAGTATCTATGGAGAAAATGATGGAGAAAATACGCTGATTTCTTTTGTCATTCGCTCGCTTTTGATGAGGAAACGTCCGCAGCTTACAGCAGGGGAGCAGATCTGGGATTATCTTTCGGCAAAAGATGCAGCTGAGGCGCTTTATCGAATGGGTATGTGTGGTAGGGATGGTGCGGTCTATCCACTTGGAAGTGGAAAGACTCGTTGTCTAAGAGAATTCATTCAAGTGATTTGTAATAAGATTAATCCCGATTCAGAGATTGGTTGGGGAGAGAGACCGTATCTAAAAGATCAAGTAATGCATTTAGAGGCGGATATTTCTCAGCTGATGGAGGATACAGGATGGATGCCGAGAATAGAATTTGAAGAGGGGATTGAGGAGGCGATTGAGGATATAAAAAGGAAATTGAAAATGAATTAAATATTAGCTGGTTACTGTCCTTTTTTTAGTGAATAAAAAGAATGGGATTAATATTGTTGATGTAATTTCACAGTTAATGGCGAAATATGAGAAGAGATACGAGAGTATTCCTTGCTATTGCCCAGTTAGCATTTGAAAAGGTCGGATATTAGCGATAGATGATGAGATGCATTACATCTGCTTTGCATTGAGGTAAATAATCCCCACCAGTAGTTTTTAGACTGCAGGTGGGGATTATTTATTTTTCGTATGAATACAATCACGGCTGTCTATCAGTGACTTTATCGTTTACTCATTCGTTCTTTCTTCCAAAGAGATTGTACTTGACTGTGAGGACGAGGAGACCGCTTAGGAGCATGGCGCCGCCCATGATGAAGTAGCCGAGGTCAAAGCTGCCTGTCGTGACCTTGACCCAAGCCATCATATTCGGGCCTACCCAGCCGCCGAGGTTGCCGCAGGAGTTGATGAGAGCGATGGAGCCCGCAGCGGCGGGGCCGGTGAGAAAAGTTGTTGGTATCGTCCACCAGACGCCCATGGCGGCGTGGATGCCGATGGCGGAAAGGCAGACGAGGATGAGGGCGATGGTCAGATTGCTGGCAAATGGGGAGAGCGTGAGGCCGACGGCGCCGACGAAGAGCGTGCCGAATACGTGCCAGACTTTATCCCCGGTGATCGTCGCAGTCTTGCTGATGATCAGCTGTACGATGAGTGCCGCCATCATCGGAATGGCGATGGCGCCGCCGAGCAGCGAGTTCGAAAGGCCGGAAAGTTCTTTGAGAACGGTCGGCATCCAGAAGTAGAAGCCCCAGAAACCGACGACCCAGAGGAAATAAATCAAGCAGAGTTTCAGAACTTTCGGGTCGCGAAATGCCTTGAGGACGGAATACTTTTTCACACGCTGCATGGCTGCGCGTTCTTTTTCGTAATTTTCCGTGAGGTAGGTCTTTTCTTCGGCGGAGAGCCAGCTGACTTGGTCGGGGCGATCCTTTACAAAGAAGAAGAAAAAAGCGGCAAAGGATAGCGCCGGGATTGCCTCTAGGATGAAGAGTTCCTGCCAGCCGCGCAGCCCGAAGAAGGAGGATTCCAGCAGGATGCCCGCAATCGGAGCGCCGAGGATGTTCGAGAGGAGGAGCGAGGTCAGCATGAGGCTCGTCGCGCGTGCGCGCTCACCTGCTGTAAACCAACGCGGAAAGAGCACAGAGTAAATGACGGGGTACAGGCTCGCCTCCGATGCGCCCAGAAGGAAGCGGCACAGGTAGAATTGAAATTCCGTCGTGATGAAGGCCATGAAGATGCAGACGAGTCCCCAGGTGAACATGATGCGTGCGATCCACTTCGTTGCGGAAAAATGCGCCGCGACAAGGGAACCCGGGATCTCGAACAGAAGATAGCCGACAAAAAAGATGCCGGCGCCTGCACCGAAAACTTCCGGCGTGATCCAGGGCAGATCCTGCGTCATCGTGAGCTTTGCATAGGCGATGTTGACGCGGTCAATGCAGGCGATGATCGAGACGAGGAAGACCGGCAGGATGATGCGCCAGTCTCGGGCGCGTTTCATATGTTTTAACATTGCGGCATCCATGATAAGACCTCCAAAAATGAATAAATAAAAAACCGTCCCCTTTCAAGGGACGGCTGCAAACCGTGTTACCACCCAGTTTCCATGCAAAAGCACGGCACTCGCTTCGTACACCAAGCACGGACAATCGAACGTACTATCATACGCGGCCTAAATAACGGTGGGCTGCCGTAGACGCTTATTAGCAAAGGGCGTTCAGCGCAATGCCTCGAGGATGATTTTCTGTTTCCTGCCATCGCCGGCTTTCACCATGTCCGGCTCGCTGTGTATGGGTGAAGAAGCTTACTCGTTCCTGTCACAGGCTGTACACAATATGTGGATGTTTGTATTAACGATGCCTATCATAACGCTGGAAAAGACATTTGTCAATCCACCGCAAAAAATTCTTATCAGAATGCAGGGACGCTTCTAAGTTTTAGCTGCAGGGTGCATCACTCAGCGGCTTCCACGCAGACGTTTACATCGTAGAACGTGCTGCCGCCGCCGCGATCCGTTTTGCGCTGACTGGTGAGCATGTTGATGCCGCGGCCGTCTCGGCAGAGCTCGCGCCACCATACGCCCTCGGTGACGACGGTGCCCTTAGGGGCGTCTTCTGTGATATGCAGGGTGAATCGAGCGCTGCCGCGTTTGTTCTTGCAGATGACGGAGACGCCTGTTTTTAAATGGAGCTTTTCGGCGTCTGCCGGGTGCATCTTGAGCATCATGATATTGCTTCTGGTAAGCTCTGTGCGCTCGTTGAAGGAGGAATCCAAAATGCGCGGGTCTGGAGCGCTGATGAGGTGAAAGGGCTCGTCATCGCCCGTCGCCGGAAAGTAGTCGGGGAGCTTTGGTTCTTCCGCTTCGTTTACGATTTGAATCTTTCCGGAAGGCGTCTTAAATGCCATCTTGTAGTCTTCGCTTACGGGAAGTTCAACGGGCTTTCCTGCCCGTAGAGCTTCGACATCGAAGGGGATGTCCCACTTTTCTGCTGTGTGGTCGATGAGTTCATCGACAAGCGCATCTTCCGTCTTGTCGAAAAAGGGATTGTCGATGTCCATCGCCTTGGCAAGGAGGCGCGCCGTGTTCCAATTGGATTTTGCTTCGCCTAAGGGCGGAATGCAGGCGCGGGCGATCTCTAGCGTATAGTTGCCGTAGGAAGCGTAGATGTCGCTGTGCTCAAGACTGGTCGTTGCGGGAAGAACGATGTCGGCGTATTTTGCCGTGTCGGTCATATAGCGTTCGTGGACGACGGTGAAGAGGTCTTCGCGCAAAAGCCCCTCTGTGACCTTTGCCTGATCCGGCGCGGTGCATGCGGGGTTCGAGGCGTAGACAAAAAGACTTTTGATCGGAGGATGATTCTCTGTGGTCAGCGCGTTTCCGATCTCGATCATGTTGGTGGCGCGCACGTTCTTTTTAAAGTCCGGCCGCTGGACAAGCGCTTTGTCGAGTGCCTTGCTGCCGGCAACAGCGGAGAGCATGCCGCCGCCTTTTTTCGCCCATGCGCCGACAGCCGCGGGAAGGATGGCGAGCAGGCGCGTTGACATGGCGCCGTTCGTGTAGCGGGAAAAGCCGCTGCCGATGCGGATAAAGGGCGCGCGGGCGCGGGCATAGGCATGGGCGAGTTCGGCGATCTCTTCTTCCGTGAGCCCGGTGATCTCTGCGGTTTTTGCGGGCGTATAGCGGGGAAGGATGCGCATTTTCAGCTCCTGCCAGCCATGTGTGTGTTTCTTTAAAAATCCTTCGTCTGTGAGACTTTCTTTCGCCAGAATGTGCAGGATGCTGAGGGCGAGGGCGCCGTCGGTACCGGGGCGGACGATGAAAGCGCGGTCTGCCTGTTTTGCCGTCGGTGTCCGGTAAGTGTCGACAGCAAAGACCCTCGCGCCTTTTGCCTTTGCCGCGCGCACGTCGTGGGCGAAGTGGATGTCGGTCGCGAGCATGGAGAGGCTCCAGAGGATGATGAGGTCGCTTTTCTGCGCTTCCTGCGGGCGAATGGCACGGGTATCCCCCATGACAGCTGCCCAGCCATGACGCTTGGCGGGGGAACAGATGGTGCGGAGGAGATCGCTGGCGCCGAGCTTGTAAAAGAGCGCATGGTAGCCGTCGTGCTGGACACAGCCCATCGTGCCGGCGTAGGAATACGGCTGAATGGCTTCGGCACCATAGGTCTCGATGATGTTCTTCCACTGCGATGCGATTTCCTGCACGGCATCCGCCCAAGAAATCGGCTTAAATCTTCCTTCGCCCTTCCTGCCCGTGCGGCGAAGCGGCGTCAGAAGGCGGCGTTCGGAGTAAACCGAGCGCTCGTAATGCGCCATCTTTGGGCAGAGCGTGCCGCGCGTAAAATGGTGTTCGGGGTCGCCGGTGACGCGGACGGCGCGGCCGTTTTCAACTTCAACGAGAAGGCCGCAGCAGTCGGGGCAGTCGAATGGACAGACAGAGCGCTGGATTTCTTTTTGCATGGGGGTTCTTTCCTTTTAGAATACGGTATTACTTTTCGCCGGATGAGCCCTGCTTGGCAGATTGATTCGATTTTGCGCAGCGATGAATGAGATACTCGTTGAGGGCGGTGGAAAAAAGCGCTGCTAGAAGTGCGAGCGCGCCGATTTGAAGGTACAGCCGGCTGTCAAGGCTCGTGCTGAGCGAAATCGAAAGGAAGGTCATCGCCTCTGCAAGGATAGCTGCGAGGATGAGCGCCGGGAGCTTTAACCGGACGCGCAGAACTTTGCAGATAAAGTAGACAATGAGAACGGTGACGACAATGCATGCAGATGTGATAGGAATAAACAATGATAAAGTCACTTCCTTGCTGTATACTGTCAACATGGCGATTTCTTTGGCGAGAGGCGCCGAAAGATATGAATATTATGTCTTATTTTCGGCAAATATGCAAGGAATCGTCGGTGATGAAAGTTTTGTCGTATTCTCTTTCGCCGTAAACACTAAGAACGCAGGTTCCTATAGCTTGTATGAAAATTTTTTGAAAAATTTTTCATAAACCACTAGCCGTCAGAAAGATAATTGCATATAATAAAAGAGAAGTCATGCATGGAAAGAATTTTTCTTTTTGTGGGACGGAAAAGAATAAAAGAATGAACCAACGATGGGAGAGATGAAGTATGACTACAGCAACGGCAAGTATTCAGAACAAGACGGGGATTCATGCGCGTCCGGCATCGGTCTTTGTGCAGACAGCAGCAAAGTTTAAATCGAAAGTTGAGATCGAAGCGAACGGCAAGAAGGTTGATGCAAAGAGCATCCTCATGATCATGAGCCTAGGACTGGCTAAGGGCACAGATGTCAAGCTGATAGCAGATGGTCCGGATGAGGAAGAGGCGGTAAAGACGCTGAAGGAACTCATCGATTCCAAGTTCGGCGAAGAATAATTTTCTGGCAGTCTCCGGCGCGTCCGAAGACTGCCTTTTTTTCTTGAAGCGATAGGCGGTTGGCTCTGTAGATATCTACGGGGCGTTAGGGGGGAACAACATGGCAGAAACAATTCGCGGCAAGGGCGTCATCTCCGGCATCGCGATCGGAAAGATCATGCTCGCAGGGCGCAATCTCGACAGCTATCTGGTGAACTATGTGCCGGAAAGCTTAGAGGCGGAAGAGAAAAAAGCACAGGAGGCCATCGGTGCCGTCGCTGAAATTCTGCGCGAGAGCATCGAGCGGCTGCAGAAACAGGATATGGGCGAGCAGGCTGCCATTATGGAAGCACATCGCATGATGGTGCAGGATCCGATGATGACGGAAAAAATTATCGAAAAGATCCAGGCGACGAAGTCTGCGCCACATGGCATCTTAGAGGCTGCAGAGGAACAGGCGAAGATGTTCGAGCAGATGGCGGACGAATACTTTGCCGCGCGCGCCGTCGACCTTCGTGATGTGGGCAAGCGTGTTGCAAAGTACATCCTCGGCGTCAAAGAGCCTGAGATCGGTGAGGAAAAGGTCATTCTCTGCGGCAGGGAGATCGAGCCTTCTGTCATCGCAGGGATGCCGACGGAAAACATCGCGGGCGTCATCTTGGGCTCCGGTTCGACGACAGCACATGCGGTCATCATTGCAAAGGCGCGCGCCATTCCGACCATTGTCGGCCTCAATAAGGAGAACCGCATCGACAAGATCAAAGACGGCGACCATGTCATTCTAGACGGTGAGCGCGGCGAAATCGTCATCAACCCGACGCCAAAAGAGCGCGCAGCGTATGACGAGAAGATCAAGAAACAGCAGGAACTCGCCCGCCGCTATGCAGCGCTCAAGGACCTTCCTGCCGTCACGACGGACGGCGTCCGCATCGACCTCATGGCGAACATCGGCAGCCACATGGATGTCGACAATGCCCTTAGCTACGGCGCAGAAGGCGTCGGTCTCTTCCGTTCGGAGTTCGTCTTCATGGGGCGGGAGGAAATTCCCAACGAAGAAGACCAGTTTAAGGCGTATAAAGAAGCGGTTGAAAAGTGCGGGGGCAATCTCTGCGTCATCCGCACGATGGATATCGGCGGCGACAAACCCCTGCCGTACCTCAACATTCCACCGGAAGAGAATCCGTTCCTCGGCTATCGCGCCATCCGCATCAGTCTCGAGCGCCGTGACCTCTTCCTGCCGCAGCTGAAGGCCATTCTTCGCGCGGGCGTTTACGGCAAGGCGGCGATCATGGTGCCAATGGTCATCAACGTCGGGGAATTCAAAAAGGTCAAAGAGTTTGTCAAAGAGGCAAAGGTCGAGCTTGCGCACGAAAATAAGGCGTATGCCGACGACGTGCAGGTCGGCATCATGGTCGAGACGCCGGCGGCAGCCATTATGACGCCGGTTCTTGCAAAATACGTCGATTTCTTCTCCATCGGCACGAACGACCTTGTGCAGTATACGCTTGCCTGTGACCGCGGCAATGCGAACATCGCCCAACTCTACAACCACTTCAACCCTGCGGTGCTCCGCCTGATTCAGACGACGATCCGCAGTGCGAAAGAAGCGGGCATCTGGGCGGGGATGTGCGGCGAGATGGCATCCGATCCGCATGCAGCCGTTCTGCTGCTCGGCATGGGCATCAGCGAGCTCTCGATGAGTGCGCCGTCCATTCCGCGCGTCAAGGAAAAGCTCCGTTCTGTCAGCTCCATGGAGGCAAAGGAGATCCTTGCCGGTGTCATGAAGATGGAGGACGCCGACGAGATCAAAAACTATCTCGCAAAGATCCTTTGATGACGAAAGCCGCGTACTTGCGGCTTTCGTCATCACCTTCAGTAAAGCTCTTTCGTATAGGCACGCCGGGCAGAAAGAAGATTTTGCAGGCGTGCCTTTTCATCTCTTTTTTATTGAAGGTATGGTATGCTTTAGCAAATGTTTTTTCGAGCTCAAAAGATCCGAGGCTGGGAAGTCAGGGAGGCATTTCATGTCCGTTCGCAGAATTTATGTAGAAAAAAGACAGGGAACTTTTGATGTTGCAGCGCAGCAGCTTTGTGACGATCTCATCGAGACGTTTCGCCTTGCTGACCTGAAGGCAGTGCGCATTATCGCACGCTATGATATCGAAGGTCTCTCCGATGAGGAATATGAACAGGCGAAGTACACCGTCTTTGCAGAGGCGCCGGCTGACTGCGTCTATGAGGAGGAACTGCCGAATTTCTCCGATGCCCGCATCTTTGCGGTGGAGTATCTGCCCGGTCAGTTTGACCAGCGGGCAGACAGTGCGGCGCAGTGCGTCCAGCTCGTCACGGCAAAGGAGCGGCCGGAAGTTCGTACGGCGCTCGTCTACGTTCTCGTCGGCCATGTCGATGATGCACTCTTTGAAAAGATCAAGAGCTACGTTATCAACCCGGTCGAAAGCCGTGAGGCATCGCTTGAAAAACCGGATTCCCTCGCCTTTCTCGCTGATGAGCCGGCGGATGTCGAAGTGTTCGATGCCTTTAATGGCCTGTCTGCTGAAGAGCTCGCTGCCTTCCATGCGGCGAACGGTTTTGCGATGAGTCTGGAAGACCTCGCTTTCTGTCAGACGTATTTCCGCGATACGGAAAGGCGCGCCCCGACGATCACGGAGCTGCGCGTCATCGATACGTATTGGTCGGATCATTGCCGCCACACGACGTTTATGACGGCGATCGACAGCGTCGAAATCGAACGCGGGCATTTTTCGTCCTGCTTTAAAAAAGCGTATGAGAAGTACCTCGCCGACCGCAAGGCGGTCTACGCCGATAAAACGCGCGATGTGACACTGATGGATATTGCCGTCATGGGCATGAAGGCACTTCGCCGGGAAGGAAAGCTCGAAGATCTCGACAAGAGCGATGAGATCAATGCATGCAGCATCGTCGTCGAGGCAGACATGGACGGGAAGAAGGAAGACTGGCTCGTCATGTTCAAGAACGAGACGCACAACCATCCGACGGAGATCGAGCCGTTCGGCGGCGCGGCGACGTGCCTTGGCGGCGCGATCCGCGATCCTCTGTCGGGGCGTTCCTACGTGTATCAGGCGATGCGTGTGACTGGCGCTGCCGACCCGCGCGGCAAGATTGCCGATACATTGCCGGGCAAACTGCCGCAGAAGAAGATCACGCAGGGGGCGGCGGCAGGCTTCAGCTCCTACGGCAACCAGATCGGCCTTGCGACGGGCGAGGTGCATGAGTTCTACCACGAGGGCTACATGGCGAAGCGCATGGAGATCGGCGCCGTCATCGGCGCCGCGCCGCAGGCGGACGTCGTGCGCCAGGCGCCGGAGCCCGGCGACGTCGTCGTCTTGGTCGGCGGCCGCACAGGCCGCGACGGCTGCGGCGGCGCGACGGGATCGTCGAAGGTGCATACGGAGGCTTCTCTGACGACGGCGGGCGCCGAGGTGCAGAAGGGGAACGCGCCGACGGAGCGGAAGATCCAGCGCCTTTTCCGCCATCCTGAGGTCAGCCGCTTCATCAAGCGCTGCAACGACTTCGGTGCGGGCGGCGTCGCCGTCGCCGTCGGCGAGCTTGCGCCGTCCCTGGCGATCGACCTCGATGCCGTGAAGAAGAAGTATGAGGGACTCGACGGCACGGAGCTTGCCATTTCCGAGTCGCAGGAGCGCATGGCCGTTGTCATGCGTCCCGAGGCTCTGCCTGTCCTCACGGCGTTTGCTGCTCGTGAGAATCTGGAGGCGACGCCGATCGCTCAGGTCACGGATACGGGCAGGCTTGAGATGGTTTGGCGCGGGCAGAGGATCGTGAGCCTCGCGCGGGTCTTCCTCGATACGAACGGCGTCAAGCAGCACGCGCGTGTCGCCTTGAAATCGCCCGACGTGGAGACGAATTATCTGCGCCAGCTGCCGCCTGCTGTCGTCAAGAACCAGCGCGACCTCACGGCGGCGTGGCATGCAAACCTTGCCGATCTCAATGTTGCCAGTCAGAAGGGTCTTGCCGAGCGCTTTGACTCTACGGTCGGCGCGGGCACGGTTCTGATGCCGTTTGGCGGCAAGGATCAGCTGTCGCCGCAGCAGGGCATGGTCGCAAAAATTCCCGTGAAGAAGGGCGAAACGGATACGGCGACGGCGATGACCTTCGGCTTCGACCCGTATCTGTCGGAGTGGAGTCCGTTCCACGGGGCGCTCTATGCCATCGTCGAGGCGGTCACGAAGATGGTGGCGCTCGGAGCGGACGCGGCGACGGTGCGACTCTCCTTGCAGGAGTACTTTGAGAGTCTCGGCAAAGATCCCGAGAAGTGGGGCATGCCGTTTGCGGCGCTTTTGGGTGCACTATGGGCGCAGCATGAGCTTCGCGTGCCTGCCATCGGCGGCAAGGATTCGATGTCGGGCACGTTTGAAAACATCCATGTGCCGCCTACGGTCGTCGCCTTCGCCGTCAACGTCATGAAAGCGAGCGAGGCGATTTCCGCCGAATTCAAGTACGCAAACAGCAAGGTATATGCCATTGAGGTGCCGATCGATGCGAACGACCTGCCTGTGTTTGCCAACCTGCGGCGCAACTATGAGCGCGTGCACGCACTGATGCAGAGCCGCCGCGTGTTCTCAGCGGCGAGCGTCGGCAGGGGCGGCATCGCGGCCGCTCTGACGAAGATGTGCCTGGGCAACGGCCTCGGTTTCAAGGCGGCGCCCGGTGCGATCAAGTTCGAAGATCTCTTCCGTCCCGCCTACGGCACGATTCTCTTGGAGATGAGCGAGGCGGTCAACGTGACGGATGCGCTCGCCGGCGTCAAGTGGACGCTCCTCGGACGCACGACGACGGTCGCGAGCATCGTTTGCAACGGCATGGTGCAGACACTCGACGAGCTTCGTGAATCTTATGTGGGAGCACTTGACGGCATCTTCCCGGCGACGGTCAGAAGCAAGGGGAGGACGGCCTCGGCAGCCGCGCCGTTCCGCCGCGGCGTGCGTCAGCGCGCCAGCGATCGTTATACGAAGCCGCGCATCTTCATGCCCGTTTTCCCCGGCATCAACTGCGAGTACGAGACGCAGCGCGCCTTTGAGAAGGCGGGCGGCGAGGTCGATGCGCTCGTCATCCGCAATCTAACGCCGCAGGCGGTCGAAGAATCGGTGCAGGCAATCACCTCGGGCATCAATAAGGCTCAGATCCTCATGCTGCCGGGCGGTTTCTCGGGCGGCGACGAGCCGGACGGCTCGGGCAAGTTCATCGCGGCGACGCTCAGAAATCCGCGCATCGCTGAGGCGATCATGGAACTTCTGCAGAAGCGCGAGGGACTGATCCTCGGCATCTGCAACGGCTTCCAGGCGCTCGTCAAGCTCGGTCTTCTGCCCTATGGCAAGATCATGCCGCTCGATTGGGAGTCGCCGACGCTTACGCACAACACGATCGGCAGGCACGTCTCGTGCATGGTGCAGACGCGCATCATGTCGAACCTCTCGCCGTGGTTCAACAATGTCTCGGTCGGCGATATTCATACGATTGCCGTATCGCATGGCGAAGGGCGCTTTGTTGCCGACAAGGAGGTCATTGCGAAGATGCGCATACGCGGCCAGATTGCGGCGCAGTATGTCGATGCTTCGGGCGAGCCGACGATGGAGCCGCCGTTCAACCCGAACGGCTCGGTGGAGGCCATCGAGGCCATCACAAGCCCCGGCGGACGCATCCTTGGCAAGATGGGGCATTCCGAGCGCATGGGCGACAATATATCGAAGAACGTGCCGGGCAACAAAGATCAAGGCCTCTTCGACGCGGGGGTTCGGTTCTTCCGCTGAACGGCGCAAGAAATACGAATCAACAAAAGGAAGGGCAAGCCGAGAGGCTCGCCCTTCCTTTTTGGGATAGAGAAAGAATTAGATTTTCAAGCAGCGCCGTGGCACAGAAGTGTGGAAAGCCCGCCGCTGCCGCTGGCATCAGGCAAGGCTGCTGGTTTCCCGCCCGATACGCATAGTATAGCAGGGGAAGATTAAAGGTCAAGCGAAGGAAGATTAAAGGAGAAGTGCATGACAAGTTAAAAAATAATTAATATTCCCGACTAAATTAGGAGGAAATCTATTCTTTTCTTGACAAAATTGATATAATGATTTTGCGAGATGTGCCCCGGATGCTGGAAGTGCAGGGATAAAGCACCTGCGCCGGCATCCGGTGAACTTTGGCCATTTTGCTTGCTATACAGCGAATGAGAACCGGAGAGGAATGAGTGTCATAGATTTCAAGGAACTGCAAAAAGAGGACAAGCCGCTGCTCGATTGTTTCTTTCGGGCGCGCTATTATGAGAATTCGCATTTCAATTTCACGAATCTCTATATGTGGCATGAGCCATACAAGATCATGTGGGCAAAGGAGGACGATGTGCTCCACCTCAAAGCGGAGTGGGAAGGACGCGAGTTTGCCTTGCAGCCCCTTGGGTCGGAGGAGAAATTGGCGGGAGCCGTGGAGCGCTTTCGCAAGTATTTCGAGGCGCAGGGAAAACCGCTTTCTTTTTCAGGGATCGAGCGTTCTTTTGCCGAGGTGCTGAAAAACTGTTCCGGGATGGATTTCGTCATCGAGCCTGACCGGAACAATTTTGATTATGTCTATCTTGCCGAGGATCTGATCAAGCTTGCGGGGCGCAAGTTCCACTCGAAGAAGAACCATTTGAACAGTTTCCGCAAGAATTATCCTGAAGCCGAATACCAGCCGATTACGGATGAGATCGTTACGCAGTGTAAGCTGACGATCAATGGTTGGTACAAGCAGCGCGCGCATGATTTGCCGGACGATCCCTTCATCGCGCTCGAACGGCAGGCCATCATCGAGGTGCTGAACAACTTCAAGGATTTTCGCCTGAAGGGCGGCGCCATCCTTATCGGGCAGCGCGTTGTCGCCTTTACCTTCGGCGAACAGCTCAACGATGACACGGCGGTCATCCATGTGGAAAAGGCCGATCCCGATGTGCGCGGCGCTTATCCGGCCATCAACCAGGCTTTTGTCGAGAATGCCTGGGCGGATATGACCTATATCAACCGCGAGGAGGATATGGGCATCGAAGGTCTCCGGAAGGCGAAGGAATCCTATAAGCCCGTGAAGCTCATCGAAAAATTCAACGCTTTTTCGGCGTGAGGCGGGAGGAAAATATTTTGCGGCTGGGCGGCAGTTTTTTACTTCTTCTCGCGGCTTTTTTCTGGGGAACGACGTTTGTGGCGCAGTCCGTCGGCATGGAGGATATCGGCCCCTATACATACGGTGCAGCGCGTTATGTTGTCGCTGTGCCCGTCGTACTGCTCATCTGGCTTTTGTTTCGCGGACGGCGTGAGGCAGCGAAAGCTGCGGGGTCGTATCGGGCCGGCTGGAAGAGCGGCCTTGGGGCGGGGGCGATCATGCTCGCTGCGACGACGCTGCAGCAGGTGGGGATGCAGTATACGACGGTGGGCAAGGCGGCGTTCATCACTTGTCTCTACCTCGTATTTGTGCCGCTGGTCACGCTTCTCATCCAAAAGCGCGGCGAACTTCTGACATGGGGTGGGGCTTTCCTGGCGCTTGCGGGGCTGTATTTCCTCTGCGTCAGCGGAGAAGGCGGATTTTCGCTTGCTGCGGGCGATTCCCTCATGCTCGTGAGTTCTTTTTTTTGGACGATGCATATCCTCTATATCGACCGCTTTGCTGCGCTTGTCGATGCCATCGAGCTTTCGGCGGCGCAGCTCTTTGTCTGTGCCTGCGGCAGCCTTGTGCTGACGTTTTTTCTGGAAGAGCCGCAGGCGGCGGGGATTTTGGGGGCTTGGGCGCCGATTCTCTATGCCGGGGTCATGAGTTCCGGCGTGGCCTTCACGCTGCAGATTGTCGGGCAGCAGTATACAGATGCGGCGCTTGCGGCCGTCATCATGAGCCTGGAGGCCGTTATCGGTGCGCTGGCGGGCGTTCTGCTCCTCGGCGAGCGCATGGACGCCGCCGAGCTTTTTGGCTGCGCCTTGATGCTTTCAGGCATGCTGTTTGCCCAGCTCGCGGCTTTGAGGAAAGGCCGCAGGGCGGACATTTCCTGAAATGATTTCCTTTTTTGCAGGAATACCGGGGAAAACGGCGAATAAAAGCAAATGGATAATTAGGATGATTCGAAGCGGGCAGTTTTGCAAGACGAAGGACAATGGATGGAGCCGCAAGGCAAGAGAGGGGGAGCCGCTTCCATGATGGGAAATGATGCGAAAATCAAGAGAGCGGTAGTTACGATAAAAATTGTCGGTGTGGGCGGAGGCGGCAACAGCGTCCTCGAGCGCCTCTCCGAAGGAAATGACCTCGATGTGGAGCTCATCGCGATCAATACGGATGCGAAGCATCTGGCGCATATGGAACAATGCAATATTCGTACATTGCAGATTGGCAGTGAGCTGACGAAAGGCCTTGGCACGGGAGGTGTGACCGATCTTGGCGAGGCGGCGGCCAAGGGCGATGCGGAAAAGCTGCGGGAGGCGATGCGCGGCGCCGATCTCGTGTTCGTCACGGCCACCATGGGCGGCGGCGCGGGAACGGGAGCGGCGCCCATAGTGGCAAAGCTTGCGAAGGATATGGGGATCCTGACGATCGGCGTCGTCACCGTGCCGTTTTCCTTCGAGGGGCCGCGCAAAAAGCGCATTGCGAACGAGGGAATCGCGAAGCTCCAGGGAAATCTTGACGCCTTGATCGCCATACAGAATGACAACCTCATGAAGCTGCCGGAGAACAAGCATATGTCGCTGGTCGATGCTTTCAAGGCGGCAGATGATGTCCTGCGCCAGGCGATTCGCTGCATCACGGAGCTCATCCTGACGACAGGCGTCATCAATGTTGATTTTGCCGATGTCACGTCGATTTTCCGTCAGAGTGAAAGCGGCGATGCGCTGCTCGGCATCGGCAGAAGCCAAATAAGTGCGGTCGATGCGGTGCAGAAG
>ERZ772967.380-NODE-380-length-36909-cov-29.226678_pt1 | contig 36909 bp, 33 predicted proteins | sample MGYA00511677_ERZ772967 | MGnify/ENA primary metagenome ERZ772967 (study PRJEB29015, sample SAMEA2737931) | human oral metagenome | biome: human oral; feature: human-associated habitat; material: dental | place: China | collected 2146 ...
CCGATATGGCCGCGGGCGCAACCGTCGGCAAGGCGGTGCTGGTGCACGAACGGGATTGATGCGAGCTTAGCGAGTTCCATACGGACCGGCGGCAGCTCCTCACTCCCGTGCATTCGACCACTCATTGCTTTCCACGTCAAGGCTTGGATTTAGGAACCCATAGCGGCTTGCTGTCCTCTTCTCCAAACAAGTCGGTCGGGCTCAGGCCGACTTTAGGCTTCCCGTTGCTAGCGACCTTGTTGTTCTCCTGGTTCTCATTGAGGAGCATGTATCGGACAGGACTGCCGTCCGAGTACCCAAAGGACGCGCGTTGGAAAGCCTGAATCCACGGAAACACGGCCGGGTCGATCTTCAGCGCGAAGTCCGCAGGACGATATACCGTCTCGCTGACGCCCAAGCACCCCGACAGGTTCTGGTATGCATCAGAGAGGCCGTTCTCACCGCCTACGCTCACGGCTCGAAGCCCATCCTTCGCCATGCGCACCTCAACGGCGCCGAGTCCCAATGGCTTGCCAAGTCCCACGCGAAGATAGCCGACCTTGCTTCTTTCGCCGTTCTGCTCCGACGCCGGTACAAGATTCTCGGGTTCCAGCAGCCAGACCAGGGCGGCGAGCTCGTTCCGGGACAGGTTTTCAAACCGCATCCGGCAACGCAGGACGCTTCCGGGACGAATCCAAGTCTTCACCACCGACTGAATCTGGTGATTTTCTCCCTCTTTCACCCCATTCTGACGAGGAGCCTGCTTCGCCGATTCGGGAAACCTCTCGACCCCCAGAATCGAGCGATGAATCGGGTATGCCGCTATACCAAGGCGCTGCCTGAACTTAGGGGCTTGTTCGAGCTTGAAGTACTCAGAGCGTCGAAGAACCTCGCTGCTCTTGCTCCGAGGAATCCGAAGAGTCCTTCCGTTTATATCAGTCAGGAATCTGCGGGCAGAAGCCGGCTTGGGGGAGAGAAGAGGAGCAATGGGGGTCTCCTCTTTGCTCAAGTCAACCTCCGAGGTATCCACTTCTCCGAAGATGAGCCGCCCCTTGAAGGCGACATCGCCGCCTTCAGCGCCCTTACGTGTGTCGGGGACGACGTAGCCGAAGAGCCTGTCGGCGGCGGACGCCTCCTTGGCGGATCTGATGGGAGCGACACGCTGCTCCTCGGCGAGGCAGCGGGGGCTCACAGAATACGAGCGACGTCCAACCATCGTCGGCACAAGCTCCTCCACGACGGTTTCGTCCTCGGAAAGGACGGCATAAGCCAGGGATCCCACATGGAGGAGAGATTCGGACTTCACGCCTGTGAAGCGGTTCGGGCGCCTCCCAAGCTGGAGGTCGTTCTCTTTGCGTTGCTGCCCGTAACTATCGACGACCCCTCGATAGGCCTCGACGACACTCCGGTCCACCTCCAGCCTTTCAGGGCTCTCGGAGAGATCGAAGAACACCCGTTCATCGTGCTTCCGACGAAACACATCTGAGGCTCGATCCCCGTCCCTCGCTGTGCGATAGACGTAACCCGTCACACCATTGCGCTCATCCACGACGTCTATATCTCTCAGCACATCGAAGGCGCAGACGGGATTCCCCCGGCCGTCGTACAGGCCTACCACCTGCCAGTACGCATAATGACCTCCCCGTGGATGCAGGCACAGTTCCAGATCGCAACGCACCTTGTTCTCGTGCTTAGTCATCGCACGGAACCGTTTCTCATTGAATCCAGGACCGTATTTTGCGTGCCCTTGCGAACCATCTTGGAGGGAGGCAGCGAGCATGACAGGAAATGGACGCTTATCGTATTCGTCCTTGTACTCCACGTTCCCGTCCCCGGTGCTGCCGCGCAACAGCTCGACGACGACGCCTTCTCCGTCGCCTCTCACCTCCACAACCCTCACTGGGACTAGGCGCAATGCGTCAGCGACGTCTGCCCTGTAAGTAAGCGGTTTCGAGTGCTCTCCGAACACCCTGAATCGGGATGCGGTCAGCACCTCGTAGACACGCGACAGCATTCCCTTGACCATCGTCCCCGGGAACACCACGCGCCCCTGCTGATCAGTGGGGATCTCGACCTGGGTGCCGCCACAGGGGTTCTCGTTCTCCTTCTGCTCGCCATACACGAGAGGAGTCCTCACCGTCATCTCAAGATCGATCGACCCCGACCAGCGCTCCGGCAGCAGGTGATCATGCGCCGGGGGCTCATGATCCCCGAACAGATCGGCGGGCAACGCCTTTCGATCCACAAGATCAAGGACTTTTGGTCTGAGAACCGGAATCCGATTGACTGCGGAGTGAAACGGTTGGAACGCGGTCATGTCAGCCCCACCTTCCGGTCATGAGCTCGTCGGTGAATACGGTGTTTCCGTATGTCTTCTCAACGGTGAAGACCTCGATGCCGGTCATGACGTCGCCTTTCTCTCCATGTTGGAGGTAGCTGTTGTCCCGAACCCAGCAGTCGCTGCCTCCCAGGAGACCCTCACGGGACGCGCCGACCACGATCTCCGCGGCCCCGCTGCCGTTCAGCCACCGCAACTCGTGGGCCAAGAGGCCGTCCTCGCCTGCGCCGTCGTCGGTCTTCTTGTCCATCACCCGCCACAGGCGCAGCTCGTAGACCGTGTCCAGGTCGATCTCCTGCTCCCGGGAACCTGACGCGCCGTCTTTCTCGATCAGGGTGGTGAGGCCGCAGGAGCGCGCCCTTCTCACCGAGTAGGCGCCGCTGGTCGTGTAGGCCACGCCGTTAACCTCGCCTTTCAGTCCCTCGGCGCGTTCAAGAACCCGTTGAAGCTCAGCGCCCCCGGGCTGCTCCGCTCCCACGCCGAGAATGTCTTTCCAGACGGCTTCTCGCAACGGCTCCGGCTTCCACGTCTTCTCAGGCATCCCGCTCCTCCTTGCTCTCCACCGGGCGCTCGCTGCTGTCCGCCAAGTAGGAGGACCATCCCTCCCAGGCGGCTCCGGCCCCCGGATTCCTCTCGATCCGGGAGTTCACGTCTCTGAGCCTTTTCAGGATCCGTCGAGGAAGTGACTCGCCCGTCCCATCCTTCGAGGCTTTGAGGGTCCAGCCCTCGATCCCCAGGCCCTTGCCGCCGGTCACGGCAAAGGCCTTGACGTTGATCTGTCCCATGCCCCGGGTGCCGCGGCTTCCCAGTGGGAGAGTGCCGGCCGCCAGCTCGGCGAGCACCAGCCCCAGGAGGCAGAATGCGGCGCAGCTGCGGTCCTCGCCATGGCCGTCCTTCTGCCCGTCCGTTTCCCCCAAGCCCGCCCGCGCGTTGGTCAGAAGCCGGTCGAGGTCGAGTTCCAGGACAATGCTGTTCCAGGTGGAGTCGTAGACCTCCTCGCTGTAAAGCAACCCATCCGCGACGCCGCCGGTCCACCGGTCGCCGGCGTTGTGCGTGACCTTGCGGCTGGGGCCGTCCTCGGCGGCGAGCGTGTCGAGGACCGTCAGCGCACCGCGGTGGGTCGTCGACCCGAACAGGTCCCGCACCAGGCTCGGATCCTGCGCGAGCTGCTTGTGGACGCCGGCGCCCGCCCAGTCGGCCTTCGTGTTCGGGTCCTTCTTCGCCAGCAGGATGGTGCGGGCGATCCGCGTCGCCCGGGTCCGCAGCGCGCCGCGGACGGAGCTTCCGGGCAGCACGATCGGGTCGGATTCCTCCGGGCCGGCGCGCAGGGGTCGGGTCGGTTTCGGTTCCTCAGAGTCCGCACCCTCCGCCTCTCCCGGCGATCCGCCTCCGGCCCCGGCGTCGGAGGTCTTCTTAGAGTCGTCCTCCTGGGGCGGCTCGGCCACGAGGATCCCGGTGGGGCTGTCCCAGGTGATCTCGATCCGCATCCGACCGTTGCCCCCGCAGTCCACGGGGTCAACGTCGACCGAGCGGCCGCCGACGCCGGAGAGCCATTCCTCCAGTCCCGCCCGACTGCCCGGCTCCGCCTTGGTGAGGGTCCAGGCCTTCTCCGAGTCGCTGAGTGAGACTCTCCCCCACCCGGCGTTCTGCCGGCCGCCGAAGGCGACCCTGCCGTCCTGGATAAGCCCGATGATGAGCGCGAAGAGCTTCTCGACCTGTTCCGGCCCGGGCGGCGGGACATCGCCCTGAGGCACCTCGACGCCGTCGGGCAGCCCGGCCTCCGCGGTGATGGCGAGGGCGAGCTCCTTGCCCCGGGGCAGGTACTCGTGCTCGAACAGGGCGGTGTCGCCGGCCGACCCCCAGCACCGGTCGATGGCGTTGCCCATCCGGGTCGGGAGCACGATCTTGTGCTCCTCATCCCTCTCACAGCCCTCGGTGGGCAGCTCGACCGTGTGCACGGTGATCGCCGAGGCCCGCAGCGGCGCCGCCGAACCGGCTCCTCGGGTTCCGTCGTCGCCCCACAGCTGCCGCAGCTCGCGCTCCGTCAGTCCGACGGCGTCGCCACGTTCCTCACGGAACCTCTGGCAGGCCGCCCTCAGGGCGCCCTTGACGGAACGCCCGGTGAGGACCGGCCGGCCGCGACCGTCGCGCGCGAATCGCCGGGCAACGGCAGCCCTGTCCTCGGCATCGCGCAAACGGTCTACAACTTCGTCAATTCCGCCCGAGTGGAGGGGCGCGTCCGTCACCAGGCGGACGGCAAGCTCATAGCGGGTCACGCTCATCGCTGAGCCTCCTTCGAAGTCGCAGCGTCATCGGCGGTCGGTTTGAGGTCCTCCCCGTGAAGGCTCCTCAGCATGAACGTCTCCTCCTCAAGCAGCGGATGCCCGACGACGAACCGCCCGAAGCCCTGCGCCCGCAGCTCCCCGAGGCCGACGGCCGCCAGCGCGGCCAGCGTCTCCGGGGCAGTGGTTCTCACCTTGAGGACCGAGCCGGCCTGGATGGCCATGCGGGTGGCCCGGGGCTGGTGGCTCGCCGCGGACCAGGAGTCCACGCGCCGGTGCCTGACCCCGGCGTTGAAGCGCTTCCCGTCCGTCTCGGCGAGCTCGATGGGGGCGCCGGCCCGCTCGAAGGCGGCGAACAGGTCGTTCAGGCTCCCGCCCGGACCGAGCCGGGCCGAGCGCACCAGCACGTCGGAGGTGAACCAGATCGTCGCGTCCTCGCCGTCGACCGCCTCGGGCGCCGGGCTCGGTGCGAAAGCCGAGAGGGTGCACTCGGCCTCGCCGAAAGTGCCGCTGAGGCGACGCGCCCCGAGACGGGCCTGATGCCCCGTGCCGGCGAGAGCCTCCAGCTGCTCACCAATCCGCCGGTACAGGCGGGTCGAGACCGTCACCGTCGCCTGGAGGCGCAGGCCTGCGGGGAGCGCCCGCACCAGGTAGAGCTGGCCGTCCTTCGCCGCTCCGGTAGCGGCGTTGTGCGCCGTGGACTGCCGCCCGGTGAGCGCCGGCGCGCCCCTCGCCCGGGTCAGCGGAAAGACGTATCCGGAGCGCAGCGGCTTGTGAACCTCACGCTCGGGCTCGTCGGCGCGCATCCGGTTGTAGACGCGCATCTCCTCGTCGCCCTTGCCCTCAGCCGACTTGGGCTCCTGGCTCTCGGCTCCTTGGCCGACCTTGGGGGAAAAGAACACCAGGGGCATCGGCAGCCCGCGCTCCCCTTGGTAGGAGACGACTGCGTCGGAAACGAAGAAATCGCCGTTGACAACCGCGTCGCGGACTTCCTCGACAACGTCCTTCGACGCGCCTGGAGCTTCGGCTACGGCACGCGTGACGAGACGGTGCGCCCAAGGCAGCAGCACGGTGCCGCGCAGGAAGTCCAGGGAGCGGATCTCGTTGGACATGGGGACCTCGTAGGAGACCACCGGGGTTCGCAGGTCGATCGTCAGGGTCGCCTCGTGGAAGGCTCCGGCTGCAGTGGGTTCAGGGCTTGCCTTGAGGACCGGGGCCGCCGCAGCGGCCGCGTCCGCCACGGGGACCCGTGGGGCGCCGCGCCCCTTCCACCTGCCCAGCTGTGTGCGGCACCAGTCTTTGACGGCTTGGACGTCGCCAAGCTCCTGGCCGGAGTGAATGAGGACGTCGCAGAGGCCGTCGCCCACACCGCGGTTGGAGCCGATTCCGCGCACCAGCAAACCGCTAAGCGCCAAGAGCAGCTCAGCCGCATCGCGCTGCTCGTTGCTCCAGGTCAAGGGCCGACCGTCCTTATCGACGTCGGATAGGGCAACCTCGCCTCTCAACGTGCAGGCGCCGACCCGTTCGAAGAGCCTCAGGAAGTCCTCTCGCGCCGTACCAGTCTCCTCGTCTATGGACAATGAGACGAGTTCGTGAACGAGGCCACCGGGGCCTTCCGGCGGGTCCAGCAGCCGGGCATCGGAGAAAACTACCAGCCGCGGCGCCAGGTCGGATCCGAACAGAGCGCTGGCGAATGCATGCCAGGGGCGTTCCGGGTCGCCATCGTCAAGGGCTTGGGCCGCGAGGACGGACTGCTCGCGCACGACGCCGGCGAGCACGGTGGCGCGGACGATCGGCAGGCCTCGTTCATCCTTCTCGACGACGGAGTCGACGCCGCCGGCCATGCCTGTTCCCGTGGTGACGCCCCAGTCCGAGTGGAAGGTGACCGACAAGGGAAAAGTTAATGAGGAGAGGGTCATGAGGCGGCCTCCGATCCCAGGTTGCAGGCAGTGGACGGCGATGTTGCGGAGGCCGCTGCTCTATCCTTCGTTCCGTCTGAGCCTTTCGAGCTCGGGACCACGTCATTGAGTGGCGGGAGGGACAGCTCGAAGAAGGATGTGGGGAGGAAATCACCGAGCTCCAGGAGGTCGAACATCGCGTGTATCCCACCAAGCTCCTCGTCGATCCACTCCCCGAGCTCCTGGCGGGCGACCTTCCACTCGTCCCGCGCTCTTGTCAGCGAATCCTTCTTCTTTCCCGGAGATTCGGCGTCCGGATTGTTGCCGCTTGTCGCGGTGTTCGGCTTTTCGTTTGCCTTGCCGTCGGGGTGTTCAGCTTTCTTGCCATCGGGGCGTTCAACCTGTTCCTGCGCTGCAGCGGAGAGCAGCCCGCGGATGCGCGCGGCTCGAGTCCGCGGGAACGGTTGGAGGTCAGTCTTGTTCTCACTCTCGTCCGCGCTGTGGAGGGGCAGCCCCTTGAATCGGGCGACCCGACCGCAGGTCGCCTTCCACTCCTCGTGGCGTAGGCCCTTTTTCGAAGAATCGGAAGAACTGCCTCTCTCATCACCGGAGGCTGCAGCTCCGCGGCAGTCGTTGCAAGTGCACGAGGGCGACGCGGCATCGTCAACCATCCGGAAGGGACGGGTGGTGAAGGCGCTGTAGCCGCGCAGGGCCTCGTCGGCGTCGAGCACCGTCGTGTCGAACAGGGCGTGGTAGTCAAGCGTGGAGCACGGCGGCTGCGTCGTCTTACCGACCTTCTTGGCCCGCTCAACCAGTCTCTCGGCCAGCTCGTAGGCTATATGGAAGGGGAAGTTGCGCTTGACGACGGCGACGCCGGCCGCGGCGGTCATGGGCCCGGTCGCCTGGCCTTCCGGAGGGGTCAGATAGCGCAGGACCGGATCCTGCTGAGTGGCTTCTTCGTAGTAACGCAGGTAGGCGTCGGCAAAAGGGATGGCGTAGTCGCCGCTGGTGATGGCGGTGACGTCGTCCCCACCGAGGATGACTGGGACGACGGGGATGGCGGTGTGCCTCCGTCCGGCGCGTTCGTCATCGTGGCGAGAGAGCTTGGCGATCCACGCCCACGCCGCAGCGAAGGCTCGCGTCACGGCTTTGTCAAGGTTGTCGTTGACCTTCAAAAGAAAGCGACGCAGGGCGTCCGGATGGTCGCGACCGCAGCCGATCTCATCCATGAACACATCCGGATCGACGCGGCCCTTCGACGCGTCTAGGTCCTTCATGACGCCGCCGACGCCGTTGCCGTCGATGTGGATGACGGCAACCTTCGACAGAAAAGCGTACTCGCGGGAGTCGGCGGTCTCGTCGGGGTCCTGGTTGGACTGAATGGCGTTTTCGAGTTGCCGCACGTCCTTCTCAGCTCTCGCGGGCGCCTTCCCGACGTCGTCCCCCTGCGGGGCGTTTCCTGTGAAGGCCTGTCGGAGCTTCTCCGCCAGCTTTGTGGGGTCGCGGGTCAGGATCTCGTTATCGTCTTCGAGTGATTTGCTGCTCTTAGCGGCTATCTTCATAAGAGACACGCGAGCTTCGTAGGCTCGGTAGCGCCTGACCCGCGAGGTCAGAGACAACGTGTCCTGCCGATCGTCGTTGGCCTCATCCCGGCTGGCGAGGGGCGGGGATGCGGGCAAGGCCGAGTCCTTGGCCCTGGCCAGGAAGGGGATCTGGGAGAAGCGCGCATCGGAGGGTGGGCGTCGAAGGGCGTATCGAACGGCTTCCGCGTGGACCTTCTTGAGGTCTTCGCCGGTGACGTAGGCGATGGGAGTCTGTGCCCCAACCGAGGACGCCAAAGGTATGAACACTCCCGAGACGTCCATTCCAGGGGCCTCGGCAAGCGCCTTTCGCGTCACGGCCCCGATGACATCCCTGGCCCGCTCCTCCGAATCCACAAGGAAGATGACCTTGCCGGAGGACTTGGAGACCCACTGACTGTCGTCTGGTTCCTGGACGTCGTCGGGCAGCCCACATGCCCGGAGCCAGGCAGACGCCGCACCGGTGGCCACGAGCTCGCACGCCGCCCACTTTTTGAGTTTGGTCAGCAGGGCAGAGGCCCCGATGTTATCCCGCAAACGCGGAGAAGAGAAGATAAAGCGTTGGTTTCCGTTGGTTTCAAGCAGAACAAGATGCGTCACATCATCACTCCGTCGCATCGTCACTCCGTTCAGACAGCCACGCCTGTGCGCTTAGACACAATATTACCAGACCGTTAGACGGAAGTGCAAGCAATCACTTATCTCCTAGTTCGGCACAACCACACAGGGAATCGGATCCGTCCAGAAGCCCGATTGTCAGATGTCCACATCACAGGAATACGCTTAGGGCACTTCAAAGAAGAAAGGAGCAATCATGTTGCTGGTCCACATCGCCGGCTGGGCCGACATTGGCCTTAAATCCCCTCATGACAACACAAGCAATGACGTTCAACTCAGGATCGACGAACTCGGCGAGTGCAAAACAGCTTCAAGCGCCGCGCGTCGACTATTCAAACTCAAATTTGACACGAACCCGCTTTCAGATACGACAAATAATGTAGCCCACACCAGAAGCCCGCTTTATAAAGAGCTAGAAGCCTCTTCTAAGCTCGCAACCGATAAAGAGAACAAAGAACTTCTCGAAGTTCTCATAGTCGGAGTCGAAAGCGGAAAAACTCCGACCGCTGAACTGGCACGCTCGCTCGTCACAGCATTAAACGTCGCATCGCCTAATGCACCCACCATGGCAGGAACAGATGGAATCCTCATTCGCGAAGCCTGCATTCTGCCGAGTTTGAAACACAGCCCCGAGGGGACTGACAAATTGAAGCGGGAAATCGGGAGTCACAACGGTCACGTTCTAATGGCTCTAGCAGGCGGGGCGACAACGATTCTCGCGGAGGTAGCCGGGGTCGTCGCCGCGACTCATCAAGACAAATGGTCTCTCGTCATAGCCAACCGCAACGAAAAAAGTTCAGCAGACGAAGACGCTTCGCTTGTCGACATGTCCGTTCACGCCGATCCTCTGCGCGGCTGGCTCATGGGCCTTGGGCTGCCGGCAGTTCTTGACCAGGTCTCCGACAACCCCGACGACGAAGTAAAGACCGCAGCCGAGTCGGCCCGTCGAGCCATGGGAGAGTCGCAAACGCCACCCACGCCAGACGACTTTGCGCAAGTGGTTCTGGCGGACGTCGCCCGCGGCGACCTAGCAGCGGGCATGGCCATACGATCTTGGATTGTCGCAGAGTACCGGCGTCGCTTAGACGACTACAACGACTCCCGAGGCACCGACATTCCTGACGTTACAGTGGACAAGAAAATGAAGCCGACAACACTGGGCTCAGCCATACGTGAGGCGGGAAAAGCCTCCGATCCGCCAAGTAAATGGCTTTCTGAACAATCTGATCTCAACGATCTAGGCATTGAAGCAACCCATCGTTTCGGCACCCCAGGCTCTGCAGGCATCGACACCGTTCGAAAGAAGTTGGGAGAACCGCCTTCATGGCTTTCCTGGCCTTCTGGGCAGATTTGCCTCCTGACCGCCCAGGGAAGCCGGGGCAAGGATGACCGTCTTCCAATCATTGCGTCCCTCCTGTCCTCGGCGCCGGATGAAGCCCTTCGACGCGCTTGCTCCATTCCGGACTCAGAGCATCTGACGGCGCATGCGCTCATTGCCTGCTCAAGTTCGAGTCTGGATGAGGGCTGCGAGGTCGCAAAACAGGTTAAGCAAAAAGGCAGGTTCGATCGCGATGAGGCCTGGAATCCGATCGCTTGCGTCACGCCAAGGGACTACGGGGATTCCGTAACGAAACCCGGCGTCTCAGCGAGCAAAGTTGAATCTACGTTGACTGAAGTGTTTCATACGACCACAGAATGGCTTGAGGAACGCGAACCTCGTCCTCGAGCGATCATCGTGACGGTTTTGGGGGAGAAACCGATCGTCTTTACCCTGCTTCGTGCAGCCCAAGATTTCGGCGCCAAGCACGGGGTGCCCGTTTTCCTAATGTCATCAGTCAAGAATGAAGAGGGAAAAGACTCCCTTCAGTTTCACCAACTCGGACTTAACAGGGATGTGCGTCAGGCACTTTTGAAAGCCGCAAAGTACTGTCTTGACCGCTTCGACCTTTTGTCCGCCAGCAGGCTTCTGGCCTTGGGCGATCCCGCGATGAATCAGCTTTCTGACAAGGCGGCCAAACTAGCGGATGAGCTCGTCGAAGCAGTGAACGCGAACGTTCTCGACGATCACGCAAGCACTGTCCTTGGAGCTATGACTGCCGCAGCAGATCTGATTGACGGCCTTGCGCCAGACGCGAAGGCGCGGCTAGTTACGATCATCGCCGAACTCGTCGACATTTCAAAAGAAAGGCGCAAGGCTCCTGGCTTTGTAGCGCCGATCATATTGGCTTGCAACACCGACGACTCCGGAGCTAACGATATCGAAAAGGAGGACCCCGAGCGCCTTCTAGGCCTGCTGAAGAGAATTCGGAATAAGCTGCCCATCAATCATGGGAGCCAATCTCTTGCCGACATCACACCGCTTGTCCTTAAAAACTACCGGCAACGGAACACCACTTCCTATTCTGATCTTCTCCGTCGAGCCATCAGCAAGGTCGAAAGCAGGCATGGCGTATCAGCCGAGGACTGGAGAACCCGCCTGCAGTGTTTGCGGGATCGGGTGGGAGCATTGGAGCGCACCGACTACGGGGAGCAGCTATGAGTTCGCGCGCCTTTTCGCGGTCTTGGCTGTCGGTCTTTTCGCGGCCTTTGCCGGCCGATTTATGCCCGATTGCCGCCCGATTGCCTCAGCATCGCCGAGCGGCCGACCGCGCGATCGGTGTAGGGTACACGAATGACGCCTGTTCACACGTCAGGCGCCAACGGTTCGGTTGCTTGCCGGGCCCGCCCACAGAAAGGGAAAGCTGTTATGCCAACTTCCCCGACTAACGTCGAGGACGACGTCGCCGGTGCCGGACGCTTGATCACCAGCCGGTGGCGCCCCAGCACCCTGCGAACAACCCCGTCGCGCGAGGATCGCGGGCTGTTCGGCCACCCCCGGGGCCTGCCCTGGATGCTCAACGTGGAGATGTGGGAGCGCTTCTCCTACTACGGGATGCGCGCCATCCTGCTGTATTTCATCGTCGACACCGTCGGCAACGGCGGCCTGGGGCTGAGCAAGAACTCCGGCGAGGTCATCCTTGCCGTCTACAGCGCGGCCGTCTACCTGCTGGCCATCCCAGGGGGCATTTTCGCCGACCGCGTCATCGGACCGTGGCTGTCCACCCTTTACGGCGGACTGGTCATCATGGCGGGCCACGTCTGCCTGTCGATCCCGGTGCCAGCCTTTTCCTGGCTTGGGATCATCCTGGTCGCGGTGGGAACCGGCTTCATCAAACCGAACCTGTCGACGATCGTCGGAGGCCTGTACGACGAAGACGATCCCAGGCGCGACGCCGGATTCCAGTTGTTCTACATGTCGATCAACGTCGGGTCGCTGGCCTCTCCCCTGGTGACCGGGTGGCTGCGAGGGCACTACGGGTACCACGCGGGATTCGCCTCCGCAGCCGTCGGCATGGGATTCGCGCTGGCCGCCTTCGTCTACGGACGCCACCGGCTCTCGGCCTTCGCCTTCACCGTCCCCAACCCAATCCGCCCCGGGGAGGGCCGCAAACTCGCCGTGTCGGCGGTGGTAGCAATCGCGGGAACGGCGGCGCTGGTCTCGGTCCTGTACCGCCTCACCGGCAACTTGCTTAACGCCCTCTCCGCCACGATGCTCATCGTCCCGGCAACGGCGGCGCTGGGCTACTTCGTGCTCATGTTCCGTTCCCCGAAGGTCACCGCCCACGAACGCACCCATCTGCGCGCCTACATCCCCTTGTGGATCGGCGCGGTGCTGTTTTTCATGATCTCCGAGCAGGCCGCCGGCAAGATGGCAACCTTTGCCAAGGACAACACCGACGGGAGGATCCCTCTGGTCGGCTGGGTCCTCAGCCCCGAGGCCTATCAGTCCATCAACCCGGCCACGATCGTTGTGCTGGCGCCGCTGATCGGCTGGCTGTTCACACGGCGGGCAGGGAGGTTCCCGTCGACCATCGCGAAGTTCGCGATCGCAGTGCTCATCGTCGGCTTGTCCGCCTTCATCCTCGGCTTCGGGTTCCAGACGTGGACCGGCGGCAAGGATCTTGCGCCATGGTGGTTCCTGGCGGCAGTGTTCATCTTGCAGACCGTGGGCGAGCTGTTCTTGTCTCCGGTGGGCCTGTCCACAACCTCGGCGCTGGCGCCCAAGAACTTCGCCTCTCAGGCGATGAGCCTGTGGCTGCTGACGACCGCCACAGGCCAGGGGCTCGCCGGTTTCATCATTTCCCAAACCAAGGGCATCCCGAACTCGACGTATTACTACGGCCTGGGCGCGGTCACGGTTGCCGTGGCCGTTATCTTGTTCGCCGTCGCCCCGTGGACCAAGCGTCAGATGGCCGACGTCGCAGGCGATCCGACTAGTTGCCGCCTTTCGTCTCCTCAAATTCGGCGCGGGTCGGCATGGCAAAGTTGAGCGTCTCGCTCCAACGGAATCCGAGGGGGTCGCGGCCGGCGTCGTACTTGTCGTCGAAACGCAGGCCCGCGAATGGACCGGCGCCCTTGACGCTGGATTCGTAGACGACTGCCGCGGCTTCGTTCGTGTCGCTTGGGAGGGCGTCGATGGATTCGCCGACCCACGTGCACATCGAGGCTTCGGCTTCGACCATCTCTTTCATCATCGCCTCGTCGCCGCCGGAGAGAATGTCGAGTTCGACGGTTTCGAGCTGCACGTACTTGTTCATGTGCAGATCGAGGAAGGACCGAGTTGAAATCGTTTCGTCGAGCAGCTTTGGGGCCTCGAAGTGCGAGCTGCCCGAGACGAAGCGAATCACGTCGATGAACCTCAAGAAACGGGCGAACCCGACGTCGTATTCCCCGTTTATGGCGTAGACCTTGACGTCGGGGGAGCCTTTGAGGCCGTTGGCGATGAGGGACGAGCAGATCTGCGTGTTTCCCGAGGCGAGGATGCGGTAGGAGATCGGAACGGTGTCGGGCCACTCGGAGAGCCCGCTGGCCCTCTCCGGGCGGTCGAAGTAGCTGACCGGCCGATTGTCGAGGCTGTACAGGTATGCGCGATTGACCATGTGCGTTCCTTTCTGAAGCGTGTGCGTCCCGTTCTGGACCGTGTGCCTTTCTTCGTCGGCCACGGGGGTCCCTTTGTTGACCACGCGCGTCCCCTTGTTGGCTCCACGGGCATCCTCGTCTGGCTTTCCGTGCCCGGCTGCTCAAGTTCGGAGTCCGCGGCGCGGAAGCGACCCGACGCAGCGGAATCCGCAACGCGGCAACCCAGCGCGGCGGTCTCCGCGGCCTGATGGCGACCCGACATGGCGGCAACCCGACGTAGCAACGATCCGGCAACGCGACGCACCGCCGCTGCGCGGCAGCACCCCAGCAGCGCGACGCCTCCATCTCCGCAGGCATCCCCGATCTGAAACCGCCCATGCCTCCAGTATGACGGATGCGTCCGACGCTTTTACATTACAGTCTTAAGCCGCGGATCTTTCAGGCTGAGAACTTGTCCAGAGCCGTGAGCTGGCGGGCAACAGAAGCTGCATTCTGATAACTTTTACAGTCAGTAACGGCCTGCCTTCGCTCAGTTTTTGAGCAGGGTCAGGGCGGGTCTTAACAGCCCGAGCGTAAGGGAACGGACGACGCCGGACGGCAACTCGGCACGGGCCTGGTGCAGGTCTAGTTGATGATTGGTTTGCATGACGTTGTGCCGTACCGAAGAAATGGTCGTTATGGTCAGGAAGTATTTCGAACAGTTTGAACGGTATGCTGTGGCGCTGGTCGAGTCTAAGTGCCAAGCCCCGAGGTTTTGGAGGTTTGATTGTCCCTGACGGAGGTCAACGTATCTCGGATCAAAGAACGAAGGGACGCGCTCAAGTTCTTTTGTGAGCTGTGTCCGATTTTACCGCCTAGAGGCGACGTCGTCCGCATTCAGACGACGGGACTAGCTTGCCGTAGCCGTCAACCTGATGTTGTTGCCTTCTCCTGGGTCGGCAGGTCGCTGGCGAAAGGCAGTTCCATTCGCCGTCGCAGTTCGTTTCCCCAGGCGTAGTTCCTGATTTCGCACCGTGCTCTTCCCAGAACCACACTCGGAGCGATGCCCAGATCCTTGGCAAGCGCCTTCACTCCTGCAACGTCACGTTTTCGAGGGATGCGAGACTCGTGCTCTTCGAGGATGAAAAGGTTGGCGGCAAACGCGTCCGCTTCCCGCTCTTTCTTTGACTTGTCGACGCTAAGATACAGCCCCCGCGGATCGTGGAGAAGGATATACCTGATTTCCTGAAACAAAGTGATCCACGTCCGCTCATTCAACTTCCACAAAAGTGAAAGTTGAATGAGCGGACGATCCTGAATCCAGCGTGTCGCCCCATGAATTCCAAGCCCTGAAACGGCTGGCACAAGCCGAAGGATCACGCCGCATCGAACCAAGACCTCCTTCGCCTTCGAGATACCCTTATAGGGATCCTCGACAGTCAGCCCGCGTAAACGTGAGAGCTGCTCGCGCAGCTGACTCTCATCATAATTGGGAAACGAATTCATCGGCTCGCCGCGATGCTCACCCGCAGTGAGCCACACAGCCAGTTTGGGAGTGTTTTCGCGCACAGCAGTTGACCGCCCGTAGGCGACAGCTCCATGGCTCCACGTTTCCCCAAAGGAAGCTAGCGACGAAACACCGAAAAACGTCAGAAGCTGGCGGACAGTTTCTGCGTGGTCTCTACCAGACGCGGTGATATGACCACACTTCCTTAAGTAAGCCAGCGGGAATGCCTTGGCCTCTTCATACTCGGACACATGGGCCTTATCTGCCTCTAGGCGGGCCAGGTCCTCTCGGTAGCCTCCTCGTAACGGTTCCAGAGACGAGCCGGATGCCGGTAACGGGGTCAAGTTTGAGGGCGACAGCCTGGGAAAGGGGAGCCTTGCCGCTCAGAAGCTCGCTCATATGCTTACGGCTTACGCCCAAGCGTCGCAAGAGTTCTGCGGCACTGATATCTTCTCTCTCCATCCATTCGGCAATGAAGTCGCCGGTGGTGACGATGTAATCAGGTGCGGCAGACATAGCTCTTTCCATCCACTCAATTCGTTGCATTCTGCTGAACGCCCCATCCCGCCCGCGATCTTCGCTGCATTGAGACGCGCTCTCCACACTACTCGGAGGTTCCGCTAGCAGGAACTTCTTCTTGACCAGTGTCGCACGGTCAGTATCAATGATTGCATAACGCAGAAGGCGGCGGGCAGGCTGCTCCGGTTCGCTCGATCAAACCTCAGGAACGTCAGACATGCACAGTCAGCGCCGATCACTTGTTTATCGGTTCTGAACGACGTCGGCGGACGAACACCGCCAACGGACCCCTGACAGACAACGGGCTTCCCGAATATACCACAGGCACCCAAACGGAACTGCGCTACAGACAGTCGATTGCACGGCAGATGCGGAACCACGCATTTCTTTGCGAATGAACATCTCTGCACGAATGACTGGCGGAGTCTACAAACAAAGCCGTTAAAGCGCATTAGAGCCGCGGAAACGAAGCAAAACTATAGAATGTGTATACACCCATCTGCATGGTGCCCTGGAAAGAGAAGGACGAATGTGACGAAAGAGTTCAGGATCAGAGTGAGACCGCTGAAGAAACCGTGGAAACCATGTCGGCGGACACACAGCCTCGAAAGAAAAGCCCGACTGTCAGACGCACCCTGTGGTGGGCGGGTCTGGTCTTTCTCTTCCCCGCGTCCTTGGTGTACTTGCCAAAGACCTGGTGACCGGGTTTTTCGTAAACCTCCCGACCTCCGCTAGCCCATATACGGCCATCGAAGCGGAACGATTCCTATGCGCACTCCTCTTAAGCTTCGTATGTTGGTTTATCTTTGGAATGATACGACTGTTCGCATTCGTAGGATTGTTGTCGCCTGAGATGGTGTCGAGACCTCATCCCAGTCCAACGCCCACGCCATGAAACGGACTTTCGTTACAATTCTTACGATTGTCGTTCTTCTGACAGCGGCCTTTACCGCTCTCTTTCCTTTCATTCATATAGATACACGTCACATGCATATGGGACGCCCTGATTTTTAGTTACCGGGTAGGCATTGAGTCTGTTCTGCGCGGCGAGGCGCATGGGACAGCCGTCGTCTTTGTCGCACTACGGGCGTGACAAAGTCTCGGATTAGCTGCTTTCAAGAACTCTTCGGTAAACACGACATACATACCCTGAACTTGTCGCTGTCTTCTCCCTATTCTTTACCCTCAGGATCAACGAGTACTCAATACAATAACGCAGGTCGTTTACATCTTATATTTCGCTCTTTGGCCACATTGCTAGTCTCTCGCTTTGAGAACCATCCAGCAGTTGGAGAAAGGTCACCCGAACCTTCCACCTTCGAATACGCCACCTCCTCTGGCTTTCCCTTTTCATCAACAAATCCGATTGGCAAGCTCTGGGTTTCATGAAGGGGTGGCTGTTTGGCGGCGGTTGCCTGGTGACGAGCGCGAGGGGCGTCGGTCGTCCGCCGGCAGGCGGGGTGCACTTGGTTTCGTGTTCGATTCGGGCGGGTACTTACAGAGCTGTGCGGAGGCCAGTGGCGGTGTGCTGGTGCACCCATTGGGCCGCTCGTAGTTTCGGCATTGTCGATTGACGGCTACGGGGCTCTGTTGTCGGCCAGCCCGGCTCTTGTAGTACACAGGGGAGCACCTCAGCCAGGGCATTGCCTGCGAGTCGCCGGTGGAGATTGCCGAGACGAAGGCATGGCAAGTCGGCCAGTGCCATCTCGTACCTGGTTCGTCCGGCAGCAGACGTCCAGGTCATAGTGGCGGGCGAGCCCGGCGAAGCCGGGGCCCTTCGCCCCTGCACTGTCGGATCGCCACCAGCAAGGCCTCGCCCAGGACACGCCGCGAAAGAGCTCGCCGGCGGCGAACGCGACACGACCCACCCCTGAGAAGACCGTCACTCAGGCGAGGTCGGCGGCCCATGCTTATTGTTGGGCGCGCACGCCGGCACGTGCCCCTTTGACCAGGCTTGTCAGACATGATTCTCTCGGGACCAAACGAGCCTGACCGAGGCAGGCACCGGATCGGGCACAGGTTGCCCATGGTGCGCATGAGCCGCTGCCGTGCAGCAGACGACATGGCCCCTGGTGGCGCTCGACGATCTCGGGCCAGCTCGCCCATCACGCATGGCCCCTGGCCCCGAAGGCCCCGCAATTGTCCGTTTTCCCGGGTCTTCTTCCCCGTGTGATCGTGCATGCTCGGTCTGAAAGGAGGACGGACGTGGCTGCACAAGGGGCACTGCGGGGCAATCGTGAGCCCTGACTCAGCCGGGCCCCTAGCAGATCGGCCCGAGATTGGCCCGACCTCCCCTCCTTACAAGAGGCGATGCACCGGCACATCAGTCCAATCGGCGGCCCACTCCAGCCGCGAAACAAACCGAGGCGCTTCTCAAGATCGCATTCGCTGCCAGCAACTTGCGATCCTCAGCCTCGAGCCGGCCGATCCGCCCCGCTTGGCGCGACGCGCCATCGGGACGCGTTCGAGCATCGCCTTCGGCTTGACACACCCATCCGTGCGCGCAATGCCTTTGCGAATTGACGCCAAGCTCTTTCCCGACCTACCCTGCAAACGGCCCCGCTGCTCGATTCGGGCCCTTCAACGCGTCCAAACACAAACCGAACCCGCGGACAGCCAACCCTTCAAAACACTTCCTCAGCGCTGTCGCGACAGTGCCCGTTCCAAACCACCACTGCCCCCGCCAAACCCGAGGCGATCCACTGCGCCAGATCCGATAGGCGCGTTATCGGCACGATCGCCGCCGCCACAAGATAGGTCGGTTGTCCTGCCGACTGACGTCTGGCCAACAGTACAACCGAGGGGGCTCCGTGCCCTTGCGCGGCTTGGCCTGCGCCAGTGCCGACACCGCTACCGACTTCGTCCTGGCCGAGGTACCATCATCGCGTAACAGTGCGGACGCCGTCTTCACGCCCTGTCGAGACGTCGGCTTTGGGTTTTGTGTACCCATATCCCTGTTCGCCTCCTGCCGCAGCTCGATCCGACACAGTCTGGCATTCGTGGAGATGAACGCGTCAAAGGTGAAGCAGTCTTGTAACATCGGAATAGTTCATAGACTTGCTGTCTACCCTTGTGCTTCTAGATCCTCGAATCAGGATTCTTCGATCGGCTGGGATCCGATGGGCAGCAACGGAGAGGAGGTGCGATGGCATACAAGTCTGACTTCCATACCGCCGTGAAGACAGTTCGTCCGCTCATGAAGGGCACTGGAAACATGGGGGACTTCACCGCTGGCCTCATCGACATGGGGTTACGGCCTGATCCCAACAGCGAAGGAAAAGTGTTGGCGTTGGCGCTTCGCGCCAACGCAACTTGGAAATGTTACGCAAATGAAACTTCCCAACCGCCTTCAGATTTGGCGAGTGAGTTGGTGGGACGATGGGACCAGTACCGGTTCGCGGATAACGTCACCAATGCATATGAAGAGCCGGCACAAAATGGCCTCACGGACAACCTCAACGCACTAGACGCGTCGACGACCAAGGGCAACGTCGCCGAAGGGCTGGGAAGTCTTCTCTTCCGTTCCTCCACTCAGGCCACATACAGCAATGCCACTGCCACTCCCGCCACGCTGTCACTGGTAGATAAAGCTGACCGAGACGGTGCCGCTTACATCGACGAGAAAACAAACCGTCTGCGTCTAGGCGATCGCCCAATGGCGCAGCCACCCCAGACAACAACACTCGATACAATCCAGAACCAAGAACTCGTCTACGTTGCAGCTCTATTGTCTGTGTACTGTGAAGAACAGGAGCGTTCCGAGACAAAAAGCACCGTCGATGACATCCCAAAACGTCTTACGTCGCATTTCCAGAATCAACGCAAGGCGTTCCATCAGGCCGAATGGGTACGAGAAGTGTCGTGGAACTCCATTTACAACGGGCAGCCATTGTTCGATGAGTTCCTCCAAGCGATATATGCCGAAGTGACCGACACCAACCTGCGCCAACACTCCAACGGGCTTGAGCAACTACTCGCTACATTGTCGCAATCGGCGGCAGTCCAGCTTGACGATGTCCGCCTCGAACAGATCATTGATCCGATCGATGCATGGAGTCGGAAAGGCCCGTGTCACGAGCTGGTGGCCCGTAACCGTATGGGGTGGGATCGATTGATCAAAGCAACATTTCTAGACATCAGTTTCGAAGCCGAGTTACGCGCTCCTGTGCGCCTCTTCCTGCTGGGCGATGCCGCTGACGGAGATCATCTCGGCACGCTGGAGACGATCACCGTGAACGCACGCACCTTCGGTGTAGGGGCAGACAACCTCAACGGCAGACACCGCCACGCCAGCGGGGAACTCAACACGTCTACAGTCCTGATGAAGGAAGTACTCCTACACCCCGCGATCCAAGGACGTGTGAAAATGGAAGGTACTACTGCACCCGCTAGATTCGCGATCACTTCCGCAGGCGAGTCAGTCGTCAATCAGATGCACTCCAGCTACGCACAGTGTTTCTTCTCCGGCACGCTTGAAACGATTGGACAAACGTCCGACTCGGGCACAAACAAGTCCGCAGCGATCATTAGGTCAGTCTCACCAGAAAAGAACGCCTGATGACGTCTAACTTCTCGATCACCAACATCACCGTCGCCAGGCATCCGAGTAGACAAGACTCGAGCGTGCACTTCGAATCAGGCGTCAACGCCATCTGCGGACCTTCCAATTCCGGAGAGTCCTGTAGCCTGCAATGCATCAACTATATGTTTGCTATGGACCACACGCAGTTCGTTATCAATAAAGAACCGGGGCACACCCGGGTGCGGATGGGTGTCCGCACACTCCGAGGAGCGCTCACTCTCGTCCGCCCTATCGGCAAGGGCAACAACACCGAGATAACAAGCCCCAACCCACATATCTACTCGGGGATCTACATGCGGGACAAGCCGAGACGTCCCCCAACGCTTAACTCAGCGCGGCTACGGCTCATCGGTTACGAGCACACTGAAGAACTCAGGATCATCTCAAACAAAGATCTCGCTGTTAACGCTTTCACCTGGAGAGCTTTCTGGCATGCCCTGCATGCGAATGAAGACCGCATCAACACAAAGGGCTCGGTGCCACTACCGCAGCAAAAGACGGCCGAGTCAGCATTCAAGTGCGCTCTAGCGTCGCTGATCACCGGAAAAGATTGCGCCGCCTATACTCGTGACGAATCCACGGAAAATAAGAAATTCCGCAACAACGCTATCATCGACTATCTTGCCCTTCCGCCTGAACAGCTAGACCAGCGAATCGAACTCATAGACCGAGTATCGGGGACTGGTGCCCCTGCCGAAATCGAGCAACAAGTTGAAGAACCGTCCACGGAACTCGGTCACGCTCAACAAGGAATTACCGAAGCCGCACAACGCGGCCAAGAAATCGTTTCGAGGCTGCACGAGGTGCGCGGCAATCTAGCCGAATCACGTAGTCTGCGTGGCCACTATGAAGAACTCGCTTCTTCCTACCGAGCGTTAATTGACCGCTTCGATTTCGTACATGAAGGTCACATCCTCACCGGCGATTTAATGTCGCCGACGCCTCGTCTGGCGTGTACTCAGAATCTGCCATCTGAGGCACAAGCATCTGTCCCTGTAACCATCCCTCGGGAACGGAAAGAGCTACCAATCGTGCGACTTGAAGGCCTGGGCAAGACAATGAGCCAGACGGATCGCGAACAAGGCCCCATGCAAGGACAGAAACACGAGCTTGTCTCGGAAGCCGAGACAAGCGCTTTCCACATTCGCGGTGAGCTCAAGCCACAGCTTCAAGCCCTCACGATATCAATCGCTGGTCACAACACCATCATCGCGATGCAGACAGAGCGACAACAGCACTTAGAACACAAGAAGGTTACCGAAGAAGAACTAAAGGACCTAATTAACCATGTATTCACTGTTATATCCTTCAATCTACTCAACGAATACCCCGAGGATTTCTGGAGCCATGTGAGCACAAATCTAGTGGACATCTTATATGCTTGTGCATTCCTGGAGCTCAAAGACCCGCGTTTCTCGCACGAGCTTTTTGATACGGTCGTCAACGGTAAGACCAAGACCAAAGAAGGCCAGGCGTACAGGCCATTTGTCAACACCGCTGTCTTGCTTGCCTTGCGTAACTATCTCTCTTCCGAGGCTGCTGTTCAAAACTCTGGGGTGTTGATTATTAACACCCCGCCCCTTGGGCTTGACAACCCTCAGACGGGTCCCGACCTTCAGGAAGCAAGGGGTACTATTCCCGCCGCGCTTTACGACTACTTCGCTGGGGCGCAAGACGTGGAACAGGTGATTATCGCCGATAACACCAAGTTCATGCCTGACATCCGCCCACTGCATGAGAGGTGAAATATCATCATCTTTACGAAGAGAGAAGAAGGCCGATACGGATTCTTGTTCGACGTCAGAGACGACGATCTCATTGATCCGGAGGGCAAACGTGACTGCTAACCACACCCTTAGCTACAAGCCACCATGGAAATTCCTGATTGACAGGAAAATAAACAAAACCCAGTCACAAGAGCTAGTGGGAATTAGCCCAGTGACGCTGTCGAAACTTGGGCGCAGAAGAAACGTCACCACAGATTCTCTGATCAAGATCTGTGAAACATTCAATTGCAACATCGCCGACGTCTGCGAAGTCGTCCCCACCAATCCGAAGGGAGAGACCAAGTAGATGACAGCGCAACGCCTCCAGCTCACTTGGTACAACAAGGACAAGGCCCTCATCCCCACCGAAACCGGGAAATACGGTTACACGTGGGTTGACCCTTCCAATCCGCGCTACTGCGAGACCCACACCCTCGTCTACGAGGACTATGCACAAGGCTCCCAGACGCCCAAGTCTGATGAGTTTGAGTACTCCGAGCGCGCCGACCTCGTCCCTCAAGACGACAACCTGCTCATCCTCGGCGAGTCAGGTGATGTCCTCGAAGCCCTCACTCGGGTGCCCGAGCTCGCTGAGAAGTACGTGGGCAAGGTCAAGCTCATCTACATCGATCCGCCTTTCAACACAGCGCAGACATTCGCCAACTACGAAGACAATCTCGAACACTCTGTGTGGCTGACGATGATGCGTGATCGCCTCCTTCATATGAGAAAACTGTTGGCGGATGATGGGTCGATTTGGGTGCATCTTGACTATGCCGAGAACCACCGCATGCGGCTACTACTGGACGAGATTTTTGGCGGCACAAATTTTATTGCTGAGTTTGTGTGGCAGAAAGCTGACTCGCCAAGAGGTGACGCTCAACGCGTGTCCGTCGATCAGGACGTGATCCTTTGCTATGCATCCAGCGAAGCAACTTTGCTGAACAGGATGCCAAGAACCGCGGCAGAAAATGCGCGCTTCAGCAACCCAGACAAGGACCCAAGCGGTGAATGGTGGTCTGCGGATACTACTGCTCCTGGAAACCTTAGCGGAAACCGACAACACCCAAGTGTGTTCGGAATTCAACATCCTTTGACGGGCGCGATGCATTATCCAGCTGTTGGTCGACATTGGACTTTCGAATCCAAGAGAATCCTGCAGTCATTATCAGAGTTTGGACACTACAAGATGGTTGAGCCGATCTTAGATGAAAGGTTACGTCATACTAATCTTGACTATAGTCGATTGAGGAACGATGTTCCCGATATGATCATTGATCCGAACCGCGCTGATGAGTCTCGGATCAAAGCAGGAGAGCGTATTAGACAGGGAGCTTGGCCGGAGTTCTTTGTCAAAGAGCGCGGGTTCGGTCGTAAGGTTTACCCGCCCTCATTCGGTCAACCTGCGAGGTCGTGGTGGTCAAATGAGCAGGTTGGCCACAATCGTGAAGGCAAGTCTGAGATGAAAGCACTCTTCCAGGACGCTGCTCCATTTTCGACCCCCAAGCCTGAGCGCCTCCTGGAACGCATCATCCACATTGGTTCAAACCCCGGTGACATCGTGCTAGACGTGTTTGGCGGCTCGGGCACGACTGCGGCGGTGGCGCATAAGATGGGACGGCGTTGGGTGATGTGCGAGCTGCTCAAGTCGACGTTCAGCACTTTCACGCGTCCTCGTTTGGAGAAAGTGATCAACGACCAGGATCCGGGCGGTATCACTCGGACGAAAGGCGCGCGCGTTGACGCGACGGAATACGGGCTGCCTGATGGGGTTTCTCCTGACGATGCTGCGAAGTTCACGAGTGTGCTCAACAAACTCATCGCGGATGATCCAGAGGCTAAAAAGGACTCACGGGTGAAGGCGCTGAAGGCCGCTTCTAAGACCAAGCGGACTAAAGAAGTCGTCAACTGGCATGGCGGTGGCGGTTTTCAGGTCGCTCACCTGTCACCGGCGTGCTTTGACTATGACCCGGGGTTGGACCGAGTCATGCTAACTCAAGCGGCAACCGGACAAACGTTGATTGAATCTGTGGCGGCTAACCTCGGGTTCACGCTGTTGCACCCAGACGACGATTACGTCTTCGATGCTAGGCGTGGCAATGCGCTACTCAAGGTTGTCGAGGGTGTGGCCACTATTGAGGTCGTAGACTCGTTGGTACCTCATATCCAGCCGAGCGAAACGATCGTGCTCGCCACTACCACTGTTATAGACGGGGTGCGTCAGTATCTACGTAAAGCTGTGAAAGGGTCTAGGGTTGTGGCTCTGCCAGATGATGTGTTCCGCTACAGCGAAGGCGGTGACCTGCGATGAAGACCAAGCTGAGCATCAGTTTCGACTCCGACATGCTCGAGGCGATCAGCTCTGAGTTTGATCTACGCACCCCGAACAAAGAAGCACTACGACAACTGGTCTTCACCCTCGATGGTGATTACGCCCCATCGGTGATGCAGGTGCTCAACCTCGCTACAGGTGTGGGCAAGACGTATCTGATGGCTGCGTTCGTGGAATATCTGCGCCGTCAAGGGGTCGGTAACGTCGTGATCGTCACCCCAGGCAAGACGGTGCAGGCCAAGACGGTGCGAAATTTCACCCAGGGTTCGCCTCGCTACATCACTGGCTCGGCTATACCTCCTGAGGTGGTCACTCCGCAAGATTATTCGGCGTGGGTGGCTCGCCAAAACGGTCCGGCCCGTCTTGCCTTCGGCCGAGAAGTTCCTGTTCTGACGTTCGTCTTTAATATCCAGCAGCTAATCGCACCAAAGGACGCTGAAGGTGATACACACGGGAACACTCAAGATGCAATCCGTCGCAAGCCACGCAAATTCGATGAGAATGCCGGGGTGTTGTTCGACTACCTGAAGAACCTCGACGATCTCGTCGTCATCGCTGATGAGTCCCACCTGTATGGCTCGAGCGCGGTCACGTTCAACGCCGCATTGAAGGAGCTCGATCCGGCTGCCGTGATTGGCTTGACGGCGTCGGTAGACAAGAAGACTGACCATGTCATCTATGAGTACCCGCTCTACCGGGCCATCCAGGATAAGTACGTCAAGGCCCCTGTGCTTGCCTTCCGCAAGACCGGGTACGGCACCGATAAGGCCTCAGAGGAGCAACAACTGCGGGATGCGTTGCAGTTGCGTGCACTCAAGCAGGCCTATTACGACTCGTATGCAGCCAGCCAAAACTGCAGCCACGTCAATGCGGTCGCGTTCGTGGCCTGCTCGGACGTCGAGCACGCCACCCAAGTTGCTGACCTGCTGCGCGCCCCGGAGTACCTGGGGCGTGACGAGGCTGTGCTGCAGGTGGATTCTAAGCACGAAGACGAACTGACCCAGCGCCGTCTGGATGAGCTCGACCGCCCCGAATCGCCCGTACTTGCCGTGGTGAGTGTAAACAAGCTCAAAGAGGGCTGGGATGTCAAGAACATCGCGGTCATCGTCACGCTGCGGGCGATGGCATCGGAGGTGTTGACGCAGCAGACGATGGGGCGCGGCCTGCGTTTGCCCTTCGGGCAGTACACGGGCGTGTGGCAGATCGACCAGCTCGATATCATCGCCCACCAGTCCTTCACCGAACTCCTCAACGCCGAGAACGTGTTCCAGCAGTTCGGCCTCGAAGAAGCAGTCGCCGAACCGGACAAGGCCCAGGTGGAAGAGGCAATTCACAAGGCCGCCAATGCCTCTACCAGCACCGGCGCGGGTACAACCTCGACTGGTGGCGAACGCGGCCAGGCGACAGCCGCGACCTCGCACGAGCCAGGTACTGACCCTGCGGAAGACGACACAGGTGGCTCAGATCTCCACCAGCTAGGCACAGTTCCCATAAACGGAGACAGGGGCAAGGGGCTGCCAGGCGTGAGTGTGCGCACGATCGCCGACCCGGATCCGGACAACGTCTCGGAGCCGAAGTGGGAGCTCGTCTCGATCGGACGCAACCCGGCCTTCGCCGACGTCACATACCAGTTCCCGGTGACCACGATGACGGTGCAACAACCATCCATCGAACTGTCCGAGATCAGTGACACTAATGTCGAGCAGGCAGCCCGCCGAGTCACCTCCGCTGGTGATGTGCTGCTTCGCAAAGAGATCATCGCCGCACTGGGTAAGAAGCTCCGGACCGAAGATCGCGAGAGCGCTACGGTCGACTCCGTCCACGTCGATAATGCCGACGCACAGGATGCACTGGCCAAGCTGGTGATGAACATGCCGCTGGTGCCCAAGACCGAGCAGACCGCACGCTATGTGGCCACATTCTTGGTACCCAAGTTCATGAAGGATGTGACGTTTACCGGCTGGACTGTCAAATCTCTGGACTCAGCACGACATGAGCTACTCAAACTCGTGCAGACCTATACGGCCGATACCTTGCGCTCCACCCGTGAGGTGCCAAGCATCCACCCCAAGTCAATGCCCGGCGAGGGCTATACGCTCTCGCTTGGTGAAAAGGTACATGACCAGATTGAAACCCGTGAGCAGTTTGTGCGTGGCCGCGTGTATGGCGGCTGGTTCAAGTCGCTGTTCGCGGAAGAGTCATTCGACTCATACACCGGCGAATACCAACTTGCCCATCTACTGAACACCTCGCCGGGGATCGTGTGGTGGCATCGCCTGCATCCACAGGACCAAGCCTTTGTGTACTACAACGCCAAGGACCGCTACTTGCCCGACTTTGTTGCCCTAGACACTAGTGGTGTGCATTGGATCATCGAAGGCAAGGATGAGCGCGGCCGCGATGATGCCCGAGTGCAGGCCAAGCGTCGGGTCGCCGAGGCGTTGGTGCGGAGACTGGCCGCCGAGAACGCCTACGCGGGTCAGCACTGGGGTTACCTGATCGCCTACGAACAGGACACGGCGCGGGCGGACTCGTGGGACGATCTCAAGGCCTTCGCGCACCCAGTCAGCAACGCTCTGTAGCGGTTACCAGCTCACCGGCTCGCAGCACTGGGCTCCAGCACTGAGGGAGTTCGAGTGGGGTTCTGGTGCAGGTTTGGTTGACGGTTGGCTTGCATGGCGTTGTGTCGCGCTGAAAAGACAGTCGTTACTGGTCACGTGAGCGTGTTGAACGGTTGAAGTGGAATGCTGTGGCGCTCGTCGAGTCTGAGAGTTTCCCCAACGGCAGGTTGTCACCGATCTGGGAATCTCGCGCTCGAGTCTGGGCGTATGGCTGGGAGAGAGCCGACTTGCTTCGCGTGGCCTGCATCAGCCTTGTATCCTTTAGTGACACAAATTGGTGACTTAGCGACACTACTTAGTGATTCGGTGAGTGGACTCGGCAGTCTTGCGCGCTAACTCTATGGCTTAGTGACTCAAGTTGGCGATCTAGCTCCCAAAGAACCGAGTAGCAAGGTCTGGAACTTGGAGATAGAAGCCCCTGATTGAAAACTTGAGGAAGAACGAAGGACCTAACGAGCGGCATCCGGGAGCCCCGAAGGGCAGAAGGTTAAGAATCGGCGCTTTACCTCCGCGTGAAGCCGTAGAATCACTTTGCCGAGCGGAGAAGAGAGGGGGCTCTCACCTCGCAGACGCTTTGGAAGAAAGTCAAGAACGGCCACGTACAACCATCGGGCAGCCGCGCAGAACCAGCAGTGCCGGGGCGAGCCAACGGAGAACAGCGCTGAGCCAGAAGGCGGCAGCAGAAAACAAACGGATGGCGCCGACGCCGGACCCGCGTTCGCGGAGCCTGAGCAAGCTTTCGCAGCCGACCTTTTCGCAAATACCAATCTCATCCTCGACGACTGTGAATTCGATGGAACGGTCCTGGCGGCTCGGCGATGATCGATCATCTGCCGCTCTGACCCGAGCCCGCATAGGATTAGATTCCTCTTAAAAGTAACGCAACTGCCCTGCCATCGACTTTGTACGGAGGATCCAACTTCCCGACGTCGGCACTCATCCCGAAGTCCAGCGATCCAAAACGGGAGCTTCACCGCGCAACTGGCTCAAAACGATCTGCGTGACTGTAAGTGACTGCCGACGGCCGCCGACAGACGAAGCCTCCACGCATCTCGCAGAAAAGCAAAGGATGCATCGCACAAACGCAGCCCTACGCAGATAGCGCGCGCATCTGCGCAAAACACAAAGGTTGCTTCAGTTAGAAGCCTTACATGTAAGACACGGCATTCCATTAGCAGTTACTTCGTAGTATTCTCGAATCTATCAGCAGCGTTCGACGCCGCTCAATTCGATCTCGACAACTCACAACCAAGGGAGCGAAATAGAAAAATGACAAACAACGCAAGCAACTATAGTTTGCATAACTCCAATAGCGGGAATCAAAGCACAACTTCCATATATAATACAGGGAGTTTTAAGAACGTAACATATTACAGCACATTAAATAGGTCATACAGAGACGAAAACCCAAGATGGAAACTCCTTTCGGCGGCCGTCGGCATCATCTCCGCAGTCATCATCGCTTTCGGACCGGCACTTGTGAAGGACGACGCCACTGCTGCCGAAAACTCCAAAACGACATCGACTCAGGCCAAATCGGAACCGCCGACAAGCGCAACACCTAGTACACCCTCCCTCTCCGACACCACCAGCGAGGGTGCCAAAGACCCGGTCGATGAACCAACACCCAATGTCACTAACACGGCGCTTGACAATTCTGAAACTTACAAACCAGACAATATCGACGTCAAAATATACGATCAGGGCATTTATGGCGGAGATAAAATCGGACCAAATAAGTTTCAGATAAAAGACTCCGAATTAACCTTATATTACTATTGGGAAGCTAAACACAGAGGCTCAGCCATTGAATCGGACAATTGTGAGATGATCACTACGGTGTCCGGTCCAAACGGCTTTTCAGGAAACAAGACCTCGAAGTGCTCGATATCCTCTTCATGGTCGGAGAAACTCAAGTTCACCGCTCCTGGCGATTACACCATCAAAGTGACGGACAGGCAGAGCAACGTCTCCGGGGAGATCAAGATCAGCGTTCTCCAATAGTTGACAGCTTTCCGGGGTCGGCTAGTCTGTTCCGCACTTAGGCAACCGCTCAGTCGTATTGACGACAAGGGGCCGCCGATACAGGAGCTGCCGCCTGCCTGCTTCAGGTCGCATCGCCTTGCTTGTCTCAACGACGGCCAACCCGGCGCCTCAGCGGGAGTCTCCACTTGCTCCAGCGGCAACTCCCGCGCGTTGAGTGAAAGTCAACGCCCACCCGCACGCCAACCGCTTCGCAGCAGCACTCCCGTACGCTCAGCCTCAGTCAGCGGGCTTTAACGGCCACAGAGTTTGATTCGGCGGACTCCCACCGGGTGGAGAGCAGCTCGCCGCTCCGCGGCCGGTCAGGACGATTCATTGGTGTTTTTCAAGCTGAGCTTCAGCAGTTTTGCGGCGTATAGCATGCATCCCACGGCCCAGCAGACAGCACAGACCAGCACCGCCATCGCCCACTTGTAGTACTCGTAGTTGAAGAACGGCAGGGCCATGGCCGTTATCCACGCGAGCACCAAAGGGATCGCCGCTTGAAGCAGCGTCGCTCTCGCAGTCCTCAGCCATTTCTTCTGGTCGGCCGCAGAGGCAGAGGCGGCGGTGTCGGGCGTTTGCGAAGAAGACAACGTCGGAACGGATCCTGATATGGGTGTCCGAGAAGAGGACGAGGTTTGCACCGCTCCCGGCGTCGGAGCGCTCGCCGGTGTCGGAAAACGATCTGCGCCCGAATCCGCGCCCGGATTGTTTTCACTCAAAGACATGGGATTCCTTCCGCTCAATTGGTCCAGCCCGTCCGATGCCACTCATCGGATGAGATCTTGCTGCTTCTACCAATATATACACTTACGTAATAGCTGTGAAGAGTTGCCGCAAGAGGCATTCGACACCTCAAATGCAGCAGGAGAATTTCCAGGCACAAGCGTCGAAGAATCTACTTTGATGGAGAAAACACATAGAGTTACGGGCTGAAATACACCGAGCGAAAGGGAATGATGACTTCGCGGTCTTAAACGCAATTTGGAATGCCTTGGAAGGCGAACGATACAGGAAAGAAACTCAGTGGCCCTTGCTGACGCGGACTCGAAACAGTGGCGGCCGCTGATGGACTTGATTGCGAGCTTGCCTCCTGATCTGGCCGCTGACCGTCCGTCATGGCCCGGCGCTGCGGCGCCGCGCCTGGCTCGTAAGGTCACGTTCACCTCTCTGACCCGGACCCAGCGTGCTGACGTTGCCCGTCTCTACGCGACCGGCGTGCCAGTGCGGGATATCTGCGCTCGTTTCAACATCACGAAGAACACGGTCATCCGACTTCGCAAGCAGGCCGGGGTCCCCCAACGGCACCGTGGACTTGATGACCCTCAAGGGGACGAGGCCGAAGCGATGTACGCCTCCGGCACGTCCCTCACGGACATCGCCACGCGCGTCGGCGTCGGCGCGGTACGGGGGTGCCTGCTACGGCGTGGGGTAAAGATGCGCAAGAGGAACGGGGCACGATAGGCCGCGCAAGGCTATGGGCCCTTACGTCAATGACCGCACCATCGTCACGGCGCACGCTGCTGCCAGCGTCTGGCTTTTGACCATGTCGGCGTGGATGTCGCCGGTCAGCACGACGGTGAACGTGGGCCAGGTTTCTCCTCGCCAGACCAGCCGGACGGTTGTCTCTCCCTCAAGCTCGACGACGGTCGTCTCTGCAAGCTCGTGCTCGTGCCACAGCGCGTCAGGCTCGGAGGCGGCCGTCCAGGTCGCGGCGAAAGGCGCAGGCTGCGGTTCGCCGTCTCGCCAGAGACTGAGCTTCGGCGGGTGCATGTGGATGTGGCGTTGCCAGCGCAGCTGGACGGACAGGCCGACGTGGCTCTCGTCCAGACCGATGAGGATGAGCGTGGCTTCCGGGACGGTCTGGGTTGTCCAGTGGGTGGAGATGAGCCTGGCCAGCTGGAGCAGGCCGCGGTCGCTGTAGCGCCGGGCTTGGCGTTGGTCGAGGAAGCGCACAGCCCCGAACTGTTCAAGCCGGGCCCGGTTGGTGTCGGCGTAGGTGCACAGGCCGAGGGAGTAGCTGGCGGCCTCACAGGCCGAGAGAGTAGCTGGCAGCCTCCACCGCCGTTATGTCGTCGCCGGAGTCGATCAGCTCCATGACCTTGTGGGTCAATTCCACCAGCGCAACCTCGGGGTCGCCGTTGCCCAGCAGATCACACATGACCGGACACTGAGCCATCGCCTGCGGCGACAACCCGCCCGGGCGCTTACGGGCAGCCCGAAGCTCCTGAAGTATAGCCCCCTCCGCGAAACGGGCGCGCCCGTCAGGGGTGTCGCTGCCATCCATAAAACCAGCCTAGCCGAGGGGCCGGGCCCGCGGCTGGGAGCTACGCACCGCCCCCTTGCGTGTCGAAAGAATGTTGGACAGTCTGCGATTACAACAAATGCATAGCGCCCCCTTCTCCGTATAAGCGATAGCTGCATGTGTGTGAGCAACAACAAGATCAACGACATCAGATCGATCTGGCCGCAACAAGACTGCGACAAGCCGCAGGCGACTCGTCAGTTCACACGCGCACCGCGCCGTCAAAGCTGTCGGCCTTCCGCTCAGCTTGCGTAGACATCCGAGACATGTAGGAAACATCAGGTTTTGTCTTCTAGCTGCGCTTAGATGCATCGTCTAACATTCCGCTCAAAAGCCCAGCTCCAATCGGGCTTTAAAGATGACATCCTTAAAACACGATGCTCCGGGAGGTTTTAACCTTGATTCGGCCCGCGGGAAGAATGGGTGTGCACAACTCGAAGCATGCCGTCTTCCGGCACTCCAGGCAATTGGCCTATCGAAGTTCGGCGACCTGCACCGCCCAGAAAGACATAATCCTTTGCTAAATCATTATTTGAGTATAATTAGGTCTGTTATGGATCGAATGGACTCGCCTGGTTTAGTTTTCACGAGACACTTGATAAAATTGAGTACGAAAATATCGGTAAGGAGTAGTTATGGAAAAGATAATTAAGAGATGTGGTTGGGCAAACCATAATCAGCTTGAACAGGAATACCACGATAAGAAGTGGGGAATACCGATGTTTGAGGATAGGGAATTGTTTAAGATGCTTTGCCTAGAGGGAATGCAGGCAGGACTTAGCTGGTCTACAATATTAAAGAAAATGGGATCACTCTGTGAAGCCTATGATGATTTCATCCCTGAAATAGTTGTAAACTATGATGAAAAAAGGGAAGAAGAGCTTCTTCAAAACAAAAGAATTATACGCAATCATTTGAAAGTGAGGTCTGTTGCAATCAATGCAAAAGCTTACTTTAAGGTACGTCAGGAGTTTGGCTCATTCAGCAGTTATGTATGGGGCTTTGTAAATCGTAAGCCGATTATCAATTCTTGGAAATCAATAGAAGAAGTCCCTGCAAAAACGGAGCTGTCAGACAAGATAAGCAAAGATTTGAAGAAAAGAGGTTTTAAGTTTGTCGGTTCCACCATTGTATATGCGTTTATGCAAGCAGTAGGAATGGTTAATGATCACCTTTTAGATTGTGATTTCAGAAGAGTGGAGAGCTTTTCAGGACGCTCAAGTTGAGCTTCTAACGCCCAAAGATCGCGGTCCTCAGACAAACTCATCGAGGCCATAAGCCTTCTATGCAATTCCGATACAGGGCGATCTTGGACTCGATGCCAACGCTGCCCCCGCAGGCAACTGTGGAGGTTATTGGACTTGCTTTCAAGATCGATGATTTCTGCGGAGCGAAGCCGAAAAGCGAGAAAGATCGTGAAGCATTTGCTCAGACAGCCCACGAAAAAGCTTTTGACCTTTGCCGAAACTATGGACCAGAAAAGAAACTTCGAGACGCACTTCTAGTGATGTCTAAAGAGACTAGAGTTGCTTCATGATTAACTTTGCTAAATTTGACGTAAGTTAATCGACTGTTGACGGAAGCGGTCAGAGCATTTCGCTTGATGACCGACCGCGGGGTTGGTTTCACCACGTAGTGTATTATGCGGTGCGGCTGCTCTATATTGCGGCGCTGTCGATGACGCATGTGCCATTTGTGCCACTGATAACGCTGCTTGTGACGGTCGTGCTATGACATCGATACAAGCAGCTGTCCTATGTGGTGCTTGATCAGTACTGGCCGACCCGCCGCGCGCCAACCACTGACGACGAGTAATCTACGCCACTTCATACTTTACACATTCCGGCAAACGGTATAAGATAGAAGAAGACAGGCAGCAAAAGCACGGAGGCGATATGCGGACGGCAATTGTGAAAAGTCTGCTCAGTGTCATAATGATAACGGTCGGATGCCAGCTGGTGGCTCCGGTGCCAGCCCAGGCTGCTGAGCGGAAGACAATCTCGGTCTATGTCAGCGACGAGAATCTCCCAAAAGTGACTGACGAACATCTGAAGATGATCGATCGGCTCATCGTCCATTTTGGGCGCATTTCGGCCGATGGGCGTCTAAAGCTTGATGCATTGCCGCACCTTAAGCAGGCGGCTACGCTGCAGCGGATTCGCGCGGTTAATCCGCGCATCTCCCTTATTCTTTCAATTGGTGGCGGCAACGATGCCGCGCGGAGGGAGTTCGATGCGATGGTGCGCCAAGCAAGTACCCGGCATGCCTTTGTGAGCTCTGTCAAGGAGGCACTGCACGCTCATCAGTTAGACGGGGTGGATATCGACTGGGAGTTTCCAACGGGGAGCCAGCAGGCTGACCTGATTGCTCTCTTGCGCGAATTGCGCGCGGCAACGACTACCGGTGGTGGACGCCGGCCAAGTATCTCGATGACAGGTGCACCAGCCAAATGGTATGCCGAGCAAAATAAGTTTGCTGAGTACGAGCAGTGTCTTGATCAGATTGCAATTATGACGTATGACATGCGTGGGTTTGGCTCGTTCAAGACGCACGCTGGGCACCATGCTGGGCTCTATACTGCACCTGGCGACCCGCTCGACCAAAGTGCCAACTCGGCAGTGCAGCACTACCAAGCTCATGGCGCGCCGACAAACAAATTGATGATCGGGGCGGCGTGGTATAGCCGGCGGTTTACCTCAGTTCCTGGGGTGAATCATGGACTGCACCAGCCCGTTGGGGACACCCAAAAGGCTGGCGAGTACCACACCACGTATGACCGGCTCGAGCGAGAGTATATTAACAAGAATGGCTATACTCGCTACTGGGACGACGCAAGCAAGGCGCCCTATCTCTACAATGCCGCGCGGCGTGAGTTTATTAGCTACGACGATGCAGAGTCGATGAAGCATAAGGCAGAATATGTCCAGCAGCACAACCTGCAGGGGATCATTGTGTGGCGTTATCTCTCCGACCCGCAGAGTAATGATGCGTTGCTGCGGCAACTCGACCGCACGCTGCATAGCGGCGCTGCGACAACATCGACCCAGCCGCAGTCAAACCAGCCACAGAATACCACCTTGCCGCCGAAGGTGATGCATATATCACAGGCCGAACAGTCGCAGCCAAGCCAACCGCAGCACGAGGTTGCATTGGCAGCTGCTGGTGATAATGTTCCGCTGCTATATTATGGCGGAGCGGTGCCGATTGTGCTGGGTGGAGTTGGCGGCGCAGTGTATGTTTGGCGCCGCCGGCGCGTGGCACGGCGTTGACAATAATAGTTTAGAAAGTAAACTATTTAAAATATGAAGGGTGTCCAAAAGACATTAGAGTTACTTCATGATTAACTCTGCTTAAATTTGACCTAAGTTAATCGACTGTTGACGGAAAGCAGTCAGGGCTTTTCGTTTTCTACGCTGCGATCCCCTTCCGCTCTTCCAGCACGAGCACTCGCTTTGCCAGCTCGCTGTAGCGCTCGGTTTCTGCGGTGTGGATGGCGTCGTCGGCAGTCTCGCGCAGGCCGCCCTCCCGACGCAGCTTGTCGATGCCGGCCTGCAGCTGTGCTTGACCGGCTTTCAGATCACTGAAGCCCTCTGCCATCCGCAGATCCATATCCGTGGTGATGTCACGCTGGACCTTCAAATCCTGCCGGATCTCCTGAACATGCGCATTTAGACTGGCCTGGACGCCGTCCAGCCCGGACTTCAGTCCAACAATCTCTCCCTCGACCTTCTCAAACCGCGCATCCATCCCGTCAAAGCGCTTGTCAATGCCGTCGAACTGTTCGCCCATGCCGTCAAGACGTTTATCAATCGCGTCGAACCGCTGATCCATGCTCTCAAGACGCTCGTCTATCTTCTCGAATTTCTCATCCATCTTGTCGAACCGCAGGTCGATCTTCTTGAATCGCTGGTCCACTTCTTCAAACCGGCCGTTGATCTCTTTTACTTCGTTGTGTATTTGCTTGATCTCTTGCAGCATTTCTTCCACATATCTATTTAAACACATCTAAATACAACAAACAATGTAAAACGACGTTCTACAATTTAAAGCACAATACCTCCTGCATAAGCTCATTCGAAAGCAGAGAAGTGCAGCAGCCCGACGCACCACACCCCGCACTCAATCCGCCCATGCACGCGCCACCGACGCGGCCCTTACCGCTCGTCCTCCGGTAAGACGCTTGTCTGGCATTCCCATAACCCGGCCTCGAAGCCGCGCCGAAGTTCATCGAGTACTGGAGTATGTGGCGCTAGTCCACAAATGAACTTCCTGCGCCACTCGTTCTCCCCTGCGGCCTATAGCGCCTATCCGTCCTTATGCTCCTCGTTCTGTTCTTCGCTCTCGATTTCGTCTTCGAAGAGGGGGACAACGAACCGCGGTTCGCCCTCGATGCCGTGCTCTTCAGCAAGTTTTGTCGCGCGTCTTTTGTTGTAGGCCACCATAGATCGGAAGTATTCGAGAAAGGACTCATACTCATCGATAATGTCGCCGGCGATCCAGATGACCTGGCCTTCCCAGGGGCTTCCCACCTTGCCGATGACGAACAGGTCGATTTGCGTCATAGACGCAGCAATCGGGAAGAAACAATCAAGATCATACTCCAGAGGAGGCAGCACTTCTTTGGCCACCTCCAAAAGCTCCTCGGCCTGATCGTGCAGCTCACCTCCCAGCAAGTCAGAGGTGCCGAAGATGTTGACGTCTTGGTAGAAGTACTGCCAGCCGTTGGCATATAGCAGGAAAGACCGATATTCTCCCGGGAGCTTATAACCTAAACGGTCCTCGGTGTCAGCGATCTCTTGCTCGCTGGCTCGCAGCTCGGGCAGGCTGTATTCCCACAGCCCGTCCACATCGACCCGCATCAGAGCTTGGTCGACTGCAACCGCTGTGACGATGTCAAGACGCCAATCCATGATGATAGTTTACTCCTTGTCTTGTTGGGTGGGAAGAACCTAAGGGTTCTCATGAACTAGTTTGTTGGGATGGGCGGGTCTTCCGGCGGCGGCGGATCCTTTGGCAGAACAGACGGGTCCTTCGGAGGAAGCGGCGGGTACGGCCCTGTGCCGTCGCCGGGGTCGTAGTGGAAAGACGTTGGCTTAAAGCCGATTGGGTAACGCCTTGACTGTCCCCCCAGGCTGGAATTGACTTTGCGGTTTTGTGGATGCCATTCCGACGGTTCAGGATTGCCCGTCCACGTGGAGTCGGGAACGTGTCCGGCAACTTTACCTTCATAAAGTTTGGGATTATCGAGACGTTCCTTTTTGGCCGCCGCTGAGGCGTCGTCCCGTAGTTTGCCTTTGGTCGACACGCGCCCTGTTGGTGAGAGCTCGCCCTTTTTCAGAGCTCGGTTACACCCGTCGACATAGTCACGGTACTGTTGGTGATGATCGGAAGTGACCTTTTTGTGCGGTTTGAAGACGACAGGACCGCTTCCGGCACCAGGGTCTTTGCCGATTTTCTTGGGGGTGTTCCCGCCCTTCGGCGTCTTGCCGCCTCCAGGTTTACCGCCATTTTTTCCTTGCCCCTTCGGGGTGGCTTTCGTCTTGGGAGTGCTGGTGTTAGCCTTTTTTGAAGGGGCTTTAGTCGTTTTCTTTGTACTTGTTTTTGAAACGACGTGTGCCG
>ERZ772967.383-NODE-383-length-36689-cov-4.427199_pt1 | contig 36689 bp, 30 predicted proteins | sample MGYA00511677_ERZ772967 | MGnify/ENA primary metagenome ERZ772967 (study PRJEB29015, sample SAMEA2737931) | human oral metagenome | biome: human oral; feature: human-associated habitat; material: dental | place: China | collected 2146 ...
CCCGTGCATAAATCTCGGTCGTGGAGATAAAGCGATGTCCCAGCATCTTGCTTACGGTATAAATGTCTGTACCGCTGGCAAGTTGTAGAGTCGCGTAGGAGTGGCGGAAGCAATGAAAGCTTATGGACTTTTTGATGCCTGCAGCCTCTATCCAACGCTTTAGAGGTTTAGAAATCCATGACGGCTTAGGCAGATCTTCAAAAACCAATTGTTCTGGCAATCTTCGTTCTCCACATAGTTGTAAGGCTTGTTCCGAAATAGGCATATACTCCACTCCCTTGGTCTTCTTTTGAGTGAAATGTAACCTCGGCTGTTCTCCATCCATGTTGATCTCTTTCCACTTTAGTTTCTGAATATCACAGTGGCGTAATCCTGTCAGAGCAGAGAAAAGGGCTGCCCGTTTCATCACCTCACGATCACAAGGGGTTGAAGCAAGCGTATTTAACTCCTCTACGGTAAGGTATTCACGGCGAGCCTCCTGTTCCTGAATACCTTTTATTTTGGTGGATATATCAACGGTTAGATAACCATCTATAAATGCCTGTTTAAGAGCTGCCTTGAAAATAGAAAAATAAGTGGATGCTGTATTGTGAGAAATAGTACCACATTTATTCCCTCCACGAGGAGCTGTCAAAAGGAAACGTTTGTACTCTTCGGCAAAAGCATTGTCGATTTTGAAAAACGGCAAATTTTCTCCCGCATACATTTTAAGAAAATCCAGAGCTCTCTTCCAATTGACAAGAATAGAAGTGGAGCTATTTTTGTGTCGCTTGTACATCGCCTCCCGAAAATAAGCGATGAAATTTTGTTGTAAACGTTCCTTTTGCTCCGCCTGTGCCGTATCTGCATCGCTGTACAAATCGGCATTATCGTATTCTCTTTGACGGAGCTTTCTCACCTCATCGGCATAAATACAAGATTCTTGATCGACCTCGCTTTTGCACTGTATCACTCCATTCAAATCTCGCTTGGGTTTGTACGATTTGCTCGAAGATGTTGTCCGTGCAGTCCGAGTTTTATCCCAGACTACCGTAGTTACTATGCGGTTGAGATACTCACGGACACGTTGTGGTTCGGATTTGCCCACAGTATAGACAGGATAACTCTCAATGTAGAGATACCACTCATTTCTATATGCACTCTTGCGAAGTCGCACAGTTACTTTCGTGTTATGTAATTCTTTTCTCATGTATATCTAAGGTTATTTGTACAGTTGGTCTATCTCTGACTTTGGGGCATAGACATAGTTGTCAATCTGCCTTATGGGGATGGAAAATTTTCTGATATGTTTATATACCGTGCCTTCTGTAACACCAAACTTGGCTGTTATTTCACCGATCGTGTAACAATACTCTGGCTCAGGATTGTAGAGTTTAGCCTCATTTCTTGTTCTCGGCTTTTGTTCATCAACAGGCCTCAGATTAAAGTTGCGTTCTAAATCCTCTCTACAGATGCGAGTCATCCTTTTTCCCAAGTTATAACTTCGGAGAGCCTTACTTCTAACAAGTCGGTATAGCGTATCTCTGCAAACGTCGTATAGAGCAATAGCATCGGAGATAGAGAGGTAGGGTTGATCCTTGGGAACCTTTGCGGCCCTCTCTCGCCTAAGCTCTTCCAACTTTTCCTCTCGCTTCTTTTGTGAATACGCAGACCTTGAGCATTGTATAGAACAATATCTCGATGTGATTGTCTTGGCAAGAAAGGTCTCCCCACACCATTCGCACTTTCGCTCAATCTGAAATTTTGCAGCTGGCATACGCTTTTCGTATCTATCTGATAATCAATTTCTATTTTTATTTAAGTCGCACTTTATACATTAATAAGTCGCGGCACAAATATGGTACAAATATACGACTAAAATCGATAGAAAAAGAGGAAAAACGAGAAACTATCAAAAATAAAAATCGCAGTAAGTAATTAACTTACTGCGATTTGCTATTTATTTGATGCTCGTTTGTGAGCGTAATTACTTCACTTCTTCGAAGTCTACATCCGTTACGTTGCCGTCTGAAGCGTCTCCTTTATTGTCTCCGGTCGGGGCGTTTTCGGTCGACGGACCGCCTGTTTGCGCATTTTGTGCGTTGTACAGGTCCTGACTGGCTGCCTGGAATACGTTGTTCAGCTCGGCCGTAGCGGTGTCAATCGCTGCGAGGTCTTGTGCCTTATGCGCTTCTTTCAGCTTATTCAGGGCTGCTTCGATTTGTGACTTTTTGTCGGCCGGCAGTTTGTCGCCCAAGTCTTTCAACTGTTTTTCCGTCTGGAAGATCATGCTGTCTGCCTGATTGATCTTATCGATGCGTTCGCGTTCTTTCTTGTCGGCTTCGGCATTGGCGGCTGCTTCGTCTTTCATTCGTTTGATTTCATCTTCGCTCAGGCCGCTGGAGGCTTCGATGCGTATGCTCTGCACTTTGCCCGTTCCTTTGTCTTTGGCTGATACATTGAGGATGCCGTTGGCATCGATGTCGAACGTTACTTCGATCTGCGGAACGCCGCGTGGTGCGGGTGGGATTCCGTCGAGGTGGAAGCGTCCGATCGATTTGTTATCCTTAGCCATGGAGCGTTCGCCCTGCAACACATGAATTTCGACCGAAGGCTGATTGTCGACTGCCGTCGTAAAGACTTCCGATTTTTTGGTCGGAATGGTCGTATTCGCATCAATCAGACGGGTCATGACGCTACCCATCGTTTCGATGCCGAGGGACAGCGGCGTAACGTCGAGCAATACGACGTCTTTGACATCGCCGGAGAGGACACCACCCTGGATGGCTGCGCCCACTGCAACGACTTCGTCCGGGTTCACCCCTTTGGAAGGAGCTTTGCCGAAGAATTGTTCAACGAGTTGCTGTACGGCCGGAATACGTGTCGATCCGCCGACAAGAATCACTTCGTTAATGTCCGAGGTGGTCAGACCGGCATCGGCCAATGCACGTTTACACGGTTCGAGACATGCCTGAATCAGGCTGTCGGCCAATTGTTCGAATTTGGCGCGGGTCAACGTACGTACGAGGTGTTTGGGAATCCCGTCCACCGGCATGATATAGGGCAGGTTGATCTCCGTGCTTGTTGAGCTCGACAGTTCGATTTTCGCTTTTTCAGCTGCTTCTTTCAGCCGTTGAAGGGCCATCGGGTCTTTTCGCAGGTCGATATTTTCGTCCTTCAGAAACTCTTCGGCCAGCCAGTCGATGATCACATGGTCGAAATCATCTCCTCCGAGGTGCGTGTCACCGTTCGTCGACTTTACTTCGAATACGCCCCCGCCCAGCTCGAGAATAGAGATATCGAACGTTCCTCCACCGAGGTCGAACACCGCGATTTTCATGTCTTTGTTTGATTTGTCGAGGCCATAGGCCAACGAGGCGGCTGTCGGTTCGTTGACGATACGGCGAACTTTCAACCCTGCAATTTCGCCTGCTTCTTTCGTCGCCTGACGTTGTGCGTCGTTAAAGTAGGCCGGCACGGTGATCACGGCTTCCGTCACTTCCTGTCCGAGATAATCTTCGGCTGTCTTTTTCATCTTCTGAAGGATCATCGCCGAGATTTCCTGCGGAGTATAGAGGCGTCCGTCAATATCGACGCGCGGCGTATTGTTATCGCCTCGTACCACCTTGTAAGGGATACGATTGATCTCTTTTTGTACTTGATCGAACGTTTCACCCATAAAACGCTTGATCGAGAAGACCGTCTTTTGGGGATTTGTGATTGCTTGACGTTTGGCCGGATCGCCTACTTTACGTTCGCCCCCTTCCACAAAGGCGACGATCGAAGGCGTTGTACGTTTACCTTCACTATTCGTAATAACCACTGGTTCGTTACCCTCAAGGACGGCAACGCACGAGTTGGTTGTTCCTAAGTCGATTCCAATAATTTTTCCCATATTTATTCTATATTAATGTTTTATTTGCTTCAATATCCTCTATGTGTTAAACACGTTGATTGACAAGCAGCAAATAGTGTGCCAAAAATGATGAAAGCGAAGACTGTCATAATTTCTGACATTTTGGCGTTTTTTTTAAGATGTTGATCTCATCTCGAGTGACATTCCGCCATAAAAAAGGAGAGTCGGAAAGACGCGATCAGAGGCTGTTCAGCAGCTCTGTTTTGCCCTCCTTTATTAATTTAAGGATCAACTCTCCGAAGAGTGTGTTTTGCCAGGCGAACCATTCACGTGTAAAATTCGACGGGTCATCCTTGTGGAACGATTCGTGCATGAAGCCTGTTTCGTTGTCCGTATCCATGAGCATGCGGATGCAGGTCTTGATTTCTATATCGTCTCGGCTGGTAAATGCTTTCATCATGATGGACATCGGCCAAACCATGTCGTAGCCGATATGCGGTCCACCGATTCCTTCGCCGGCTTTACCCTTAAAGAAGTACGGGTTATCTTCGCTCCATACGAAACGGCGCGTATTCTGATAAATCGGGTCGTTGATATCTACGTCGCCGAGGTATGCCATGGCCAGCAGGCTCGGTACGTTGGCATCGTCCATCATCAGTTGGTTTCCGAAGCCGTCTACTTCGAATGCATAGATTTTCCCGTATTTCGGATGATCGTTTACGGCATATTGTTTCAGAGCTGTTTCGACTTCGGAAGCCAGCTCCGTACATTCTTTGGCAAGGTCGTTATTTTGGTTCACTTTGTCCAGAATTTCGGCCGCTTTACGCAGTGAGCTTACGGCGAAAAAGTTCGACGGGATGAGGAATTGCAGGATCGTGGCGTCGTCTGACGGACGGAATGCGGAGGCAATCAGTCCGACCGGTTTTATGGGGTTTCCCCATCCGTAGTTGGGCTGCGTATCTGTCGATACCGCTGTGACACGTTGGAACTTGTACGGTCCGAGGTCGTTCTTGCGTTGTTGTTCTTTAAATGTACGCAAGATGCTTCGTACCGTTTCGAGCCATTGTTCGTTCGTGAAAATGCTTTTATCTCCGGTCACTTTCCAATATTCGTATGCCAGGCGAAGCGGGTAACAGAGCGAGTCGATCTCCCATTTGCGCTCGTGCAGTTCGGGAATCATTTTTGTCAGGTCTTTCTGCCATTCGCCGCCGACAGGTCCATCGTTGAATGCGTTGGCGTAGGGGTCGAGCAGGATGCATTTGAACTGACGGAGGATCACCCCACGAATCATTCGGCGCAGCTCTTCGTCTTTCTTTGCGAACGATACGTAGGGCCATACCTGAGCGCCCGAATCACGCAGCCACATAGCGTGAATATCTCCTGTATAAACGAATGTATCGTCGTCGCCGTCGATGGCGCGGTAATGGACGGTGGTATCGAGCGTGTTCGGGAAGCAGTTTTCGAACATCCATGCCAGCTTCGGGTTAGTCAGCAGTTTTTTGATACGGACAATCTCTTTTTCGATTGCTTTCGACGAGAATAGTCGTTCGGGCACGGGCGGGCGATTCGTTTGGGTATAGTCGGCCGCTACACGTACGGTCGTGTTGTCACGTTCCATGACGAGGTTGGCAGCTTTCGCTTGTGGACAACACAGAAAGAATGCAGTCGCAACAGTCGCTGCCCCCGCGATTTTCAAAGTCTTCTTCATACAGTTATCATTTAAAATAGAGGGGCAAAGATAGGGGTTTTGCTCTGCTTGTGCAATAGATGGCCCGGAGGTTGCCTGACGAAGAGCGTGGGCCTATTTCGAAAAAAAATGAGATGTAGATGTCGTAAGAGAACATCTCCGGACTTAAAAGACCACTATAGTAAGTGTCGTCATGCATTAAAATTTCAATACGTTAACCATAGGAGGGCAGCCTCGTTTGGGAGCATATGATTTTTCACGTACCTTTGTGCGCTTTTTATAAAAGATGAGAGGAACAGAAAGAAATTATTTCGGGCGAATGCTGGCTATCCTGTTGATAACGATGGCGTGTTGTCTTGGATTGTATTGGTTGCCGGATGAACCGTTTGGCATTCCGATCAAGAAAGTGGACATGCTCTCCGACCTGCGCCGTGAGGACGAAGCCCTTTGGGCCGACTCAACGGATGCGATACTGCCAGGGGCACTGATCATCGATTCGCTGTCGTTTTCCGACACGGTAACGATCCGGGGCTTCAACTTTCGGGAGATTACCCGACGAAATGTCACCTATCAAGCGCTTACATCAAGCAGGCTGGAAGATACGACAAGCGTCCGTATCGAAGATTATTCGGCGGGGCATACGGGCTTGTACCGATTTTTTACGTCGTTGAATCGCCTCCGTTCCCTGAATCGTCCCGTACGGATTGCTTTTCTGGGGGATTCGTTTATTGAGGGCGATATCATTGTAGCCGATTTTCGTGCGAAGATGCAGGAGCGTTTCGGAGGACGAGGCGTAGGATTTGTTCCGGTGGCTTCGAAAGTGGAGCAGTACCGCCCAACGGTTCATCAGCGGTCGAAAGGATGGGTCACGCGCTCGATACTTACCGACCGTAACCATAAGTATGTACTTCCGGGCCTGCTCTTCGATGCCGATTCGGAGGCCGGGATAGCCTCGATTTCGTTCAAGACGGTCGATGCGTACCCGCATCTGGACGCGGTTTCGTCACTCAAGTTCATTTATTCGCGCAACATGCAGTCGGAGATACGCTGGATATGCAACCAGTCGAAAGATACGATTGTCAATATGCTGCCGACCACCGATTCGATTGTACAGTATGAGGTGAAGGGTCGGTTTACGGACGGCCAACTGCGCTTCCATAAATCGCATGGACTCCGGGCGCTGGGGATTGCACTCGAAGATAATACCGGGGTAGTGGTCGACAATTTTTCCCTGCGCGGCAATTCGGGAATGACATTATGCGAATTGGATGAGTCGAGTTGCATGGCTTTTCGAAATGTGCGTCCTTATGATTTGATTGTCCTGCAATACGGGTTGAACGTGGTTACGGAAAAAACGAAGGAGTATGGTTGGTATCGCAAGCGGATGGTAGACGCTATTCGTCATTTGCAGTGTTGTTTTCCGGAAGCCGATGTGTTGCTGCTCAGCGTCTCCGATCGCAGCCATTACCGTGACGGCGTTTACCGCACGATGCCGTCGATACGGGCCTTGCTGCGCGCTCAGCGCGAAGCGGCGGTCGAGGCTCGAGTGCCGTTTTGGAGCGTTTTTTCGGCGATGGGAGGTGAAGGAAGCATGGTGCACTACGTGGAGCGGCGCTGGGCGAGTAAGGATTATACGCATCTAAGCTTTCGCGGCGGGCGTGAGCTGGCCGCTTCGTTGTTTGATGCGCTGATTTTAGAAAAAGAGTTTTATGATGAAATGGATAAGAAAACATATTGAATTGAAATGGGGTGTGCTCTTCGTATTCGTGGTTACGCTGACGGTCGGGTTAATCAGCGCCCGAATGAAGTCGGAATCGGAAGAGAACGAACTGACGCCGGTTTTTTTGCACGAAACGGAAGAAAAGGTATGGATGCCGCGCGCTCCACTGACGGACGATGTCCGTTCGAGTCTCTCGTTTGTCATCGATTCGCTTTGCCGGATTACAGATCCTGCACACTCGCTCGATTCTTTTTTGGAAGAGCTGCATCGATTGGCGTCAGGAAGAGACACGACGATCCAGATCGTTCATTTGGGCGATTCGCATGTGCAGGCCGGTTTCTACAGCGGCGCGGCGATGCGTTTGTTGCAACGAACTTTCGGTAATGCCGGGCGTGGTTGGATTGCACCGTATAAGCTGGCACGGGATAACGAGCCGACAGATTATTTTATCACCTCGTCGAAAGTGAGAAACTGGTCCGTGGGACGTTGTACTCGCCGCACATCGGACTGTGCATGGGGACCCGGAGGGATCGGCATTCAGGCCGATGTGTCGGGTGTCGATTTTACGATCAGCATTGCACCGAATAACGGAGCGGGTTACGAGTTCAATCAAGTGATTCTTTATCGCAATGAAGGGACTCTGCCGATGCTTCCTGTCGGGGAGGATGAACGGGTAGAGACTGTCTGGGCAAAGGCGCCTTATTCGCCGGGAGTGATGGTCGATACGTTCAAGCTGCCCACCAAGTCGGGGGAACTGCAGCTTTATACGGCCGCGCAGGGGCGACTGACACCTGCAAGTCTTTCGTCAATAAGGAATTGTTATTACGGTTTTGTGCTCACAAACGGTCAGCCGGGGATTTTGTATCATTCCATCGGGCAGAACGGCGCCATGTTTGTGAACTATACGAATGAGGAGTATATCCGGCAGTTGTCGTTGCTTGATCCCTCGCTGCTGATTGTTACGTTAGGCACGAATGAGACCTTCGGCGCCAACTTCTCGACTTCCGAATTTTTGTTGCAGGTCGACCGCTTTGTGCGTTTGGTCAAGGCGTACCTGCCTTTCACCGCTTTGGTGCTGAGTACGCCGGCCGAGAGTTACCGTTCGGTGCGTGGGCGACGTGGAAAGCGGAGTTACAAACGTAACGAAAATATCGATCTGGCGGCACGTGCTATCAAAGAATATGCCTGGCGCGAGGGAGTTGCCTGCTTCGACTTGTACGGGATGACTGGAGGAGCGAATTCGTGCGAACAGTGGCTGGCTTCGGATCATTTGGGGCGCGACCGTATTCATTTCAATGTGGCCGGTTATCAGGAACAGGGCAAATTGCTTTATAAGGCGCTTCTCCGTAGTGAATTGGATTATCGAAAACGGATGTCTTTATGAGTCTTTTGTCGTTTCTTTCAGAGACGATCTCTTCGGGAATAAAAACCGGTATGCTGTGGGAGCGTATCGGTTCGCTGTTGCGCTATCAGCCGGATGCGCCGATGCTCTTCAGTACGGGACTGTTCTTTTTTCTTTTTATCGTCTTTTTTGCGGTTTACTGGTCGTTGCGTCGGTCTACGACGACCCGTATCGTTTACGTCGCGCTTTTTTCCCTGTACTTTTATTATAAGAGTAGCGGTCTGTGGTTTGTCCTGCTGATTTTTACGGCCACGTCCGACTTTCTGATTGCCCGCGCGATTGCGCAAACTTCGCACAAGGGCCTGCGCAAAACGTGGGTGGTGCTGAGTATATGTATCAACATCGGAATGCTGGCCTACTTCAAGTACACGAATTTCCTTTACGATGTGGGCGTGATGCTGCTGAGCAGTATGGGGCAATGGATGGGCATCCGTGAACTGGCACAGTTGAATTATACTCCGTTAGATATTTTCCTGCCGGTCGGTATCTCGTTCTTTACGTTTCAGTCGCTCAGCTATACGATTGATGTATACCGCAAACGTCTCGATCCGTTGAGGCGTTGGATCGACTATCTGTTTTACGTTTCGTTCTTCCCGGGCTTGGTTGCCGGGCCGATTGTGCGGGCACGCGATTTCATCCCGCAGATGTTTCGCAGTCCGAGGCTGTCAAAGGAGCATTTGGGCGAGGGGCTTTACCTGATCCTCTGCGGTCTGTTCAAGAAATGTGTGATCTCCGACTACATCAGCATCAACTTTGTAGATCGTATTTTCGATGCGCCTACGCTCTATACCGGTCTCGAAAATTTGTTCGGGGTATACGGATATGCTCTTCAGATTTACTGCGATTTTTCAGGCTATTCCGATATGGCCATCGGCATAGCGTTGCTGATGGGAATTCGTTTCAACGTCAATTTCGATTCACCTTATCAGTCGGCCACCATCACTGAATTCTGGAGGCGCTGGCATATCTCATTATCGAGCTGGTTGAAAGATTACCTGTATATCTCGATGGGCGGAAACCGTAAGGGAAAGTTTCGCACCTATGTACATCTGGTTGTGACGATGTTGTTGGGCGGTTTGTGGCACGGCGCTTCGATGCGTTTTATTTTGTGGGGTGCCCTGCATGGTGTTTCGCTGGCTGTGCATAAGTTTGTGATGGGGCATTTCAGCAGCTTCAAGCCGATGGGAGAAGAGATGTCTTTGTTTCGTCGAATGCTCGGTATGATTTTGACGTTTCATTTGGTATGTCTGGGCTGGGTCTTTTTTCGGGCCGATACGGTACAAATCGGGAGGGATGTGCTGATGCGGATCTTCACTGATTTTCATCCGGAGGTTTTCACACAGTTCATCGTCGGCTATCCGGGTGTTTCGATCCTCATGGCTACAGGCTACCTGCTTCATTTCATACCCAAGCACATTGATTGGAAGATGCAACGTGTAGTGACGGACTCCCCCATGCTGTTTCAGGCCTTGTACCTGCTTCTGGCGATCTTTGTGGTCATACAGGTGAAAAGTTCCGGCGTGGTTCCGTTTATTTATTTTCAATTCTGAACGTTTGTTGTCGATATGTGATTCTTCTTTTATAAAACAAATACTTAAAAATGAAAAGAATATTTTCTTTTGTTTGGAGAAGGGCGGTGATGGATATCGGACGGAGGGGATACAACCATCGGAGGAGGTGAACTATTTCTGCCCTAAAAATGTTGAAAGGATACGATGACAGTTCACGTTCCGAAAGTAAAACAAGCTTCGTCCGTTCCGGTATCGACGGAAGTTCATGAATATATACTGGACAATGGTTTGACGGTCTGGCTGAACGAAGATCACAGTCAGCCGAAAGTTTTTGGAGCCGTAGTAGTCAAGGCCGGTTCGAAGGATTCGCCGAATACGGGTATTCCTCATTACTTCGAGCATATGATGTTTAAAGGGACGGATAAGATCGGGACGATGGATTATGCAGCGGAGAAAGTATTGCTTGACGCCATTGCCGGAAAATATGACGAATTGGCGTGCACGAAAGATGTGAAGGCACGCGCTATCATTCAGCAGTCAATCAACGATTTGAGCGTGCGGGCTGCCGAATACGTGATTCCCAACGAATTTGACAAACTGATTACCAAATATGGAGGCTCGAAGTTGAATGCGGGCACGTCGTACGATTATACCGTATATCACAATCTTTTTTTGCCACAATATACGGAACAGTGGGCGGAACTGAACAGCGAACGTTTGTTGAACCCCGTATTTCGTATGTTTCAGAGCGAATTGGAGACGGTTTACGAGGAGAAAAACCGGCGAGACGACATGATTCTCAACCAGGCCATCGAGAAGTTGATGGAGACTTATTTTCGTCCGCATCCCTACGCCTATCCGATTATCGGGAGTGCGGAGAACCTGAAAAACCCGCGCCTGTCGGAGATGCGCAAGTTCTTCGAAGCTTATTATGTATCGTCGAACATGGGGTTGATTCTGAGTGGCGATTTCGATACGGAACGGGTGCTTCCCATCTTGGAGCGAACGTTCTCACGCATCCCGCGCGGTGTCGTTGAACCGGTATCGTCGGTGAAGATTCGCCCGTTTCACGGTCGGGAAAAGACGACGGTGAAGGTTCCGCTTCCTTTGCTAAAGGCGGTGGCGCTCGGTTTTCGCGGTGTTCCGGCCAACCATCCCGATCAGACTGCGTTCGACGTGGCAGTCGGCATCCTTAATAACTCGAACGGTACGGGGTATCTGGACAAACTGATGGTGGACCGCCGGGTGATGGGTGCGATGGTAGGCGGAGAGTCGTTTAACGAGGCCGGATTTATCGGGATTGTGGTGGTGCCGAGGTTGTCGCACACGTGCCGCTCGGCCGAAAAAATGATCTGGCGCGAGTTGGAGCGTGTGAAAAAGGGTGATTTCACGGATGAGATGTTCAACAGCCTCAAACGTGAGCAGCTACGTCGTCATCTGACGGAGCTGGAAGATATCGACTCACGCAGTCAGGTGCTGGTGCGTCTGTTTTCGCAGGGCAAGACGTGGGCGGATTATCAGGAAGAGTTAGACCGTGCCGAGACACTGACGAAAGACGACGTGGTGAAGGTGGCCAACCGTTATTTCGGCGATAATTATCTCTATGTCCGCAAAAAGACGGGGCGTTATACCAAGACGCACTTGGCTAAGCCCGATTTCGCCCCCATCGTTCCGCGGCATGCCGATGCCTCGTCAGCATATAGTAAGCAATTAGACGCAATTCCCGTACAGGAAGTCCGGCCGCGTTATGTGGACTTCGACCGGGATGTGCAGACGCTTCATTTGACGCCGCGCACGACCTTGTATGTGACGCCCAACCGGGTGAATCATATTTTTACGCTTAAGCTCTCTTATGGGATCGGGCTGATCGAGGAGCCGAGGCTCAAACTGCTGGCCGGGTATATCCCGCTGTTGGGCACAAAGTCGCAATCGTTCGAAGCCTTGCGTATGCGGTTGCAGACGCTGGGAAGCACGCTCGATCTGGATGCGGACAAACACAGTTTGACGTTCAAAATTACGGGCTTTGACAAAGCTTTTGATGAGACGCTGCAGGTGGCCGGTGATTTTCTGGCGAATGTATCTCCCGATGACCGGAAATTGAAAACCCTCGTCGACGATGCGAAGGTGGCCGAAAAGGCATTCTTCAAGTCGAACAACGAGGTGGCCGAAGCGTTGTTCGAGTACGTACAGTATGGCAGCCTGTCACAATACCTGACCAAACCTTCGTTCAAGGAAGTCAAGCATATCCGGGGAAGTGAGCTGGTCGATCTCTTTTACCGTGCCACGCAGGTGGCCTGCACGATGCACTATTGCGGGACGCTGGAGGCCGAAAAGGTAGCGGAGCATATCTCCCGTTTGCTCCCGCTGGGGAAGATGATCCGTCCGTCGCTCTCGCCCGTCTGGCGCGATTTTGTGACGTACGAGAAGCCATTCGTTTTCTTCTATCACATGCCTGATGTGTTTCAAAACATCATCTATGCTTATATGGCGTGCAAGCCGCTCGATACGCTGAAGAAGAGGCACGAGGCAGACCTGTTTTCGCGTTATTTCGGCGAAGGCATGTCGTCACTCATGTTTCAGGAAATCCGCGAGTTTCGTTCGCTGGCGTATTATACCTCAGGCGCTTATCGTCTGCCGCCTTATTGTCTCTCCGACAAACCTTCCCGTTTCGTAGCCTATCTCTCTACGCAATGCGACAAGACGATTGATGCCTTGAACGTGCTCAACACGCTGATACAGGAGATGCCCGAACGCCCCGAACGCATCGAGGCGCTGATCCGAGCAAGCATTAACTTCACGAACAACGAATACCCGGCCTTCCGCGACATCTCCACCAAAATTGCCGATTACCGCCGCGACGGGTACACGGAAGACCCGAACCGCTTGCTGCTCGACGATATCGGCCGTATGAGTATGGACGACATTGCACGTTTCTACCGTTCTCATGTGCAGGGACGCACGCTCGTCTATGTCATCGTCGGCAACTCGCGCAAAATCGACATGCGGCGTCTTGCCGCGTTCGGAAACGTCATCCGAATAAAAAAGAAAGATTTCTATCGCTGACCGTACACGTTCTTTTCGAAGTATTTGTGTAACTTAATGCATATAAAACAATAGCAATAATTACGCCAATTGTCCCCCCCATGACTTGCAAGCCCTCTATATCCAAAACTAAGTTCTCCAAGTGCTCACCTGACTCTGTTGTTTGTATCCATGGCGCAGGGAAGGGCTTTATAGATATCGTTGATCTTCTTCACGGCCGAGCAGGGGGTATACGCGTCGTGGCAGTAGACGACGATCTGTCCGTTGGAGGAAGCTTTGTCGAGCAGGTGCACTTTGGCGTAGTAGGTTTCTAACGGACGAACATCGTACGCAGAAATCCATGTCGGAGAGAGGTGGGCGGAGGTAGGAATAACATCACCGGCAAAGATGACGGTGTGAGAGTCCGTCTCCACATCAATTACGATCTGTCCGGACGTATGTCCGTCGAACAGACGCAACCTGACCTCCGGCGTAAGTAAGGTCTCAGTTTTGATCAGACGCAGCTTGCCCGATTCACGAATGGCCTCCATATTCTCCGGGAAAAAAGAGTCACGTTCCAGTGCGTTAGGGTGAAACGCTTCGTGCCATTGCGCTTCGCTCACCCAGCACGTCGCATTCGGATAGGCCGGGATGATTTGTCCGTCTTCGCCGTATCGGGTCGTACCTCCGCAATGATCGAAATGCAGGTGGGTCAGCACGACGTCGGTCACGTCATCGGGACGGATGCCGTATTGCCGGAGCGCCTTATCGAGATCCGTCAGTTCGTGAAAGCGATAGAACGAGGCTTTCAGTTGGTCGGTATGCTTGTTGCCGATGCCGTTATCGATCAGGATCACTCGTCCGCAGCGGGTGGTTATGAGCCCGACGTGCATGGCGAGCCGGCAACGGTTTTGCGCATCAGCCTTGTAGCGACGCTTCCACGCCGATTGCGGGGTGGCGCCGAACATGCAGCCCCCGTCGGCATAAAAATAGCCCGTATGGATGAGTCGGACGGATGTTTTCATCGTTTATCGTATTGTTTCTTCGGCAAAAGTACGATTAAATTGCTTGTTTGCAATTGACATTTGTTCGGAAGTTGCTACTTTTGTACCCGCTATGATAGTGGCTCAACAGAAAAGAAAGGAAAATATGGTCGAATATCTGCTTTACATGTGGCAGGTGGAGGACCTGATCCGTGCCAACGGATTGGATATCGACAAGATTCGGGAGACCCTTATCAAACAGTACGACCAGCCGGCGACGGTAAAGGCCGAAATAGTTCGCTGGTATGAGGAGTTGATAGACATGATGCGTAACGAAGGAGTGACGGAACGCGGGCATTTGCAGATCAACCGGAATGTGATTCTTTCGCTGACGGAGTTACATCAGTCACTGCTCACAGATCCGCGTGAAACGACGTATGGCGCCTTGTACTACAAAACCTTGCCATCGATCGTGCAGTTGCGTGCCAAGGCGGGAGGCGCCGAGATGCCGGAGATCGAGACCTGCTTCACCGCCCTCTACGGTTATCTGCTGCTGCGGATGCAGGGCAGGCCCGTCAGTGCCGAGACACAGGAAGCGATGAAACAGATTCATACGTTTCTCTCTTTTCTGGCTGCCAAATACAAGGAATCGGAAACGGTATCCTGACAAAAAAACGAGAACAGGATGAAATCAATTTTGGTAACGGGTGCGAACGGACAATTGGGAAGCGCCCTGCAGCAACGGGCGAATCATCACCCGGAATGGACGTTTTATTTTACCGATGTCGATGCACTCGACATTTGCGACAAAGCGCAGTTGACGGAATACGTACGTGCCAACGGCATCGGGTATATCTTGAACTGTGCGGCTTATACGGCCGTTGACAAGGCTGAGGACGATGCCGAACGGTGCATGCGGATCAATCGTGATGCGGTGCGCAACATCAGCGAGGTAGCGTCTGAGCACGGTGCGCATGTCATTCATATCTCGACCGATTATGTGTTCGACGGACGGGGACAACGCCCTTATCGCGAAGACGACCCGACGGCGCCCACGTCGGTTTATGGCCGTACCAAACTGGCAGGCGAACAAGCCTTGCAGAAAGTCCTTCCCGATGCGGTCATTATCCGCACGGCATGGCTCTATTCGGAGGTCGGGCAGAACTTCGTTAAGACGATGTTGCGTCTCGGCGTCGAGCGGAGCGAGGTGAGCGTCGTAGCCGATCAGGTGGGAACCCCCACGTATGCCGGCGATCTGGCCGATGCCATGCTGAAGATACTGGCGCATCCGGTATGGGCGCCCGGCATCTATCACTTTTCGAACGAGGGCGTATGCAGTTGGTACGACTTTGCCCGGAAGATTATGGAGATGGGCGGTCGCAGATGTACGCTTCATCCGATCACGACGGACCAATACCCCACGCGGGCGACCAGACCGGCCTACAGCGTACTCGACAAGACGAAAATCAAACAGGCGTTCGGCCTCCGGATACCGGCGTGGGAAGAGAGCTTGACCGGATGCGTCGGCGCTTTGACAACAAACCCTTAATTATAGAAACAAATGACTTTAACAGACGAGATACATCGACGCAGAACATTCGCAATCATCAGTCACCCCGACGCGGGGAAAACGACGCTTACCGAGAAGCTCCTCCTTTTCGGAGGCGCCATTCACGTGGCCGGAGCCGTCAAATCGAACAAGATACGCCGCACGGCAACTTCCGATTGGATGGAGATCGAGAAGCAGCGCGGCATCTCGGTGGCAACTTCGGTGATGGCTTTCGATTACGAGGGATATAAGATCAATATCCTCGACACCCCCGGTCATCAGGATTTTGCGGAAGATACGTTCCGCACGTTGACGGCGGTCGACAGTGTGATCATCGTTGTCGATGCGGCCAAGGGTGTGGAAGCGCAGACCCGTAAGCTAATGGAAGTCTGTCGGATGAGAAAGACTCCCGTGATTGTTTTTGTCAATAAAATGGACCGCGAAGGGAAGTCGCCGTTCGATCTGCTCGACGAGATTGAGAGCGAACTGAAAATCAGCGTTCGCCCGTTAAGCTGGCCGATCGAGATGGGCGTGCGTTTCAAAGGCGTCTATAACCTTTACGAACAGAAACTCGATCTGTATATGCCGAGTAAGCAGACGGTGACGGAAAGTATCGAGTTTAAAGATATCGACAGCCCTGAGCTGGAAAAGCATATCGATGCTTCGCTGGCCGAGAAGTTGCGGGCTGATGTGGAACTGATCAATGGGGTCTATCCCGAATTCGACAAGGCGACGTACCTGAAAGGCGATGTGGCTCCGGTCTTTTTCGGCTCGGCCTTGAATAATTTCGGTGTGCGCGAGTTGCTGAACTGCTTTGTACGTATCGCCCCGCCGCCTTCCCCGGTGCAGGCTGTCGAGCGGATCGTTCGTCCGGACGAAGAGGCGTTCTCCGGATTTGTCTTTAAGATTCATGCCAATATGGATCCGAATCACCGCAGTTGCATCGCGTTCGTGAAGATTTGCTCGGGACGGTTCGAGCGGAACGCAAACTATAAGCACGTGCGTTTCGGGAAGATGATGCGTTTCAGCAGTCCGACGGCGTTTATGGCGCAGCGTAAAGAAGTCGTAGATGAAGCGTTTGCCGGCGATATCGTCGGGCTGCCCGATACGGGAAACTTCAAGATCGGCGATAGTCTGACCGGAAGTGAAGAGCTGCATTTCAAGGGACTTCCGAGCTTCTCGCCCGAGATGTTCAAATACATCGAGAATGCCGATCCGATGAAAGCCAAGCAGCTTAACAAAGGCATCGATCAGTTGATGGACGAAGGAGTAGCCCAGCTGTTTACGAATCAGTTTAATGGTCGTAAGATTATCGGTACGGTCGGGCAGTTACAATTTGAAGTCATTCAGTACCGCCTGCTCCACGAGTATGGCGCGCAATGCCGCTGGGAACCGATCAACCTTTACAAGGCATGCTGGATAGAAAGTGACGATAAAGCGATGCTCGACAGTTTCAAGAAGCGTAAGGCGCAGTATATGGCTGTCGACCATGAAGGGAGGGATGTGTATCTGGCCGACTCGGCGTATGTGCTGACGATGGCGCAGCAAGATTTTCCGGAGATACAATTCCACTTTACATCAGAATTTTAACAGACTTGTCACAGGAATCCGCAGGGCGGGAAGTGTAACATTTCTGCGTTTTTTACGTCTTATCATTGAATTATGAAAATAAATATCATGATGAGGACAATTTTATTATCGGTCATTGCGCTTGTGGCGACAATGAGTTGTGTTGCGCAAGGGCGCATTAAAGGAGACGGGCAGACAGTCGAACGTCAACGAAGTGTAGGGCGCTACAAGGCGCTTAGCGTAGGAAGCGGACTGGATGTTGAAATTTCCGGCGATCTGACGAGTGGTATTGTCGTGGTTGCCGATGAAAACCTTCAGGAATACGTGGAAACAAAAGTGGAAGACGGTACGTTAAAGATTAAAATGAAGCAAGGGTATGGGTATCGCTTCAATGGGAAAAGCCCGAAAGTTATCGTGCCGAATACGGGACAACTCACTGCGATTTCGGCCAGTGGCGGCAGCGATGTGTATACGAAAAATACGACCTTACAGGGAGATGCACTTTCAGTAACCTGTTCGGGAGGAAGTGATTTCAAAGGGGACATCAATGTGAAGACGCTGGACGTGGCATGTAGCGGCGGCAGCGATTTCAACGCTTCGGTAGAGACTGAACGGTGTGATTTAGCGATCTCGGGCGGTAGTGACGGAGATCTGTCAGGTCATGCCAACGTTTGCAGCGTGTCCATTTCGGGCGGTAGCGATTTCAATGCCCACCGATTCGTGATAAAAGACTGTGGCCTATCCGTTTCGGGTGGAAGCGATGCCGATATCCACTGCACGGAACGGCTATCGGCCAAAGTAGGAGGCGGATCGGATGTCATGTACACAGGCGATTGTACCGTAACCATGTCGGTCGACAAATCATCGAGCTTAAAGCAGAAGTAATCCATTTATTTCTCTGTTGGCTAACATTATAGAAAGTAAATTCACAATGAAAAGAATTTTTTTATTGTTCCTCTCTGTATCAATATCAAGTGCTGTTAATTTGAAAGCGCAGGATGCTTCGAAAGACTTTACTGATGGACAAAAAGCATATGTCTTGTCAAAATTTTGCACGGAGGTGAAATATAATTATGTATTTTACAACAATTTGACATTCGATTGGGACAGTCTCTGTTTAGCGACTCTCCCCAAACTTTTGGCAACAAAATCAAAAGAAGAGTATGTACGGGAATTACAACGTTTATCGATCGAATTACAAGATGGGCACACTTACGTATATGAAGCCAATTCGGACAATAGCTTGGATTGGATAAAACCTTTTCCATTCAAAACAAAACGGATAGACGACCGAGTTTTTGTAACAAACGTGTTAAGTAGCGATTTTCAAAAACAAGGTGTTGAAATAGGAAGTGAAATCGTAAAAATTGATGGATTGGATGTGATAGAGTATGTAAATCTTTATAAACGTCCATTGGTATCATATTCAACATCACAATGGTTGGATTACTCCCCTTATGCAGGTTTTGAATTGGCAAAGGAGAAAGGTTCAAGAGTATCAAAAATTTTATTTAAAAATCGAGATGGTAAAACCTTTACAATCGAAAGTCATCGAAACATAAACTGGGATATAGCCAATAATACATTTGATTACAAAATATTAAACGGCAATGTGGGGTTGTTGAAAATAAATACCTTTATGGGCAATGACTTTAAAAAGGAATTTGATGTTCTGTATCAAAACATCAAAAAGACAGATGCTCTGATTATAGATTTGAGGGACAATATGGGGGAAACTCTGGAAATGCCGACTATATTATTCGCCATTTGTCCGGCAAGCCTGTAAAGATGGGTAATTGGAGCAGTCGTATGTACATTGCCGCACATGGTTCATGGGGATATCCGCAAGAGTGGTATATGGAAACCCCGGATGATTTAATTCCTGTGAATGAAGAGAATGTATATACCAAACCGGTAATGTTATTGGTAAATGCGGTGACATTTTCATCTGCCGAAAATTTTTGTGTGGCTTTTCGTAGTACTAGAAAAGGGAAAATCATTGGTATGCCCACAGGAGGAAGCACAGGCAATCCTATACATATAGAACTTGGCTACGGGATTAATGCTCAAATTTGTACTAAAAATGAATGGGATACTGACGGGAACAAATTTATTGGAATCGGAATAAAACCAGATGTAGAAGTAAAGGAGAATGTGGATATGTTTATGAAAGAAAAAGATATGGTAATAGAGGAAGCCTTGAAACAGATTAGAAGAGATAAAAAATAACGCCGGCTAATATTGTGCTGGCAATAGGCGAGCTGAATGGTTTCGTATCAACGGATGTACAAAATTCAACTTTCATTCCTTGATTAAAGTTCAGTACTAAAAAAAACGCCCATCGCCAATACGCAGCCTGCTTAAAGGCTCTGTTCGGAATAGAAAGCCACTGGAAATATCCAAAATGAACATTTTCGATGACTTTTTCGTCAATAAATAACATTTTAATATTCATATCTTTGTGCCTAATTTATGAATGAGGATTAAAAAATATGGAGAAAAAGATAACAGGATATATTTCTCAGATCATCGGTCCGGTAATCGATATCAGTTTCGAGAAAGATGATTCCGATACCATCATTCAGCTACCGTCTATTCATGATGCCGTTTCGATCAAACGGCTCGATGGGCGGGTGCTCATAGCTGAGATACAGCAGCATATTGGCGAGAACAGTGTACGCTCGGTGGCGATGGACTCGACCGATGGTCTGCGACGGGGTATGGAGGCCGTGTCGGACTATGCACCGATCCGTGTGCCTGTCGGTGAACAGACGAAGGGACGTGTACTCAATGTTATCGGTGAGGCCATTGATGGTATGACCGCTTTGGACGAAGCCGGAGCTATGCCGATACATCGTGAGCCTCCTAAGTTCGAAGACCTTTCGACATCGCAAGAGGTCTTGTTTACCGGGATCAAGGTGATCGATTTGCTGGAGCCTTATCTGAAGGGTGGAAAAATCGGTCTGTTCGGCGGAGCCGGTGTGGGTAAGACAGTGTTGATTAAGGAGCTGATTAATAATATAGCCAAGCGGCATAACGGGTTCTCTGTTTTTGCCGGAGTAGGTGAACGTACGCGTGAAGGGAACGATCTTTTGCGTGAGATGATTGAGTCTGGTGTCATTCGTTACGGGAAAGCGTTTGAGGAAGCGATGGAACGAGGAGAATGGGACTTATCGAAGATTGATTACGAAGAGTTGAAAAAATCTCAGGCTACGCTGATCTTCGGTCAGATGAATGAGCCGCCCGGAGCACGTGCATCAGTGGCCTTATCGGGTCTGACTGTTGCTGAGTCGTTTCGTGATACGGGGGGGGGAGGTTCGAGAGATATTTTGTTCTTTATCGACAATATCTTTCGCTTTACTCAGGCAGGCAGTGAGGTGTCGGCTTTGCTCGGGCGTATGCCTTCAGCGGTCGGGTATCAGCCTACCTTGGCTACTGAGATGGGAAATATGCAAGAGCGTATCGCTTCGACTAAAAGCGGCTCCATCACATCGGTACAAGCGGTGTATGTTCCCGCTGATGACCTAACGGACCCTGCGCCGGCAACAACATTCTCGTATCTTGATGCGACGACGGTATTAAGTCGTAAAATTACAGAATTAGGTATTTATCCGGCCGTTGACCCGCTCGAGTCTACCTCTCGCATCCTCGATCCGAATATCGTCGGAGAAGAACATTATCGTACGGCGCAACGCGTGAAACAGATTCTGCAACGCAACAAAGAGTTGCAGGATATTATTTCGATTCTCGGCATGGAAGAATTGTCGGACGAAGATCGGCTGACCGTCAATCGTGCTCGCCGCGTGCAGCGCTTTTTGTCGCAACCGTTTTCTGTGGCAGAACAGTTTACCGGGGTTCCCGGTGTGATGGTTTCAATCGAAGATAATATAAAAGGCTTCAAAATGATTCTTGACGGCGAAGTAGACGATTTGCCCGAGCAAGCCTTCCTGAATGTCGGAACGATTGAAAATGCAAAAGAAAAGGCTGCGAAAATCAAAGATCAGGTAGATAAAAAATAAGGAGATGTTGAAAATAAGAATGATTTCTCCTTCCGGAACCGTATATCAAGGAGAATGCTCACGTATTGTATTTCCAGGTGAAGTAGGGCGATTCGAAGTCTTGCCGAAGCATGCACCGATCATCTCGTCATTAGTCGAAGGAGAAATCGAATGTTATGTTGCTTCGGGTGGAGAAGCCCGTCGCATAGCTATACGAAGCGGATTTGTAGAAGTGAAAGCGGACCGGATAACGGCCTGTGTAGAGATATAAAACATGTATTGTGATCAGAATAAGAAAAATGAGTAGTGCATATTCGCATAAAACGGTCAATACATTTGTGCTCGGAAGTATCTTGGTGTTTGGAATCATTGAACTGGCGGTTGTCTACCGGTTTTTTCCGAAAAGCTATACGTCGTATATGCTCCTGAATCCCGTGTATTTCTTTTTGTTAGGTCTGACGGTACTGTTGGCGGTGTCTCGTATCGAGAGCAAACGTTTGCATCCCGGACGTGCTGTTGCGCGGCTGATGTTGTTAAACACTTCGCAGTTTATTCTCTCGGCCTGCCTGTTGTTTTATTATGTTTACCAAATTAATGTGCAACGTAGAGCGTTTCTGCTTACCTTCGGGCTGTTTTATATTTGGTTTATGTGCATCAAATTGTTTGTGCTGTACAATATCGATTCTCAACACAAGCATCATAAAAGAACGAGGACCCCAAAAGATGAGAAGAAAGTATAGTGGTATAAAAATCAGAGTGCTGATGGGTATGATCGGTCTCCTGACCGTCATGTCGTCTTCTTCTGTGTATGCCCAAGACCATAAGCCTGAAATCAATGCGGTAGAGATTATCTTTGATCATGTACAGGACAGTTATTGGTGGCATATTACAACGATCAACGATCGGCACCTGTCAATTTACTTGCCGGTGATTGTTTATTCTTCGACGACGGGATGGCACGTGTTTTCATCTTCTCGTCTTACACACGATGTATCATATAAAGGCTTTTACATTGCGTCCAGAGGGGATCATGCCGGAAAGATTGTCGAACGTGATGTCGGTGGTGCGGAAGTACGCCCATTGGATATTTCTTTGACAAAAAATGCGCTGGCGTTGATCATCAATTCGATTATCATGCTGGTCATCTTTCTGTCTGTTGCGAGATGGTATAAATGCCATCCCAAGTATGCCGTTCCGGGTGGATTCGTGGGAGCTGTTGAAATGTTTGTAATGAATATCGAAGATGAGGTGATACGAAAAAGTATCGGAAAAGATTATGCGCGATATTCTCCGTATCTCCTGACGGCATTTTTCTTTATTTTTATTAACAACCTGATGGGGTTAATTCCGATTTTTCCGGGAGGAGCCAATACGACCGGAAACATTGCAATTACATTCACACTTGCTATTTGCACGATGGTTGCCGTTAATGTGTTTGGGAATAAGGCATATTGGAAAGATATCTTTTGGCCGGATGTACCGATGTGGATGAAAGTGCCGATTCCTCTGATGCCTATCATCGAGCTGTTTGGGCTGATCTCGAAACCGTTTGCTTTGATGATTCGTCTTTTCGCGAATATAATGGCAGGGCATTCCATTGTCATCGCACTTACTTGTCTTGTATTTATCACGGCTAAGATGGGGGCTGCAATGCATGCCGGTATGACAGTCTTTTCCGTTTTATTGTCGGTGTTTATGAACTGTCTCGAGCTGCTCGTCGCTTATATTCAGGCGTATGTGTTTACGATGCTTTCGGCCGTGTTTATCGGACTTTCGAGACCGGAGCATCAACGTGAAAAAGCAAAGAAATAAAAAAAATAAAACAAAAAAATAACAATTTCAAATTAAAGGATTATGACACTGTTAAACATGATGTTGCAAGCAACAACAAACTTGGGTGCATTTGCCGCACCGTTGGGAGCCGCTATTGCTGTTATTGGAGCCGGTCTCGGTATTGGAAAAATCGGTTCAAGCGCGATGGAAGCGATCGGACGTCAGCCCGAAGCAGCCAGTGATGTACGCATGTCGATGATTATTGTCGCGGCATTAATTGAAGGTGCGGCGTTATTTGCAATCGTTGTTTGTCTGATGGCTGTGAACAGTTAACAAAAAAGATTTAGAGCATGTCATTGTTAACACCCGATTTTGGACTGTTATTCTGGATGTTGCTGTCTTTTCTGATTGTTTTCGGACTATTGACAAAGTTCGGCTTCCCCGTCATCACCCGAATGGTCAATGAACGCCGGGAATATATTCAGCAATCGCTTGCGGCAGCCGATGAGGCAAATCGCAGGTTGGCAGAGATCAGGATGGAGTCGGAGGGCATTCTGGACGAAGCCCGTGTGCGTCAAAGTGAGCTGATCCGGCAGGCTACTGCTGAGAGTGACAAGATGATACTGGATGCCAAGGAGGAAGCCGCTGCAGAGGCACAGAAGCAACTGGATGAAGCGATGCGTCAGATAGATGCTCAGAAACAGCAGGCTGTGAGCGATATTCGTGGGCAGGTTGCACGCTTATCCGTTGATATTGCAGAGAAAGTGCTTCGTCGGCAGTTGGATGATCCTGCGCGGCAGGAGATTTTCATTGCCCACTTGCTGGACGAGATAGAAAAGAATTAGATCGTAAGGAAATTCAACCTGTTCTCAGCCTCTCTCTGGCGGGGTTGTGAACGGATGATAATGAAGAATGATGAATGCAGGATTGATTTCTATACGATATGCGAAAGCATTGTATGAGTATGCTTTGGGACGAAACGAGGAGCAGGCGCTTTATCAACGCATGCAAACACTCTCGTCGATGCTCCGCGGCATTCCGAAACTGCGCGATACGCTTTCCAGCCCCGTAGTTCCCGTCAAATACAAAAAGGAAATACTGAGAGAAGCTGCCGGTCCCGAACCCGAACAGTCCTATCTTGATTTTGTCAGGTTGATCCTGAAGAATAACCGGGAGGGTATGTTGTATGATATTGTGCTAAGTTACCAGACATATTATCGCAGGAGAAAGAATATCAGCATCGTTCACCTCACATCGGCTCGGCCGATGAGTGAAGAAATGCTCACGCGTATCCGTCGGCAGGTGGAAAAACGGACTCGGGGAGATGTTGAATTTTCGGCACATACCGATCCGACAGTGGGGGGAGGTTTTATCTTTCAACTGAACGATATGCGATTAGATGCTTCCGTCAGAGGACAGCTTGCGCGACTGAGGCGGCTGTTGCTTGCTTCATCCGGTATAGGTATGCGTGAACCCGAACATGTGCGATAAAACATATTTAATCATATTTATTCATGGATAAAATGTCTGACAATATAAAATTAAGTGAGGTCTCCGAAGTGCTCAAGATGCAACTTGAGGGGATAGACATGAAACTCGAATTCGATGAGGTCGGTACGGTCTTACAAGTCAGCGATGGCGTGGCCCGTATATACGGACTGCATAATGCCGAGGCCAATGAACTGCTGGAGTTTGAAAACGGCGTGATGGGTGTGGTGATGAATCTTGAAGAAGATAATGTGGGAGCCGTTCTACTCGGTGCGACCGACAAGATTAAAGAAGGGTTTTCTGTCAAGCGTACGAAAGAAATCGCGTCGGTCGATGTGGGCGAAGGGATGCTCGGACGAGTCATCGATCCGTTGGGTACACCGCTTGACGGTAAGGGCGAGATTCAGGGGGTACGTTGCCGGATGCCATTGGAGCGTAAGGCTCCGGGAGTCATCTTCCGCCAACCAGTCAGTCAGCCGTTACAAACGGGATTGAAGGCAAATGACGCGATGATCCCTATTGGTCGCGGGCAGCGCGAACTGATCATTGGCGACCGGCAGACGGGAAAGACCGCCATCGCCATCGATACCATTCTCAATCAACGTGCGAATTTTAAGGAGGGCCAGCCTGTTTATTGTATCTACGTGGCTATCGGGCAAAAAGGATCGACGGTGGCTTCAGTGGTTCAGACGTTGCGAGAAAAAGGGGCGTTGGACTATACGATTGTCGTGGCGGCCAATGCTTCGGATTCTGCGGCTATGCAATACTTCGCACCTTTTGCGGGAGCAGCGATCGGTGAATATTTCCGTGATACGGGACGGCACGTTCTTGTTGTGTACGACGATCTTTCCAAACAAGCCGTCGCTTATCGTGAAATTTCGTTGATTTTACGTCGTCCGTCGGGGCGTGAGGCTTATCCCGGAGATATCTTTTATCTGCATTCGAGACTGTTGGAACGTGCAGCTAAGATCATCAGTCAGCAGGATGTGGCGGAACAAATGAACGATTTGCCGGAGAGCCTCGTAGGGAAAGTGAAGGGCGGTGGATCACTAACGGCTCTGCCGATTATTGAGACACAGGCGGGTGATGTTTCCGCATATATTCCGACGAATGTCATTTCTATTACGGACGGACAGATTTTTCTTGAAAACGATCTGTTCAATCAGGGTGTCCGTCCGGCAGTCAATGTGGGAATCTCCGTGTCGCGTGTCGGAGGAAGTGCACAGATAAAAGCAATGAAGAAAGTGGCTGGTACGCTGAAGATTGATCAGGCGCAATTTCGCGAGTTGGAATCGTTCACCAAGTTCGGAGGTGATCTGGATTCCGTAACGGCTTTTGCCATTGATAAAGGGAAGAAGAACACGGAGTTGCTTGTTCAGCCACAGTATGCTCCGATGCCAGTCGAAGAACAGATCGCGATTCTTTATTGTGGAACAAACGGTTTGCTTAAAGATATTCCTGTAGAGCAAGTGCGTGAATTCGAGCGGACCTTTTTGCAGATACTTCGAAATAATCATCAGGACGATGTGTTGAAACCGCTCCGTAATGGACAATTCGATATGGAGGTGGCGACGATTATCGAAAAAGTGGCCGGCAGTATCCGTTTGGAATCGTCGTCTAGAACGTAGATAAATGTATAGGGTCGTGTATTAAACAATGGCACTGAAAGAAATAAAAGAACGCATCCGGTCAATCAGAAGTACCCGAAAGATCACTTCGGCAATGAAGATGGTTTCGTCTGCAAAGCTTCACAAGGCACAGCATGCGATCGAAAACATGCTTCCCTATTCTGCATCGTTGCATCATGTGATGAATTCATTACTGTCGGGCGAATATGCGAATTCGCTTTGTGATGATCGCGAAGTGAAGCGGGTTGCGATTGTTGCCTTTTCTTCCGATGGATCGTTGTGCGGAGCGTTCAACACCAACATTATACGCGCAACGCTGAAAACGATCGAAGAATATGATCGGTTGTCTGCTGAAGACATTCGTCTGTATACTGTCGGAAGAAAAGTTTTCGACGCGATTCGCGAGAGTGGGTACATCGTGGAAAAAAACTTCGAAGGACTTGCGGAGAAACCCGATTATACAACGATTGCAGAATTTGCAGGCTCTTTAATCCGGGAGTTCGAAGCGAAGAGACTCGATAGGGTGGAATTGATTTATTATCATTTTGAAAGTGCTGGTAAGCAGATGTTAAAGCGTGAAACAATATTGCCACTCGTGCTTTCCAAACTGCAAGAAGAGAAAACGTGGTCTGTGGCAGAGTATATTGTTGAACCTTCGCGCGAAGCCTTGCTTCGTGTATTGATTCCGAAGAGTGTCAAGTTGAAACTGTATACCGCTTTGCTTGATTCAAGTGCATCGGAACATGCCGTGCGTATGATTTCCATGCAGGCGGCTACAGAGAATGCTGATAATCTAATCAGCACTCTTACCGTCGAATACAACAAGTCTCGTCAGCAAGCTATTACGAATGAACTGCTCGATATCATTGGCGGAGCTTTCGGATGGTAGATCATTGGCGTGGAAAGCCGGACCTTATGGCTTTTTAACGGGTCGAAAGGTTAACCCGACCGGGCCGAGCAGTCCGGAAGGAAGCAACGGAGCGTCTTTCGTGAACTTGCGGACGTTCGTGCGGGTAAACCGTTCCTCTTCGGGCAGCTGAAGATCGCCGATCAGGCGATTGGGCCAAAGGTTGACAACCTTCACCTCGAGGGTATTCACTCCGCTTTTGACATGCTCGGTTACATCTTTTTCGAAAGGAGCATTCCACCAGATACCGGCAGAATGACCGTTTATCGTCACTTCGGCAACATGGTATACTTCGCCGAGCGTAAGGATCACCCGGTTTCTTCTTCGCTGTTGCGGCGTCAGTGTAAAACGATTCTCATACACGGCGGTGCCGGAGTAGTAACGGATGCCTTTGTCGGGATGATGCGGCCATGAGATCAGTCGTTCGAACGTCGTCTTTTCAGGACCTCCCCAAGCCGGATCGAAAGATACGTTCCACGGAGTACGGATCACCATCGTCTCCGTTTCGTAGTTGTAGAGCGTGATTTTTCGTCCCGTATGCTTCTTTAACTCGTACTTTTTGCCCGACAGGAAATAGAACGAACCGTCCGGGAGGGTGACGACCGGAGCGCCGGAGAATGTATGTGCCGGCAGACGGGGAAAGAGTGAGACGCCATTACGCGAAAGCTCGGTAAAATAAGTGCCCGTTACCGGTTTGCGGAACACGACGAATCGTGAGCCGTACGGCTCGAGAAATACGGGCAGGGTGATGCGGTTGTCTTTCTCGACGGTGAAAATGCGTTGTGTCGTAAGGGAGCCGTCGATGGGATCCCACACTTCGGGCTGCATTTTCTTCACTCGGAAGGTGAGGGTTACCCATTCGGGCTGCTCTCTACGGTTGACCACGTAGTAGATATCTGCGTCTTGCCGCGTGCGATGGATGTAATCGATGTACGTTCCGTAACGCCGGCTTTTGTATTCCATATCCGGAGCGATGCCTGCCTCCTGCAAAATGGTTCGCAAGGGTTTGCCCCAGATCACCCGTCCTTTTCCGAAGTGATGCCGTCCGGTGAACGATTTGCCCCATACCGAATCCGCATCGGCCTGTATCTGCTTCGCGACATCCGGATAGTTACGTAAACCGACTGATGTTCGGGGCTTCGGCCCGACGACTGTCGCACCGGCTCTTACCAGCTCCTTGATCTTCGTGAGCACTTCGGCTTTGATCCCTCTGCGGTCGGGCAGTACGAGTATTCGATAGCTGACGCCGTCGGGCAAGATAATCCGTCCGTTTCGCACGCTCATGCGGCTCAGGATGACTTCGGTGTTGGTGACATCGTAGTCATAGCCTTCGCCCAGTCCGGGGATGAGGTGTTTGAGATAAGCCTGATTCGGGGTGTTGTCGCCATAATAAATGCAGACATCGCTGACGGGTTTGCCTTGCGCGAGCATCATCGAGTTACGGGCAGTCCATGTCAGAAAAGCTTTCGACTGCTTCCACCAAGTCACGTTCGTATTGAAGCAGGTGCCGGTGAAGTAGGCGTTGCCCGGTTTTCCCGCCGACGCGGGTGAGTGCGTAAAACAATGAAGCATGACGCGGTTCATACCTTCGCAGTACGCACGGTCGAGCGTCGGTTTCATGTAACGGAAATCTTCTTCCCACATCGGGCCGATGCTCATCGGGCCTTGGGCCGCAACGAACCGGCGGTTGTAGATATGGGCGGCCGAAGCGGCCTGCTTGATAAAAAAGCGCTCTTCGGGCCGGATGCGATGAGTCGTCGCACGAAGCCAGAATTCCCCCATCGGGACGTCGTTTTGACCGAGGTTTTGCAGGGCGTCGATCGGCGCCGGATGAGGCCCTCCGCTTTCGGGATGGATGCTCAGACGATATTGACGCGCCAGCGCCTTGAAACGTCCGTAGTGATTCTTGCAGATCAGATCGCTGATGGTACGCCGGAAGTCGTACAGAAAACGATTGGACACGTCGCGGTTTTCGATAATCAGTCCGGTGATGACGGGCAAGTATTTGGTGATGTCGTAGCCGTTGGTTTTCTTGAATTCCCGGGGTAGCGACTCCGTCCAGTTTGCGGCGTCCGGTTCCCAACAATTGTCCTGAAGGTATTTCCAACTGTCGCAATGTTTGCCCTGCATGTCTTTGAGCAAAACCGTCGCGCTATGGTCGAAGTGAACGTCCATCGCTTCGGCACTCATAAAATCCATGGTTAACCCTTCTGTGCCGGACGACGAAACCTGAAGCCCCGTTCCGGTATAAACAAAGCGGAAGATACGAAAACGTCCTTCGGGCGCCTCCCACGAGAGATTGCCTTCCATATCTGTCTTGTGGCTGATGTCGTAAATATCGCTCAGGCGCGTGTTGAAATCGTCATCGTACGACTCTTCTTCTTTTATAAAGGCCTCCCAGTGATAACCCAGCCCGCTGATTTCGGGAATATCGTAAATGGTGTGCAGGGCCTTGATCTTAAAACGTTCGAGTGGAGCGGTGTACATGTTATCCTCGTCGAGGCGGACGGCCAGTACCGCCACCGGCACATAGTAGAGTTCGTCCGAGCCGGGGCGTGTGAGCAGACCCTCCGGAAGATTCAGCTTCGTTTGGATGCGTCTGCCTCCGTCTATATCGATCTGACTCCAGACTAATTTTTTCGACGACAGTTCCGGGGTGATCCATGGTCCTCCGTTATGCCATCGGCTGCCGAGGTTCAGGCTGATTTCCATATCGAGGCTGTCTGCCACCTCGCAGGCGTACCGGAACAGGTCACGCCATGCCTGACTCATAAAGCCGGGTCCCGGCTTGGTACGTTCTACCTGATCATACGATGATGAATCGGTATCGTAGATGACTGCACCGCGGATACCAACTTTCTTCATCTCCGTCAAGTCATTCCGGATACCTTCTTTCGAGATGTTTCCTTCGAGCCATCTCCAGCAGATGCGCGGCTGTGCATAGGCGGGCGGATTAAGAAAATCGCTTTCGAGGTCGTCGCTGTCGTTGAACCGGATGACGTCGTTCGTACGCTTCTCGCTGCCGAGCCTTACCTGTGCCGGTTCCGTCGGCACGGGAGCGGCCGCCTCCTTTTGTTTGCAGGTGATACAGCAAAAACACAGGGCTGCCCCGATGATCAGACCGATCACCCGGGAGAGGAAGAGCGTCCGGAGGAGCGATCTCCTGTAACAAGCCATGCTTTTCATGCTGTCTCTGCGTTTCATGCGAGCAAAATTAGCGAAAAAGCCGGAGATTCTGTGGAGAGTACGTCTCGAAATTTTGCATGGGAAGAACGCTGCTATAATATGACAGAAGGTCATTCGGTTGTTCTCAGATGAAGCTCACCTCTTTGAAGGCATAGCGGGAGAATGATCCGTCACGCCGTTCGAGCACGTAGTGTCCGTCCGGCTCGATATCGACGATCCGTGCTTCGAAGGCTCCGCAGGCATCCTGATAGCGATGAAAGCCGTCGCGCCGGTAGAGCGAACGGAGATATTCGGTGTGAAGAGCTACGACATCTCCCGCTTCGAGCAATGTGCGCAGTTGACGAAATTCCGTATGCCATGCTTCGAGTAGGGTCATCCGATCGTATGTCTTCCCTGTGATTTGCGCGAGCGAAACCGGGTTGGGCGCATCGCTGCGAAAAATCTGCTGATTGATGTTGAGGCCGATGCCGAGGATGGAATGGGCGATAAACTTACCGAAAAGAAAGTTCTCGATCAGGATACCGCAGATTTTTTGCTCTTTTCGGTACACATCGTTCGGCCATTTGACGGTTATGTCCCGAACATAACGATCGAGCATACGTTTTACGCTCAGCGCGGCGATCTGTGCGATCCGGAACGACTCGTTGGCCGGCAGCGATGCCGGATGATAGAGCAGGCTGAACGTAAGGTTCTGTCCGGCTTCCGACTCCCACGTGTTGCCGGTCTGTCCGCGGCCGGCCGTCTGAAAATCGGTGACCACAATCGTCTCGTCGGCCGGTATATGTCCCGTTTGCAATTGTTCCTGCAGATACCGGTTCGTCGAGTGCGTTTCCCGCAGACGGATGATGGCAGGTGTTTCAGAGACCATACGTTTCGCGGATTCGTTTAGGCAGTTTTCGGAGCACCTCCTCGTAGGAGTGACGTATCCAGCGGCGGATTTCGTCGTCGGGCATATCCCGCTCCAGATAGATGCCGTTCCAATATTTCTTATGAAGATGATAAGCCGGTTCGACGGCCGCATAATGTGCCCGCAGCTCTTCGGCCTGCTCGGGGTCGCACTTGACGGCGATATGTGGCTCCGCCGCATCCAGCGCTACCAGCAGATACATCTTGTTCTCGACCTTGAAGACGAGCGTCACCTCATCGAACGGAAACGACTCCGTCGTATGCTTCAGGGTCAGGCAATAGTCGCGTACTTCTTCTATATTCATTGCGTTTCGGAAAATGGGTTAGCGTTTCAGGGGAGCGTAGAACGCGTCTTCGATATGTTCCACCTCATAGCGATGGCCGTTTTTGATCAGACAAACAATGTCGAAACGAACGGGCAGAGTAATTTGAAAGTGTTGCACGTAGGCGTCGGCTGCTGCGACGATCCGACGGATTTTCTTCCTGTCGACGGCCTCTTCGGGCGAGAGCAGGTAGCCTTTCGAACGGGTCTTGACCTCAACCACGACCAGCTCCGTCTGCGTACGGGCGATCAGATCGAGTTCGTATCGATGAAATCGCCAGTTGGTATGCAGAACCGTCAGGCCATGCCGCTCCAGATAGGAGCGTGCGATGTGTTCGCCCGTCTTTCCCGTTTCGTTTTTCTCGGCCATGCTTCTTTTTCTCGCTTTTTCAGGACAAATGTACGGGATAATTTTCAATTCCGGCAAGTTGAGCTTTTGGCATTTCCGGGTCTTAGCGCGAACGATCGGCAGGCGTTGGAGGAGGAGACGGACATGTCGCGGACGCGGAGGATTTTTTACGTACGATGAGGTGAAAGAGTTTTGCCGCTAAAAAACACGCAATCAGTACGACGATGATAAATGCGCCGGAAGGTATCTGGAGGATGTAGGAGAGATACAGTCCGGTGACGCACGAAGCAAAGCCTAAGCCGATGCTTCCGAAGATGATTTTGCGAAAGTCGGAAGTGAAGAGATTGACCGTCATCTGCGGGACGGTGAGCAAGCTCATCAGCAGCATAATGCCTACGAGTCGGATGGACAGTACGATGGTCACGGAAATAAAAAGTGTCATCACGTATTCGATGGTTTTGACCGGAAGCCCCTGCGTCCGGGCAAAGTCGCGATCGAAGGCCGAATACAGGACTGCCCGATAATATAAGGTAAAGAACAGGCTCAGGGCCGCTGCGAATCCGCCGGTCCAGTAAATATCGGTACGCGAAATGGTCAGGATATTACCGAACAGATAGGAGGAGAGATTGGGCGCATAGCCGGGAGTCAGCACGATAAAGATCGCGCCGATAGCCATGCCTAACGACCAGATGGCGGCGATGGCCGAATCTTCGCGCACCCGCCGTGAACGACTCATCCATTCGACACTGAAAGCCGACAGCACGGCAAATCCGAGTGCCGTCAGAAACGGGTTAACCCCTAAGTAAAAGCCTAACCCCAGTCCGCCGAACGAGGCGTGCGTGACGCCTCCGCTGATAAATACCAGCCGGCGCGTAACGACGTATGTCCCCACGATACCGCAGGCAATGGCCATAAATAAACCGCCCCAGAGGGCATTCTGAAAAAACGTATAACGCAAGATTTCCATCAGACAGTCCTTTCTTTTTCTTTTTTTTCGACGGTTTCGGGCACACGCTCTATAAAGCGCTTGGTCCGTTGTTATTCCGGTTCTCCGAAATAGCGGACGAAGATAAATAAAAGAATTGAAACGGCACACGGCCACGGGCTGTAAATTCGAGCGATATAGATGTAAAAAAGGAGGGATATGACAATTTACGCCATGTTAAATAACTTTAAATATGGTATTATGTATTGCACGGGTTGTTTGCAATACATACTTTTGTACCAAAACATAGAACAATATGAATGCAGAAAATGTAAAATCGCAGATGAGGAAGGGGATCTTGGAATATTGTATCCTCTTGCTCTTAAAAAAGGAGCCGTCGTACACTTCGGATCTGATTCAGAAGTTGAAAGAAGCACGGTTGATTGTTGTGGAAGGTACATTGTATCCATTGCTTACGCGTTTGAAAAACAGCGGGCTGTTAAGTTACCAATGGATCGAGTCGACGCAGGGACCGCCCCGGAAATATTACCGGCTGACGGAAGCTGGAGAAGCGTTTTTGAAGGAGCTGGAGCTTTCGTGGCAAGAGCTGAACGATACGATTAATCATATTAGAAATAACGAATAAAATAATAAGACAATGAAAAAAACATTCACCGTAAATTTAAACGGAACCGTCTTTCATATCGACGAGGATGCATATCAATTATTGGAGAACTATCTGTCCAATCTGCGCATTCATTTCAGCCGTGAAGAAGGCTCGGACGAGATTATGAGTGATTTCGAAGCGCGTATCTCCGAATTGCTCAACGAGCGGATACGCCTTGGCTTTAGCGTGATCACGATTGAACATGTGGAAGAGGTGATTCAGCGCATGGGTAAGCCCGAAGAATTGTTTGCCGGAGAAGAAAAAAATGCCGGAAGCGAATTTTCTGCTACTACGGAACCGACGGCCGGCGCTTCCGACAGGAAGTTCCGTAAGCGACTGATGCGAGACCCGGACGATAAGATGCTCGGAGGAGTAGCCAGCGGACTGGCCGCTTATTTTGGGATTGATACGACGTTGCTGCGACTGGTCATGATCTTGCTCCTGATTGTGTCGATGACGGTTCCCATCACAATCATATACATCGTACTGTGGCTCGTGCTGCCGCTTGCGCGAACGGCTACCGACCGGCTCATGATGCGTGGCGAACCGGTCAATCTCGAAAATATCGGGCGGACGGTGACGGACGGGTTCGAGAAAGCATCGGACGATATGCGGGCTTATATCCGTACAAACGCGCCGCGCACGCAGTTCCAGAAAATCGCCGATTTTATCGTTTCGTTCTTTGCCGCCGTGTTCAAAGTAGGAGCCGTACTGTTGGCCATCCTGTTGATACCCGTGTTTATCTTTGTGTTGTTTATTCTGCTGATCGTTGTCTTCGCGCTGATTGTCGGAGGGTGGAGCGCCGTATTCAGTTACCTGCCGATCGATTCGGATATGTACTTCGTATCCGAGATGCCCAACTATATGGCCGTATGGGGAAGCATCTCCGGAATCTTACTGCTCGGAATTCCTTTGATGGCGTTATTGTACCGACTTTTCAGACGCTCGTTGAACTTAGGACCGATGGCCGGAGCCGTGAAATGGATGCTGCTTCTCGTCTGGCTCGCCTCGTTGGTAGGCGTTTGCGCGATCGGAGTTTGGGCCGTGAAAGAATACAGCGGCTTCTATTTCGAGACAATCAGTCAGACGCTCCCGGCCCTTTCGTCATGGTTCGGAAAGGCATGATGGCAGAAGAAGTCGCTTGTAAAATAGCTTAAATCTCGCAAAAGACGTAAGATCATAGACCGCATACGGCAACCCAACCATTGCCGAAAAAAAGAGGAGAAAAGTGATGCTAATCTCTTCCCCCCTTTGAAGGGGGAAAAAGGGGGATGTTCCTCTGCGTTCGGATACCGTGTACCACGCATAACCATTAACAACTAATTTGTCATTCAGAGCGGAGCGATGAATCTCTTTTCCTTTTCCCTCGCGAGATTCCTCACTGTGTTCGGAATGACAAACACAGTTATTTGTGTTGATTCGCGACATTTGCGAAATTTGCATTCGGATAACCCGGCATAACCATTAACCATTAATTTATCATTCAGAGCGAAGCGATGAATCTCTTTTCCGTTACTTTTGGCTTGACCCAAAAGTAACCCAAAGGTCAAGGCTTCGTGCGCTTCACACGCCTTCGCGACGCTCGCAGGTCGGAAAATCAGGTAACTCGCTTCGCTCGGACAGCCTGATTTTCTTTCGCCCCGCTCGCTGCTCCGTCGGCTCACCGCCCGAGGCCCAAGGACGAACGCCGAGGGCATTCCTAATCCGTCATTCTTTGCTACCTTAACTACTCTGACTACTTTTTTCTCCTATCCGAAAAGTTTTTTTTCAAAAAGTTTGTGGGGAATAAAAAATCATCTATCTTTGCAGCGTCTTTCAGAGGAAGACAAAACTTTTTTCACGGTTTATTCGGGCGCTTAGCTCAGCTGGTTCAGAGCATCTGCCTTACAAGCAGAGGGTCGGGGGTTCGAATCCCTCAGCGCCCACGAAGAAAAAATACAAGCATAAGTGTTTTCATGGGATTACCTATAAAAGTAAATTACGCCTGCCGATCGATGATGATTCGCGGGCTTTTTTGTGCCCGAATCATACGCATCATACTCGGTCTCGGTGCTGTCTTTGTCGTTTAATAAAAGTAGTCCCGAAGTTCCTGTCACCTTTTTATCGTTTGATATAAGAGGATGCTTGAAGAAAGTTAGAACTTGGAAGAGGGGGGCTGCATCAGGTCGGAAAATTTTTTCATTCCTCTCAGGTAAAAATTTAGCAGAAGCGACTGTTTCATCATTTCAGGGACGGGGTAGGCATGTGTTTTTTCCAGATTCTCTTTTCGGATGGCTGCGTATTCATGTTTCCACTGTCCGAATACGTTTCGCGCACGGACGATGGCCCATGCATTCTTCGGGTGACCGGTAAGGACGAACCTGATGGCTGCCAGATAGTCGAGCATGAATCGCCAACGCATGACCCGCCGCAGGTCTTGATCGGGGAGGTTCTTATAAATCATCAGCAGGTTGTTGCGGAAGTTGAGGAACGTCTTGTAGGGGCTCTCCGTGTGGAGTGTGCCGCCGCCGACGTGGAAGACGACCGACTGAGGCGTGCAGCGCAGGCGATAGCCCCGCGAGCGGAGTCGCCAACAGAGGTCGATCTCCTCTTGGTGGGCGAAGAAGCGCGCGTCTAACCCGCCCACACGGCGGTAGACGTCGGTGCGGATGAAGAGGCAGGCGCCCGAGGCCCAAAGGATGTCGGCCGGCGTGTCGTACTGCCCGCGATCCTCCTCCACGACGCTGAGCACACGCCCGCGACAGAACGGATACCCGTAGCGATCGATCCACCCACCGGCCGCCCCGGCATACTCGAAGAACGAGCGGTCGCGGCGGGAGAGTAGCTTGGGTTGCACGGCCGCTACCGAGGCGTCGGCGTCCAGCTCCTCGAGCGGCGCCGTGAGCCAGCCGGGCGTCACCTCCACATCGGTGTTGAGCAGCACCGTGTACTCCGCCGTAGTCTGCTCGATGGCCCGGTTGTACCCCTCGGCAAAGCCATAGTTGCGGTCGAGCAGGATGAGACGGACACCGGGGAAGCGCTCGCGGAGCATGGCCACAGAGTCGTCCGTCGAACCATTGTCGGCTACGACCACCTCGGCCACGTCCGACGGCGTATGCGCCACGACCGACGGCAGAAACTTCTCGAGCAACTTTCGCCCGTTCCAATTCAAAAGGATGACAGATACTTTCATTGATGGGTTCGTAAATGATGGCGGCAAAAGTAAACCGAGAGGCCAATCTGCGGGGTGGCTGCGGGGCGGCTGCGGGGCGGCTGCGGCCGCC